>Ga0208898_1001931_pt1 | contig 13140 bp, 20 predicted proteins | sample VirMetDEL_Mar_4_FD_184513 | JGI IMG/M metagenome (GOLD analysis project Ga0208898, IMG submission 184513) | Aqueous microbial communities from the Delaware River and Bay under freshwater to marine salinity gradient to study organic matter... | ecosystem: Environmental > Aquatic > Marine >...
TACGTTTGTGCCAAGGCCAGAAACACCGGTTGAAATGGGTAAACCCGTACAAGAAGCTAGGGTTGCGCTATTAATGTTAACGGCTGTAACGATATTAGCGGCAAAATTGCCAGTTGCGTCTCTTGCCACAATGGTTGACGCACTATTGGAAGATGAGGCCGTGGTCCTGGCGTTGCTCAATGTTCCTGATGACACGTTTGATGCGTTTAAACCGGTTAAACTTTCGCCTGCGGTCATTGCCGCTGTAACGCCCGATCCTGTGCTGTAGACCCACATGCTTTTACCAGCCGGAACCGTTACATTTGTTCCAGTTGAATTTTTAACTTCAACATCGTCAGAAAGCCCGTTGTTAACAATGTAAGGCTTTTCAATGTCTGGAACAGTTAAAGCTGTTGTTGATCCTAATCCAGTCCCTGTAAGGTTTAAACGCAAATTGCGAGCCGTTTGGCTGGCATTGGTGTCTGTCAGGGTTATAGAAACATTAGAACCTGAGAAAGCGACATCAGCCGATTCTGCGATTGCTTCTTCAATTGCAACCCCTAGATTGTCGTTGGTGACGTTTCCCCAAGTCCCACTATTTTCACCAGTTGCCATTAACTGGATTTTGAGTGAACTGTATGTACTTGCCATTTTAAAACTCCTAAGCCGCTTCTAGTATGGGTTGCCAATTTGGAGTTTGTGCCGTATCAATGATACCCCAAACCAGCGGTTTTCCTACCCGCCCGGTTGCAAAAACTCCAGTCACAACTACATTTGCTTTTGCGTCAATTTCGACGGTTCCAACTGATCCTGTTGCAGATATACCCGTTGGGAATACATTTGCTTTTGCATCAGTTTCTGTTGCTCCAATAAATCCACTTGCTTCTAAACCAGTAACTTGAATATAGTTATTGGTTTGTAAACTAATTGTTCCTAATAATCCTTGCGCTAACTCTCCAGTTACTTCCAGATTATTATTTGACTGTAAAGAAACATCTCCAACTGTTCCGGTTGCTTCAACGCCTGTAACTGTTACAACTGTTGGAGCAATAATAATTGGCGTTCCAAGAACCCCGGTAGCTTCAACACCGGTTACTTCAATATTATTATTAGTTTGGAGCGTTACATTGTTAAGTTGCGTTGTGCCTAATACACCACTAACATTAACCGTAGCCGCCGCCCTAACAGCTTCCTCTCCAAGAACACCAACACCTTCAACGCCCGTTACTTGAACAACGGCTTCGGCTCGGGCAACTACATTGCCAACACTTCCTGTTGCTTCGTTTCCGTCAACTAAAACTTCGATAAGATCCAGACCCCAAGCCCCACGGGACCAAGGGCCAGAACCCCAACCTAAGTAGTCGTTTGACGAAGCCACAACTTACGCAATTCGGATGATCGCCGCCGAGTTACTTGCGGTAGGGAAAATGATTGTGAAATCCCCGTCCGTAGAAGTTTTTGTGCCTCCAAAACTAAGCACACAAACCGCCGGATTGGTCAGAGCCGTGTTGGCGTTGCTGTTGGCAGATGGGGTGGAGTTGTAAATCAGAGCGCCAGCGGCATTGACCGTCACATTCGAGAAGGTCAGATCCGAGAAGTCCACAAAGCCCGTTCCTGCCTCGGCATTCGTGTTAGTAGCCACCACACCCAGGTTGTTTAAACTGGAGCCACCGGCTGAGTAGTTCGTACCTGAAGACTCATCCGATGCGGTGTAAGCGGTTGTATTTGCATCGATAGTCGCTGAATCGAGATACAAAGCGAGTTTAAACGTGTCTGCGCCAGTATCGCCGGTGGGGCGGAAATCATGCACACCAAGCATAAGCTCGGCTTTGAAAGAGGTACACATTGCTTGTGTAATTGCCATTTTTAACTCCTATTCGTCCAAAAGTTTTATAAACTCAGGATGTCCGGCTTTTTTGAACTTGTTTGCCAAAGTCACATGGTTGGAGCGAACCGCTTCGTGCATGTACTGGACCAGAACCTTCCTGATGCTTTCCCGAAAGGCTTCGGCTTGATCCCGGATGACCGGGTGGGTTTGACTGCCAACGTAAATGATTTTGTCCAATGCTCGTTCTGCAATTTCCTCGGGAGTAAAACCTCGCCCGGAAGTTGTCATAACGGTTACGCCACCGCCCAATAAAACCGAAACCTCATTTCCTATCATCCGACTCGATACCTCGCCTGTTCAGTTCGATACATATCCTGGCGGTTCTTACCTTCGCTCAGGGTCTTAAGCATTGCCATAGCTTCATTGTAGCGTTTCTCGTACCCAGCGATAACATCTGGTTCGCCCTTCATAAAGGTGTAGGCCTCTAATAAAGCGCCATATAGAAGGGGCGGGTCAAAGTTATCTCCAAGCCACGATGTACCGGCGGTCACAATCGAAGGCGGATAATAAAAATAGTGCAATTCAACGTCATAATCCTGATCCGGAGTTGGCCCCAGAATATAGGAATCGTCGTCAAACATAGCGTAGTGACTTGGCTTTCCAGTAGCGGTTGGGCTGGGAAACGCCTGACGAATGTAGTTGACATCCTTGTTCAACAAATAGGTGTACTCGCCGCTTGTTGGATCAATGACCGCCAGGGAGAAATTAGCCAACCAATCGGAAGGAACCGTTAAATACGGGTTGTCTGTCGTGACGTTACCGGTGACGTTCTTGCGTAGCGCAAGGATCTGGACCGAGTTGTAAATCCTTTTCTCGGCCTCTTCGATGAACGTGTTGATCTGCTCCGTACTTGTCAGAGTTGCCGTACCGTTCCCAGCACTATCCGTGAAAGACGTTGCCGGGAAGTCGTTCTCGACGTAACCCTTAATCGTCTCGAAAAGCGTTGCGTAGTTCATTTAGCCCATCTTTGCGCTATGGTTCAAACCTTTGGTTGCCGCACCGGTTCCACGGGTCTTCATGGTCTGGGTCTTGGGAACCTCGTTGGGATAGCCAGCAGATGGCGTGACCGGGTAAACCTTGGGTTGGCTGTACTTGCCAATCGGCTTTGAATCGGTTGCTGGCATAAAATTGAATTTATCCGTGTCCATAATGTTCCTAACTTATTGATATTGTTACAGTTCCTATACTGCCTGTTGCCTTAAGATTATTGGGCGTTAACCCATTGTCATCGCCCATCCCGACAGGGTTCCAACCCCATTGAATATCTCGACTGCCTAATTGGTTGTTGCCAGATACCACATAGGAGGTATCGGTTCTTGGGTTTCTTACGGCCTGCGGATCATCGATTGGATACATCCCTAACTGCAATTGCGGTTGATCCGGTTCCCAGCATTCTGGGCATACAAGAATGTTAACTTGCTTGGTTTTAATTACAAGCTTTTTTAGCTCCTTTAGCTTGTACTGAAAGCCACATCTGTCACAGATGGCAATCGAGTGTTTGCCTGATGAAAATCGATTACTCATGGCTACCCAATAAACTGTTGTTGGGGAACGATCCTAATCGCCGCCTTTTCTCGGTCCTCTTCAGTCGCAAACTTCCATTGCTCTTCATAATCCTGTTTCAATGCCGCAACTCGAGCCTCAGCCCCAGGGATCTTGGCAGATAAATAATAGGCCAGCCCAGCAACCAGACAGTTGTAAAACCGGAAGGGAATGGCCTGGGTGTTAATACCATTACCCGCATCATCAATCCGCTTCAAGCGCCAGTACACAAAGGTGTATTGGCTCCCAGGCGCATTCGGTGTGGGCCAGACATTGATCTGCGGTGCATTCACCCCGGTCGGAGTTGTCGCCCCTGACTGTCGGTCAATCCAAACCTGAATCGGTTGGCCCGTGGCATTCTTGTCGGGGATGGTCGCATAGGTAGAAACACTAATACGGGTAATGCTGACATCTTGTTGGTTCTGTCCTGTGCCTGTGCGGATGACATGCTCCAACAGGTCAATGGTATCCACCGGAAGGTCGTAGGTGGCCTGTCCGGTCACCATCGGGATCGTTCCCTCTTCAATTGTCCAGAGGTTTACGCCACGGTTTGCCCATTCAATGGTTAATAGGTTCAGAGACCGCCGAGCGGTTCGGAAGTGATAACCGGTCCTGGCCTCAGAGCCACAACGCTCAAAAGCCTCTTCAATGATCTCGTTGAGATCCGGGGTGAATGTAGCGGTTGCGGTGGTAGTCATTTATCGAAATCTCGCTGTTTTCTTTGCAATTCTCTTAGGCTGGGCAACGAACTGCTTACCCTTAGCTTTACCAGCCCGTTTTGCCCTTGAAGTAGCCGCATATTCGGATGAAGAAAGGGACTTAATGGCTGATTCTGGTAAATAACGCTCACCAGTAGCTCTCGGACCTTGGGTAGATGGTTTTCCACTCTTAGTCCTCCATTTTTGTTTCGTCCAGTCCTTAAGGCTCTTTTGGGGCGCTTTCATTAACCTTTTCCTGTAATTGCTCTGGGTGCGCCTTTACCGCCCATTGGTTGGAACGATATTTGTTGTTGCGATTGTGGCGGGGGCTGATAACTACCCTTCCCACCCATTGGGCTAAATGACTGTTGTTGGTAAAAGGATGGGACAGAAGGCTGACCAACAGGCTGAAAACCTTGAGTGATGGGCGCAATGTTAGTGGGCGCTCCTATGTAATTAACGCCCGATGATGTGGGTGTCTGGTAATACTGTTGCCCAGCCAGATTCATCGATGCTGATACATTAGGCCTTGTTAAAGGCACATAGTTATTTTGTACTGTAAATGGATTGATGTTGGATGGAAGATTCTGTGCAATGTAACCAGCAACAGGACTTGCCGTGTACCTTGGTGTAGACGCTCTATTGCGAGTGGCTAGGTACTCACCAAGTAAATTTTGGTCCAATGTGCCGACATTTTTAGAAAGCTCTTGTGTCTCTGCCGCCGTTGGTTCTCTACCCATCAATGCTCTAAAAGCTTCTCCCATGCGTGAAGGGATTTCTCCGCTTCCGCCAGCGCCGCCACCAGCCAAAAACTGTTGGCGCATTTGCTCTGTTAAAACTGTAGGCTGTCCAAATTGCTCTTGGTAATAACGGTAACCACCAACATCTGGGGTTCGCCCTAATTCTTGTTGATAAAGCTGAAGAATTGGATCTTGGCTTTGCCGCAACCCTGGAAGCACTTCTTGTTCAAAAAATTGTTGCTCTTCTTGTGCTGAAACATCGCCGCCAAATTCTCTCCTTGTACTGCGGTACTCATCTAAGGTTGGCGCTCTTTGTAGGTTTTGAGCATATAAATTGTAAAGAGGGTCGTTTCTTTGTTGAAGTTCAGGAAAAGCATTTCTATAAAAAATTTGCTCCTCTTGTGGGCTTATTTTTGACCCAAAAGCTTTTTTATAAGCCTCTAGCCCTGCTGCGTCAGGCTCACGACCTAACACTTCCCAGTAAAGGTCTTTAATCGCATCATCAAAACGCTTGCCAGCTTCTTTTGCAGGAACATCACCATAAATAGGCGAGCCACTCTCGTCATAACCAACAATCCCTCGTTCTGTAGTGGGTGTTGATGTCGATGGAGTATAAGGAGGCTGATAAATAGGTGTAGACGGTGTGGTAGGTGTTTGTACAACTGGTTGTGTGGTTGGCAAATTAACCGTTGCTGGGCCTAGATCTGGTCCAGGTGTTGGGGCGGGTAAATTAATGTTTTGTACTGGAGACTGAAGACTAGAAATAAAAGATGTTGCGGCTGGTTGAAGATTTCCCACATCTTGAACCTCTCCGCTAGCAACAGCACCACCTAAAAAGGTTTGCACCTCTTCAGGTTCAATCGTAGGACCAAACAAGTTTTGATAGTATGCAAGGCCTCCTGGATCTGCTTGTCGTCCAAGTATTTGCTGATAAAGCTCCTCAACCGTTGCCATGATTAATCCTTATAGCCGCCACCGGCTTTTTTGTACTGCTGGGCCAACATCTGGGCCTTCCTGGCTGACCATTGCCCAGGAGCGCCGCCCTTACCTCCAGCCTTAATCTGTTCAAACAAACGCTTACGCATCCCCGGCTTAGTGTAATTACCAGCCTCGTTGACTCGGGATGTCGAGCCACCGTTCTTCATTTTGGGGATCTTGGATGAGCGCACAGCGCCCATCCCTCGGCTTGGCATCATCAGACCATTTTCCCTTTGGTCTTGACCTTAGAAAGGCCATCACCACGAGTCACGCCGCCACCGGCTTGCATCTTCTTAGTCATGCCACCGCCAGCCATCATTTTTTTGGTCATGCCACCTTTTTGCATCGGCATCTTTTCTTCATCTTTTTGCATCATGGCTTTAGCCATACCACGGCCCATACGGCCCATCATTTCGCCTTCTTTTGTCATGCCGCCAGCTTGATAAGCCTTCTTCATCTTGCCGCCGCCTGACATCATTTTTGCCTTCATCATTTCAATTACTCCTTGTACAGGTTGTTAAAGGTGACCTCTGGGTCCATGTAGGAATCGTCCTGTTCCGCACAATGAATCCATTGACTGGGCCTAAAGTCGGGAGCGCCCTCACCGGTCACCCAGTAAGCTGGGCTGGTGACTCGTACCCGGTTATTCGGTAGTGCCACAATATTTCCAGTCCACTCGCCTGCATCGGTCAGCATCAAGACATGGCTTTGCTTATGCTGAGAGGGGTCTTCTGAGACATCGCTCTCCGCATAATCCACCGTGAAAAGATACCGCCCGGTGTAAAACTCTCCGCCGATTTTGCACTTCCACGGTGACGGCATACACCGTTGTAATTTAACAACAGTATGGTTGTACGAATTGCAGTCCCAAGGCTGTGCCAAATGCGTTGGCATACGGTTAGGCCATTGCTCCAGCGGGATGTCACCCACCAAAGCAGTAATGGGCATTCTTGCCCACATGGCCCCACCATGAACATTTTCCTGACTGCCATCATCAGCCTCACACCCTGTGAAGACCACCTGGAATCCAAGACACCGATCTGGGATCGTTGTAACGGCAATAGCAAGGCCGTGTATGTACTCTCCGTGATAATTCTGGTGTCCATTTGTAAACTCTTTTCTAACCCAACATTTGAAATATGGAATGTTGCTTGTCAGATACATTCAATCCCCTAGATGATTTTGCAACCGTTGATGCGTCCACCTTTTTGCATTTTCTTCTTTTTGGATTTGTCTGCTTCCGAAAGGGCTATGGCAATTGCCTGTTGATAACTCTTTACAACTGGGCCTTTTTTACTGCCTGAGTGAAGCTTACCCTTCTTAAACTCCCGCATGACCTTCTCAACCTTGCCGCCCTTCTTCATCTTCTTCTCTTCCTGACCCATCTCTGCCGCACGGGCGAGGGTTCCTAAAAGAGAGCCAGACATGCCAGCACGATTAGTAAGATCGGTAAGGGGTCGATTAGCCTCAATGCGGTCTCCAAACATTTGGGTTCTTTGATCTTGTCTGCCGATAACCATTGTTATTTCCTTTCCAGGACCAGAGAATCAATCTTGTCCTCTAGCCGTTTAAACCCACGATCAAAATGCTCTTGGATGGTTTTGAGATCAGCTTTGACTTCGGCTCGGGTGATGTGATCTCGGGCAACTTCCTCCCTGGTCCGGTTCAGCAAGATGCTCAACCGTTGCAGTTCGTCGAACTTGCCTTTAAGCATGAACGCCATGACAGCAACCCCTGCACTCAGGACGACATTCCATAGCATCATCTCCATTTACCACTTCACCTTATCCGCCCAGTAAGCCGCAGACATCTTGCCTTTGGCTATGTTCTTGCCATGTCGGGCCTTAAAGCTTCGCCTCTTTGCCTTCATCCTTTCGGATTCACCCGCCTTGGGCTTTCCGGCTGTTCCGCTCACGGTCCCAACCTTCTTGCCCTGCTGACCAAAACGAATGATCTTTTCCTTACCGCCCTCGCAAGCCTTCACAACGTGAGACTTCTTGGGATGGTTTGGCGTGGCCCTCGGCTTGTTGCAGGCCATCGTCTTTTTGGAAATGGGCTTCGTAGCCATGATTAGCCACAGATAAGTGTGACGGATGTCACATTCGTGTTGGTGACAACCGCATAGTCCTTGCTGGAGCCGTTGGCTGTTAACACGCCTTCAGCCGCCATATAAAGGCTATTGACCACCACGTTGTTGGCAGGGGTTGCAATGTCAAGCACCGGGATGGTGGAGCTATTCGGTGTAATGGCAATTGATCCAGCATTGGCGCTTGCAATGTAGTACAAGCCCTTGACCCGTGTGCGGGGCAATGCCAGATCGCCGCCATAGCCGATAGTCACATTGGCGGTGGTGTTGGCATTAATGGAAATGGATTGCACCGACGAAAAATAGGTCGTTGAATAGGCTGTGTCGTTGTTTAAACCAGCAACCGTTTCGGTGACAGTATTGCCGCCAATGTCGCCAACCTTTGTGCCTGTAATGGTAAACCCTACCCCAGTCTCATCATTTACAGAGGTAATGGATACTTTATAGCCGTATCCGTTGCGTCCTGGAGTGGTATTGGAGATAGGCAGAGACAGAGGAAGCGTCCCTGCGTAGGTGTCTTCCGCTACATAAAAATCTGCGTCTGAGCCGATCTTAACCGACCAAACATCATACTGCATCGTTGCCATAACAGCCTCCTAATTAAGAAGCTTGTGTGAATGTAAGTCCAGCAACAAGTTTCGTCGTAGCGTAAGCAAACCAAGAAGTACCATCGCTGATACAAGTCACCGTGTCACCCGCAACAGCCTGACCATCCACAAAGGTGATGGTGTCATCAGCCGTACCCGAATCGCCAGAACCACCAGCATCTTCAGCGGTTACTTGAACACCTTTAATGATGTTTGCGCTTGAAGCGGTTACGATGGTATAGCTTGCACCCGAGGGAGCGGCCTTCACAATGAATGTGTAGGACAAACCAGCGGCAGGAGTTGGGAGGGTCGTTGCAAACTCAGTTGCGGCGTTTAAGAAGAAAACGGTTCCGCTTTGAGCGGCAGTCAGCGTTGTAGCGGCTGTTAATTCTGTGGTAGCAACAGCGCCAGTAATGTTTCCAACAAAACCATTGTTTGAAACTACTGGGCCGGTAAAGGTGGTCGTAGCCATGTCAATCCTTTCGTGTAGTAGCACATCCCCGTGCCGTCACTACTATGTCTGCTAGGTCAGTCTGCACGGGCCAAAATCCTAGTATTGATAGTTTAAACGCTTAATAAAAAAAGGGGAAGTTGCCTTCCCCTTTTTCTTTGCCTTTAGGCTGCGCCGGGAGACCCGAACATGCCCAGAGGATCTGACCAGCCAAAGCTGTAACGCTCACGGGCTTTGTAACGGACGTTGCCGGTATCAAAGTCACCGTCCATCGACGTATTGAGCGCCGTGCGAACAAAGTGCTTAAGGCCGTTAGGAACATCGGTGCGGATGAACCATGCATCGGTGTCTGTCAGGTAGTTGTTGACAGCATAGGCCTCGGGAATAGCACCCATTGCACGAATCGCATTGGTGTCGTTGTCAGCCGTTGCTGTACGGAGTTCCGTCTCAAGCAAGCGGGTTGCAACGAACATCAAAGCGGGAGGAATAATGAGCTTGCGGGGTTTAGCCGCAATCAAGAGTCCTCGCTCATCCGTCCAAGCGGCGATCTGAATGATAGCGGCCTCAAGGGAGGTCTCATTCAGGTCAGCAGGGGTGGTTGGCTCGTTAGAGTTCGTGCCACCGGACACCAAGGGGTGAGCGGTAGAGAACAGTTCAACGCCGTCACCGCCGGTGTAGGCACTATCAAACCCGTTGTTCAGGATGTTAGCGGCCTTAACCTGTTTGGTGTTCGCCATTGAACGGGCCAAGGCTTTGGTATAGCGAGCCGAGAGAGAGTCATAGAGGTTGTCCTCCAGGGCTTCTTCAGTAATCGCAAAACCAAGTGCAATGGTCTCGTGGTTGTAACGAGCGGTCCAAGCTTCTTGAGCATTGTCATAAGCAATGGCAGCGCCTTCCGACTTAACGGGAGCCGAGCCAAAGCCAGAAAGCTTGGTCTCTTCCTCGAAGGAACGCTCGGAGTTTTCAGTTTCGAAAATCTCCTTATGCTGGTCTTCGTACTTCTTGTACTCCAAACCAAACAAGGCGTTTAAACCTGGGAGGAGTTCTTTTAGCTGTTGGGAACGTGAAATAGCCATTTTTTAACTCCTTACACGCCGAGTGAGTTGGTATAGGAATGAACACCCACGTTGAGCTTAACAATAAACTCGGGGTAATCATCCGTCTGAGTCCCGTCAACCACATCAACAATGCGAACCGCCAAAGTTGAAGTCGCCGCCAGAGATGAGCCGTTTGCTCCAACCACAAGGTTGACACCTGACTTTCCAGTCTTTGTGTTACCAGCGGTTCCAAAACCAAGAGCGGCATTTTTGCCGACTGCACCGGGCCATCCCGAGCCGTCTGTGCCGCTGTTGAACGTGCCGAGAGCGGCTGTTCCTTGAACCTGGAAGAGCGCATCGGGATCGTCCATCACACGGACCCAAACATCGGTGTAGCCAGCGGTAATGCTGTTGGCAGGGAGGTAGTTCGCATATTGAACAACGCCCGTTGCATCGACGTAACGAGCGCCAACACAAACGCCAACAATACCAGCAGTCGCATCTGCGGATGTTGAGGGAATCTTAATAGCGGTAGGTGTGACGCTCACAGCAGAGGGGAGACCCGCACTACTGAGAACCACCAAATCGCCATTGAAGATAGCGGCAGTATTATTGGAAGCAACTTTGTACTCCCGAATAACGCCACCATTAAAGGCCTGTCCACCAATCAGGTTGATTGGGTTAAGGCCATAAGGGGAGGCAACTGAAGCCATGTCTTACTCCTTCAAAGGGTTAACCTCTTGTTCCTCTGCTTGTGGTCGATTTCCGCTCACTAAACATAGGCATCCGAGGGTCGTTTTCTTTCATTAGGGTTGCATCCACAGCCGCCGCCTGATCTGCGGTGAACTTTTTGTAGTAAGCATTACGCTGATCTACAAGTTCATTTGGCGTTTTGTGAAGCATTAACCCACCAATTTCTACATTGCCGGAATTTTTTCCGTAAGTCTGCAATTCGGGATGATCTTCCAGTCGGACTGCTTCCCATCCCTGGGTCCGTTTTGATGAGAGATTTCGGTCATCAGGCTGGTTCATAAACGAAGTACGAACCCAGCGATACTTATGATCTGGATCATCAATCGGTGTTGGTAAAAGACTTGGAGGTGTCCACCTTTTACCTGAGTTTTGGCGTGTTTCGAGTTCACGAGGTGTGCGATTAGACATTTCTTTGCTCCTGGTTAAGTTTCATCATTTGTTCGGCATATTCTTTGAGAGGCACATTAAGTCGTTTTGCGGTTTCCACCGCCGTCCTACTTAATCTAACTCTCGTCGAACCCGTTGATCTCGACGCTGGAGCAACGACATTTGCAGGCGTTTTGGACCTGAATTCTGGCCTATTCGGGAAAGCTTCTCTCATGCGAGCATCGACTTGCTCGAAATACTCCCGTGAACCAGGGGTGTACCCATCATTCATTAGTTCTTGGTGAACACCAAGTGCGGCATTGCGTAAAACTAAATTGGTTTCAAACCATTGGTTTTTAGAAACCCATTGTTTTGTACGCTCGTCCGGTACGATTTCTTGTTGCTGTTGTACACGATTTTGTTGTTGCTGTAAAGCCCTGAATTGTTGGAGTTGTTCAGGGCTGTAGCGGGGCTGGTAATTGGTTACATCACGCTGTTCCACCGTGTACTGAGCGAGCTTCTTCTGTGCCGCCAGCATTTTGTCGGTATCCCCGCTCTCATGCGCTTCCTTGTAATCACGTTCCGCTTCAGCAATACGGGCATTAATCCGGTCCTTATGACTCTCAAGGAGTATGTTTTCACCCCTTTGGAGCTGTTCCTGGTACAGGCGATTTTGTTCAACAACAGCTTGGGCATACTTCATCGCCTCTTCTTTTTCCCGCAAATATTGCTCTTTCTCTCGGCGGAAATCATGCATTTTCTTGGAAAGTTGTCTGATCCGCTTCTGGACGTTCTGCCCGTAGGTGGATATTTCGTCCTCTCCAATATCAAATTCTCCGGTCGCTTCCCGGTTTCTGTCATCTTCCGGTGTGTCGTCATAAACCTCAATGTCGTCATCCGGGGACTTTTGCTCTTTCACATCTTGGACGGTTTCGTCCTCGATCTCGATTTCGTACTTTTCTTCGTCTGCCATGATGGACTCCTTATGCCCGTGTAATTACTCGGGGATCACTAACTACGGCCTCAACCATATCGTCGTTAATCAAACGAAATTCCTGTTCCGCCTCTTTGGTGCAAATCTTGAATCGGGTTCCTGAATACGCCCTCATCAAAATAAAATCACCTTCTTCACACCAAGGTCCGTCAGGAAACTTCTCTTGATCCTTAAAAGCAAGCGAACCCATTTTCAGGACAAGCCCAACAACGGTTCCGGTTTCTTCCTTTTTAAGAACATGATCAGGTCGAACAATGCTGGAATTTTCAAACTTGTCATCCAGTTTTGGTAATGCAATCAACAACTTATACCCTTTTGGAATGGGTAGATTGTCTTCAGTCATCAGGTAAATCCTCCAATATGCGAATCACTCGTTGAAGCCCCCTGATTTCTCCCACCCTTTCCCGGTAACCCGGAAAATCTTCAGACGGTTGAAACGCAACGGAGTCAATGAGGGATCGTTGTTCACTCTTTATTTCTTTGATTAGCCATTCCTTGAATTCCAAGTCGGACCCCTTCTGTCATTTGCTTGCCCTCAAATTCCTGTTTTCGGAGATTTAAATCTTTCTCCTTGTCAGCGGCCTTGAGTGCAAGGGTTGCGCCTGCGATTTCCGCCTGCGAATCGATGCGCTTGTTCTCACGTTGGTTTTTAGCCAACTCAATCTGAGTTTTAAGCGCCAGTTCCTGCTCTTCAATAGACTTCTTATGCTGGAATTCCGCCTGTTTGAGTTGGAGTTCCGCTTGTTGCATCTGAACGATGGGATCTTGAGCCTGCTGTTTGGCCTGCTCTTGCTGTGCCAACCCCTGGTCTTTTTGCAGAAGCTTGTCAGAAGCCTGAGCAATCAGCCTGGATAGCTCGACTTCCACATCCTCTGGTAGCTGGTCGTCCTCCGGTGGGAGGGAAACGCCCAGCATCTTTTCGATTTCGACCCGGTATTGGAATGCCATGTGTTCGGCAATGTGCGCCTGCATGGCGGCTTGCAACGCCTGTGCGTTGGGACTCTGGCCCACCATCTTCTGGATCAAGGGATCTTGGACAAG
>Ga0208898_1001932_pt1 | contig 13137 bp, 16 predicted proteins | sample VirMetDEL_Mar_4_FD_184513 | JGI IMG/M metagenome (GOLD analysis project Ga0208898, IMG submission 184513) | Aqueous microbial communities from the Delaware River and Bay under freshwater to marine salinity gradient to study organic matter... | ecosystem: Environmental > Aquatic > Marine >...
ACAGGGAGATCTCTCTGGACGGTCCTCGATCGAGGCTGATTCGGCCGAGAACGGATCGGCGGCCTACATACCTGGACAGATTCCGCCTCGACTGGTCACGCCGAGACATGGGGACAAGAGTATCGGCCCTCTGGTTGCGGCGTGGGCTGCGGACAACCTTCGGATCGAGTTGTATCCGTGGCAGGTTGAGTATCTGGACGGCGCGCTTGAGGTCGATGACGCCGGCGACTTGCTGCACAGGTTTTCGCTGGCATCGACCGCAAGACAGCAAGGCAAAACCGTGCTGCTCGCTGCGCTGATCGGCTGGTGGATGACGGCCGGCCGCCTGTACCGAGGAGCGCCTCAACAGGTGCTGTCTGTGGCGCACCAGTACACGACCGCCGAGCTCATCCCCCAAACCCTGTTCCCGATCCTTGAGGAACGCTACGGCTTCAAAACGTTCGTCAGCTCGGGCCGCATGATGGCGCAAGACGAGAACGATGGCAGCTGGTGGAGAATCCAATCCGCAACACCGCGAGCCGGCCACGGCCTCTCCGTCGATCTCCTCGTCGTCGACGAGCTGTTCGCCGTGCAAGAAGTCGTCCTCGACGCCGGCCTGCTCCCAACGCAACGCGCCAGGAGAAACCCGCTCGCCGTGTTCACCTCGACGGCCGGCACCGAAGAGTCGAGGGCGCTGATCCGCTGGCGAGAGCGCGGCATCCAACAAATTGAGGCCGGCAGCCCGGGCCGCATCCATTTCGCCGAATGGTCACCGCCGCCGAACGTCGACCCATCGGATCGACGCTGGTGGCACATGGCAAACCCGTCGCTCGACCTCGGCTACCTCACGATGCAAGACCTCGAGGACGGCTACAACTCGCCAAACCGCGACGCCTGGCTCCGAACCGACCTCAACCTGTGGACAGCAGCCGCCGGCTCATGGCTCCCGCACGGCGCATGGGAAGAACTCATCACGTTCCAAGAAATGCCAGCCGGTGGCGTCCTGGCTGTCGATTCTGATGCAGACGGCGTCGGCTTCGTGGGCGTCCGAGTCGCCCGCCGCGACGACGGCAAACTCCAGGCACGTTCCGAGTTCCGAGTCGAATCGCTGTCAGCAATGTGGGACACCGTCGTCGAGCTCCTCAAAGACAAAACGATGGCGCTCGCACTCACCCCCGGCCTCGCCGGCCTCTGCCCGCTCGACCTGACTCGACGCATGACCATCTGGGGCCAGCAAGAGATGACAAAGTACACGGCGATCGTTCGAGGCATGATCCTCGAAGGCGCAATGCTGCACGAAGGACAAATGTCGCTGTCGGAGCATGTCAACCGTGCAGTCTCGGGCCGCTCCTCAGGGAACACGATCACGATCACGTCGGCTCGATCACCGGGACCAATCGAACAATGCCGCTGTCTGATCGCCGCCGCTGGCATGTCCTCGAAGCCGGCGATCGTTTCCAGAGCTGCGATAGGAATGTCGAAATAATCCTCGCAACTTATCCACAGGGCTGCTAGCGTCCCGCGTCGTGGGACTGTTCCGCACCAAAAAGGAGTCGCCAGCCTTCGGCTCTTCTGAGGTCAAGGCTGCCGCTGGCAGCGCGGGCCGTCCCGGGCTCTGGCAGACCTACACCGTCGGGGCTGGGACTGCCAGGGCCTTGAGCATCCCCACCGTGTCCCGCGCCGTCGGCCTAATCACCTCGACGATCGCCGGCCTTGACCTTCGCACCTACACGCTGCAATGGGATCCCGAGCAGGAACGCTACGAACGCATCTACATCGAGGGCGAGTCGTGGATGACCCGACCCGATCCGAAGGTCACCCGCAACTTTATGATCAGCGGCACCGTCAAAGATCTGATGTTGCACGGTCGCTCGTTCTGGTACATCACGACCCGCTACTCGACCGGCTTTCCGGCCTCGTTCGTTCACCTCCCGATCGACAACGTCAACACACCCGACGAGGCCGGCCCCGAATGGTTTGGCCCCGCACAAGAAATCTCGTTCAACGGCGTCGACCTCGACCCCGCAAACGTCGTCCAGTTCCTCTCACCGCTGGACGGCATCCTGTGGACAGGGGCCCGCTCGATCGACATCGCCTACCGGCTCGACGAGGCCGCCAAACGTTTCGCGTCAACCGAAATCGCAGCCGGCTACCTCCAACAGACCGACGGGACCGAAAGCCTGTCAGGCGAAGAGCTGTCCGAGCTTGCCCAGGCATGGGCCACGGCCCGCCAAACTCGAGCAGTCGGAGCGTTGAACAACTCCGTCAGGTGGGAAGAGTTCAAGAGCAACCCTGCCACCTTGCAGCTCATGGAGGGCCGCCAGCACGCCGCCCTTGAGCTGTCCCGAATCTGCCAGGTTCCCGCATGGCTCGTCGGCCTCTCCGTCGGCGGCATGACCTACCAAAACTCCCAGCAGGCCCGCACCGACCTCATCCTGTTCGGCGCCATGCCGTTCATCCGTTGCATCGAGGAAACCCTCTCACTCGACACCATCATGCCGCGCGGCCGCCACGTCGAATTCGACGTCGACGCCTACATCGCCGGCGCAGAACTTACCAGCGACATCCCCATTGAGGGACCAGTCGCCCAGGAGGCATTGTGATCCGTTTCACCGCACAGTCAGTATCGCTGGACGCCGCAGCAGGGGAGGAAGCCCCGACTCGGCAGATCAGCGGCATCGCCGTCCCGTACAACGTCGACGCGATCGTGTCAGGCGGGCAGCGTGTTCGCATCCTGCCTGGCGCAATCGTCGAAGGCAAAGCGCCACGCCTGCTCGCCGAGCACGACCACACCCGAGTCGTCGGCATGGTGACAGCATCCGAGTCCGATTCGGACGGCCTGCTGTTCACCGCGAAGATCGCCGAGACCCGCGCCGGCGACGAGCTGCTCGAGCTCATCAAAATGGGCGCCTACGACTCCGTCAGCGTCGGCCTCAACCCGATCGACGTTGAGCAGGACGGCAAAACGCTCGTCGTGAAGGCTGCCGAATGGGAAGAACTCTCAGTCGTGTATGCGCCGGCGTTCACCGACGCGAAGATCACCGAAATCGCCGCCTCCGCTGAGGAGGAGGACAACCCCGACACCGACCAACCACAACCGTCCGAGGAGGACACCACAATGGAAGATCAGACCCCTGAGGTCGTCGAGGCCGCCGCCGCTGAGGTTGTGGCAACCCCGACCGTGTTCGCGAAGCCCCGCAAGGCGACGCTCCCCCCGCTTTCCGACTACATCCAAGCCGCCCGCGAGGGTGGCAGCCGCTGGCACCTGCTGAACGAGCAGATTCAAGCCGCCACCGGCGACGTAGTCGTGTCCGACGCAGCCGGCCTAGTGCCCACGCCCGTCGTGACCCCGTACTACGACGACATCCAGCCCCTGCGCCCGATCGTAAACGCCCTCGGCGTCCGTGGCATGCCGGCCGCCGGCTCCACCTTCCTCCGCCCAAAGGTCGCGAACCACTCAGGTGTCGCCGTTCAGTCTTCTGAGCTCGGCACCCTCGAGACGCAGGACTTCGACCTGTCGAACGTCACGTTCACCAAAAAGACCTTCGGCGGCAAGCTCGTCCTCTCTGAGCAGGTCATCGACTGGTCAACCCCGTCGATGCTCCAGGCATCCGTCGAGGACTTGGCCGGCCAGTACGCCCTCGCCACCGAGGACTACGTCGTCGACCAGCTCGCCGCAGCGATCACCAACAGCCAAGAAGTGATCGTGTCCGACTTCACGTCGGCCTCAGAGGTCATTGCCGACCTGTACACCGCCGCCGCCTCGATCGCAGCGACCGGCAACTACTTCCCGAACGCCCTCGTCATGGCTCCCGTCATGTGGGCCAAGCTCGGCGGCCTCCTCGATGGCGACAGCCGCCCGCTGTTCCCGTCGGCCTCACCGTCGAACGGCATCGGCACCCTCCCGCAGGGCGTCACCGGCACCACGGGCAACCCGCTCGGCCTGAACCTCATCGTGTCGAACCAGATCGGCACGCAGGCGGTCGGCAACAAGGATGCCAACGAGTACTGGTGGCTCATGAACAGCCGTGGCGTCGAGTTCTACGAGGACTACAAGGGATTCCTCCAGGTCGTCGGCACCAACCTCGGCGTCACGGTCCTGGTGCGAGGCTACGTCGCCTGCGAGGTCATCGACGTCAACATGATCCGAATCCTCGGCCCAGACGCCACCTTCTGATCCCTCCCCTGAGCTCTGGACGACGCTATGGCTGACTACACCATCACCCACGCATGGCGGGTAGACGGCTATGGCGTCGTCCAGACTCTCGAGAACCTCGACGGACTGATCGTCGGCTCCGACATCAACATCTCAGGGCTCTCGCAAACCAACCTAAACGGCAATCACGTTGTCTACAGCCTCAACAACTACGAGCTGATCGAGGTTGATGACGACGGCGACCTCGTGTTCGACGCCGACATCGTCCGAGCCAACCAGGTGATCTTCGCCGACTCAGGCGACGACATCACGAGGACCACCGACTCGGGCACGCTCACCTACACACCGACATGCACCTGGATCGTGAACGCTGACGTAGTCGAATGGCTCGGCATCGCCGCCGCCACAGCAAACGACACGGCGTTCATCACCGACTGCGTCGCCGCCTCGAACGCCTACTGCTCAAGGAAACGACGCAACGCCGGCTACTTCGACGCGTTGAACACGGCCCCGTCAGGCGACGTATTCCTCGGGACCGTGATGTACGCCGCGACCTTGTACCGGGAACGTGGCAGCGTCGACTCGTTCGCCTCGTTCGACAACATGGGCGGAGGCACCCCGTTCGGCAGCATGGGCCGCATCAAGCAGCTCCTCGGAATCGACAGGCCACAGGTGGGATGAAGTGGCGGCCACAGGCATCCTCGCCGACGCCTACAGCAGCGTCACGACAGCCCTGGCCGCTGCTGGCCTTGTGGTGGTCACCGACCCGCGTAACGCTCGTCCCATGTCAGTTTTCGTCGAGCTACCGTCGGGCCGCGCGTTCAATGAGAACATTGTCGACGTCACCATACGGCTACGCGTGCTGGCAGCACCCCCCGGCAACCAAGACGCGTCCGACTACCTTCTGACCGTGTTCAACACGATCCACCAACTCAAGACGGTCGCCGTGACAGACTTCACGCCGTCCGCAACCTCGGTCGGAGATCAAACGATCCCGTCCTATGACATAACCGTCCGCCTCTCAACTAGGAGAAACTGAACATGGCAACCACCACCGTCCTATCGCAGCCAAACCTGTTGATCGACTCCGTCGACTACAGCGACCAATGCAGCTCGGCCACCGTCACCCTCGTATTCGAGTCGCTCGAGTCGACCTCGTTCGCCGATGGTGCCCGCAAGTACACGGCCGGCCTCGGCAACCACGAGGTCACCTGCACGCTGATGCTCGCCTACGGCACCAGCGAGGTCGAGGAGAACCTCGAGGGCCTCGTTGGCACAAACGTCGACGTTGAGATCTATGCGACGAACAGCCAGACGGCCGCCGCCGGGAACCCCAAGTACACCTTCACCGGCATGTACCTGGAGTCGATCACCCCGATCAACGGCGCACTTGGCGAGCTCCAGACGGTCGACCTGACCTTCACCGGCGGAACCTACGCACGCGCCACGTCCTGACCTGAGGGCCCCGACATGATTCCTCAGCTCGACATCACACTCGACCTCGGCGAAGGCCCTGTCACAGTCGTCACCTCCCTGCCTGTTTGGATGGCATGGGAAAAGCAGACCGGCAAAACCCTCACCGACCTCCAGAACGGCATCGGAGCGACCGACCTCGCGATCTTGGCCTACGAAGGCTGCAAGGTCGCAAAGGTCGTCGTCCCAGCCACACTCGACGGCTTCTCAAGGAAGATCGTCGATGGCCCGTCGCTCGGAGGCGACGCAGCTGCGGGCCCTACCGAAGGGGAACCGTTCACCGACAACTAGCAGAGCTGCTTGTCGAAATTGGATGGTGGCCCCCTGACATACCATTCGAGGCACGAGACCTAGCGACTACGGTCGAGGTCATCAACGACAGGAAAAAGCAGCATGGCAGGAACAACCTTCAGAGTCGCCGCAGAGGCTGATGGGTTGGCCGACGCCATCAAGACCCTCGGCAAGGTCGATCCCGAGCTCAAGAAAGAGCTCATCCGCTCAATGAAGAAGGCGGCAGACCCGCTTGTGGCCGAAGCACGCTCCCTCGTCCCTGCTGCGAGACCTTTGACGAATTGGTACGGCTGGAAGGGCGGCTACGACGCCGGCAAGGTGCGCCGAGGCATCAAGGTATCGCAGCGCAATACGGCGCAACGTGGCAACGACGGCCGTCGACAGGAAACGATCCGACTCCTGGCACTTGTCTCCACCTCGGCTGCCGGCGCAATCTACGACATCGCTGGCCGTGCGGGTGGGACAGGTCGCGGATCCGAAGGTGCAGCTCGAGGTCAAGCGATGATCCGCAAACTCGACGAGAACGGAAGAGCATCCCGTACCTTGTGGCCCGCAGCCGAAAAGAAGCTACCCGAAGTGCAAGACGCTGTTCGTGACGCTATCGCCGAGATGGAGGACACGATCCAGAAAGAACTCGAGGCCCGCTGATGGCGATCACCGTCCCAATCATTTCCGAATGGAACAAAACGCAGCTTCAAAAAGCGCAGAAAGACATCGAGACGTTCGGCTCGAAGGCCGGGAAAGCGTTCAACGGGCTCGCATCGGCCGGTAAGAAACTCGCCCTCGGCCTGGCCGGCGTCTCGGTCGCTGCGATCGCCGTCGGCAAAGACCTGGTCGAGGCCGGGGAACGAGCCTCAACGTCGAACGCTCGCATCGACCAAATCACCGAGTCGATGGGGCTGTTCGGCGAACGTACTGGCGAGGTCACCGAACGACTCAAGGATCTCGCAAACGAGACGGCTCGCAAGACCGGCATCGATCAAAATCAGATCAAGCAGGCACAAGCGACGCTGCTCACTTTCAAAGATCTCGCATGGTCAGCAAATGACGTCGGCGGCAATTTCGATCGTGCCACTCAGGCAGCTCTCGACTTGGCATCGGCCGGTTTCGGATCCGCCGAGTCGAACGCTGTGGCGCTCGGCAAGGCGCTGAACGATCCGATCGCCGGCCTCTCAGCATTGGCCCGTTCTGGTGTGACGTTCAGCGAAGCCGAGAAAGAGGTCATCGCGACGCTGGTCGAGTCTGGCAACACCTACAAGGCGCAGCAGCTCATCCTCGAGGCGATCGAAAAACAGGTGGGAGGCACCGCCGAAGCGACAGCGAACTCGAGCGACAAAATGCGCGTCGCGTTCTCCCAGCTGCAGGAACGAGTCGGCCTCGCGCTCCTGCCCGTCTTTGAGAAACTGTCGCTGTTTTTCATCGACACCCTCGTCCCCACCCTCGAACGCGCATATAACACCGTCATTCCAGCCTTTCGAAACGCATGGCAATCCGTATCCGACGCCATCGGCCCCCTCATCAAAGACCTCGCCGAGTTCCTCGGGCCCATCATCGAACGCATCATCACGTTCCTCAAAGAGAACACCGAAGTCGTCAAGGTATTCATGGCCGTCCTCGCCGGCGCAGCCACCCTCGCAATGATCGCCGCCCTGGTCGCAGCGATCGGCGCCTTGTTCAACCCTGTGACGTTGATTATCGGCGGAATCGCAGCTCTCGCCGCCGGCATTGCTTACGCCTGGAACAATTTTGAAACGTTCCGAAACGTCGTGACGACGACGTTCTCCGTGTTGCGAACCACGTTCACGACATGGTGGACCGTTGTCAAATGGGTGTTCGACAACGTTTTCGGTGGCATGGACGGCATCAGAAAAGCCACCACAGTCCTGAAAGTCGCATTTCAAACATCGTTCAACGCAATCAAAACCGTGGTCATGTCGATCTACGACGCGATCCAGTCTGTGATAAGCGCAGCTCGAACAGCGATCAACACCGTTTCAACGGTCGTCGACAAAGCCAAAAGTATCCCAGGCTCCGGTCTCGTGTCCTCGGCCATCGGAGCGATCAGCGGCATTCTGCCATTCGCTGAAGGTGGCATCGTTACCGGCCCTACCGTCGGCCTCGTCGGCGAAGCTGGGCCCGAAGCAATCATTCCGCTCGACAAAATGGGCTCAATGGGCGGCACCATGAACATCACGATCAACATGCCCGCCGGCACAGACGGCGACGAAGTCATCCGAGCGCTACAACGCCACGCCAGAAACTCCGGTGCCCTTGCGCTGCCTGTTACGAGCTTGAGGCGTTTCTGATGCCCGCCTGGCCCGATTACACGATCACGATCGTCGACTTCAATCACACGATCGACGTGACGGACCTGTGCACAGGTTTCTCGACTGAGATCAAGGTCGGTATCGCAGAGCTCGGCAAAGCATCGGCGACTGTCACGCTCGACAACGACGACGGCAGGTTCACCCCTTACGAGGGCGGAGGGACCGGCACCTACCGGTATCTCGACTGGTACAGCCAAACAATCCAAATCGTCAACGACACGACACGCGTCGTGTTCGATGGTGTGATTCGCGACATCAGTTTCGACGACAACGGCGTCAATTCGACGATGACAATCACCGCTGTCGACTGGCTGAGCGCCGCCAGCAGCGAAGTCGTCGACGCGCCAGCCGTCGGATCCTTAGGAACCCCGGGTGAGTCAATGACCCGAGCGCTACAAGGAATCGCTGGATGGGGTCCGGGAGTCACCCTTCCGTATTTTGGTGACAGCACCGCGACACAGAACCCTGTCTGTTTCGATCAAGGCACCGGCTCAACGAGAACGCAGATGGTGGCGCTCACATCTGTTACGGCTCACGACATCATCGCCACCGTGATTATGCCCGCAGGCCCTTCGGTACATTTCCCCGGCGCCATCACCTTTCAACAATCGCCGAGGATCGCCACCTACAGGTGTGACGTCGTTGATTACACGCTGAACAAAACTTTCGCCGAAGGTGGTGTTATCTTTGACGAGAACCCGTCGGCTACGACATCTGCTGACGCCCGTCTACCGTTCTCAAAACTTGAGATCGGGTACTCGGACGACTTGCTTACAACAACCGCCACCGTTCAATCCGGCGTCGCCCTCGCATATTATTCGTTCACCTCGACGAACACCGACGCTGAGGAACGCTACGGCTCACGCGCCCGAACCTATTTGGACATCGGCGAACCGGGCTTAGCGGCTGTGACTCAATCAGCTGAGTTTTGGACTCAACGCGCGGCCGAGGTTCGTTACGTTCCCATACGGATCGAAACACGAACCTCGGTCTCAGAGGCGGCGCTCGGCAATTTGGGCCGTTCAAAAATGAACGACCTGCTCGCCATGCAAACCGTTCCTTTCTCTGTTGCCCGGATCACTTACACAGCGACCAACGGCGCCCAAGTCGACGTTCCGATGGTGATCACCGGCCGAAAGGTGAACGCCACGCCGTCCGATACCAGGATCATTCTTGACATGATCCCTGCCGTCGACTGGCAATCATTCGTCCTCGATGATGACCTGCTCGGCATTTTGGGAGACATCACCGACCAATACGATGAGGCGACGATCGAGTACGATCAACTAGGTTTCGACTATGACGGCGAAACCCTGGTCGGGAATCGGCTAGGTTAGGAGCGTCATGGCAACGAACTACCCCACCTCGCTTGACTCGTTCACGAACCCGACGTCGAGTTCGACGTTGAACTCGCCGTCTCATGCGGCGCAACACGCTAACGCGAACGACGCGATCGAAGCGATCGAAACGAAACTCGGTGTTGGTAATCACACGATCGGCACATACCAGACCTATACGCCAAGTTTTACAGGTATTGCTTTCTCGTCATATACGGCCAGGTACGCTCGCGTGAACAATTTGGTTCATGTTTGGTTTTCCGGCCTTCTAAGCGGCGCCGTAACTGGCACGATAGAAATCACAACCCCGACAAACTCGGAAGCGGTAACGAACGACATTATTTTCCCCGGAAATTGCACAGCGTTTGACGTTGGGTCAAGTGTTCTCTACCCCGGTGCAGTCATGATGAGGAACGGAGCATCATTGCAGTTTCGTACTGCCGCTTACCCGATGAACCTTTCATGGTCAAATAATCTTCCCTTTACATGGGCAACTGGTGACCTTCTGAGTTTTGATTTAGTGTACGAGGTGGCGTGAGATGGATTTGAGATCCGAATTTGATTCCGTCGAAGTACCTGAGGAATGGTGGCTGAAACGGATGCGTATCCACCGCAACGCGTTGCTTGTCGCATCTGATTGGACACAAACGGTGGATGATTCGACAAGTAACCGGCAGGCGTGGGCCGACTACCGTCAAGCGCTTCGCGACTTCCCTGCCACATGGACACCAGGTCCGGTTGCAGAGTTTCCTGAACCTCCAGAGGTGGTGTGATGGCGACGTTAGGTACGTTCGTGTCGGGGCAGGTGTTGACCGCCGCCGAACTGAACGCCATCGGCACATGGCAGGATTTTCCAGCAACAAAAGGTTTTGACAACATTACCGAAGGTAACGGGAATCTGATCCAGCGTTACTGTGAAGTCAACGAAATAGTGTTTTTCTACGCTACGTTTGAGTTAGGGAGTACTTCTGCTTTGACGGCTGGTGTTTTCGTTTTGCCTGTAGCCATGAATGATGCTTCCTCTGCTTTGCATTTTACAGCCAACTTTTCTAACGGCTCGACAGGTTACGCGGCAATGGTTCGGCAAATCAGCGCTACGGGGGTCATCATTCGTGCGATAGCCACTAGTGGCACATATGCGACGCAAGCAATCGTCACCTCAACTGTGCCGTTCACTTGGGCGAGTGGCGACCGTATCGCTATCAGCGGCTTCTACGAGAAGGCATGACGATGATGTTCGAACCCGAAGAATACGGCGCCACCTACAGCGAACAAATGCGCGCACACCGCGACCGTCTGCTGGCGGCGTCGGATTGGACCCAAGTCCCTGACGCACCAGTCGACCGGCAAGCATGGGCCGACTACCGGCAAGCCCTTCGCGACTTCCCTGCGACATGGACACCCGGCCCCACCGCAGAGTTCCCGGAGCCGCCCAATGCGTAACGCCTTCCTACTTCTCGGACTGAGCGCACTCTGCGCCATCCTTCTCTTCATCGCATCGGAGTAACAATGCCGAACATCACACAAATCATCAGCCGCTTGATCGCCGTGTTCATCGCCTCAGCGATCCCGAACGTCGGCGTCGGAGCCATGCTCGACGTCGACGCCGGGAAAGCAATGGTCATGTCAGGCGCCATCGCCGTCCTCGGCGTCGTCCAGCAGTTGGCTGTCGCGATGCGTGACAAAGGGACGATCACGCACGAAGACCTCGACAACGCCGTACACAGCACAGGAGACTGACGATGCCGTACACGAACTGGCATGACGGCCGGCAACCTGGCGCACCGTTCGACACCTGCTCACCAAACCTGCAGATGATTCTCGCCTACTGCCAGCAACGCTGGAGCCTCACCAACCTCGGCTGCTATGGCGTCAGAAAGATCAAAGGCTCAAACAAAGACCGCTGGTCAGCTCATGCGTTCGGCGCAGCTCAAGACATGAGCTACCGAGGCGGCCCTCACCGCTCCGTCATCGTCGACGAGGTCATCCCGTTCCTCGAGCATCACGCCGACGCCCTCGGCATCCAACGGATCCACGACTACTGGGCGAAACGCTACTGGCAGTCAGGTCGAGGCTGGATCGAACGGCCCCCAGGCTCCAAAAACGACCACCTGCACATTGAGACGACCGCCGAAGCGTGGGCCGACGCCCGCAGCGTCGAGGAACGCATCGGCACCGCCGGCCCGATCCCCAGCTCAAAACCAGCACCGGAGCCACGGCCGGCCCCCGGCAAACCGACATGGAAAACATGCCGGCTCGGCGACCAGGGCGACAACGTCCGCCAGGTACAGCAGGTGCTCCGTGACCGGGGCTACAAAAACTCGACCTCGAGGAAACTGATCGTCGTCGACGGCGACTTCGGATCGAACACCGACAGGCGTGTCCGCCAATACCAAAAAGACAACCGCCTCACCGTCGATGGAATCGTCGGACCCCAAACCGCCGGCAACATGGGCCTCTGCTGACCTAAACACTTGACCCTGTCGCAGGGTTCTGCTTACCATGAGCCTCCCATCACCAAATCGGAGGTATTCCATGAAGGTTCTGCTCTTTGCGTTACTCACGCTCGGCCCGCTCGGCTTCCTCGTCAAGGACATGCCCAGCGAAGCCGAACTGACACAAGACACAGTCGTCCCATACGCCCGACCCATCATCATTGAGCCGGCCGGTACGACAACCTCGACCTCGGACCCCGTGACGAGCACGACGGCGGATGCCCCCGAGGTCAGGCTCACCATTCCGAGCACGACGGATACCTCCGTGGCTGATGGGGCTAAGTGCCCGGAATGGTGGGCCACCGCCGCAGCGATGGGCTGGCCCGCCGAGCTGCTTCCCACACTTGACGAAGTGATGTGGCGCGAGTCACGATGCCAGGCTGACGCGACGAACGGCGCAGACCACGGCCTCGTCCAAGTGAATTGGGCGACATGGCAGCACCTAGTCGAAGGGCTCGGCTACACGAAACAGTCCCTCTATGTGCCGGCGATCAACCTGCTGATCGGCCGGCTCATCTATCAGGCAGCAGTCGACTCAAACTATCGCTGCCCTTGGTCCCCCTGGAGCGCGTCCGGTAACTACTGCAAGTGAGCAGCGTCATGGATCTGTTCTCACCATTTGAGCGAGGCATGGACGCCTCAGCCGCCGCCGCCCGCCGCTGGACAGACCTCGAGGTCGCCCAGGTCGACGAAGCAATCCGCAAATGCGCCTACTTTCAGCCGTACTTCACAGCTGACGACATTTGGGAACGACTCCCGAAAGATTTCCCCGTCACCAAAGGCCTCGCGTCAAGGCTGAACAAAGCAGCGAACGCCGGCCTGATCGAAGCGACCGACCGAACCTGCAAGTCCCGACGAACAAACGAGCACGGCCACGGCCAACGGCTCACAATCTGGAGGTCAATCTGATGGCATTCAAACTTGACGGATACGTCACCGTCAACGAACGGCTTACGATGGCGCTCGAGCGTTGGCCTGAGCTTCGCGTGGTGGAAGCGCCGCCAAAAGTCGTCCAAGTGGGCGACTCGACCTTTATTGAGGTCACCATCACCGTTTGGCGCGACCCATCGGACACCATT
>Ga0208898_1001935_pt1 | contig 13127 bp, 19 predicted proteins | sample VirMetDEL_Mar_4_FD_184513 | JGI IMG/M metagenome (GOLD analysis project Ga0208898, IMG submission 184513) | Aqueous microbial communities from the Delaware River and Bay under freshwater to marine salinity gradient to study organic matter... | ecosystem: Environmental > Aquatic > Marine >...
GTGAAGAAGGCACAGGCTGTGCTTGCCGTTTACTTGAACAACAACAAGGATGGCCTTGGCCTAAGTGGTCTTGACGATTACAAGAACGTTCAGATTGGCAGCTTGAACGTTACACCGAATCAGTTCGGTGCGGTTGGTGCGGATCGTATCCCGCCAATGGTTGAGCGCTATCTGATTGGCCTTAGAATTAGTGGACCAGGCAACATCGCTGTCAAACGGAGCTGACTATGGGTTACAAGTATCCTGGCGCTGAATACATCAGCGACACTGCAGCCCATACCGGCAGGTTTGGCAAGGTTGTTGCACTTGAGGATTCTGTCATTGCCACGCTGGTGGCTGAAGACATCACCGGCAATGCATTGACCTCTGTCGTGCTCAAGGCTGATTGTGAGATCTGCGGCGTGATCACTAGCGTGACGCTGACCAGCGGCTCTGTTATTGCCTATAGGCTCTGATCATGGCTCATAACAGCGGCGCCATCGATCCGGCTTATAGCATCGGTGCAGACTTTGTAAACAACACAACGGCACGCACTGGTCGTTGGAATCGCATTGCTGTGTTAAAAAACAACACTAGCTTTAGTGCTATTGCGGCTGAAAACTGGACTGGAAACAGTCTTGTCGGTGAAGGCTTGCCTGCTGGTTTTGAAATTCAGGGCGTGTTCACTGCTTTCACTTTGAACAGTGGCGGCGCTGTTGTCGCGTACAAGGTCTGATCATGGCAAAATCACACGGCGGTGCAAGTGCAGTTGACTGGTCAGTAGGTGCCGAAGTGATTAACGACACCGCTGTGCATGTTGGCAAGTTTATGCACATTGACTTCTATGAAAACAGCACGATCAACGCGATTGTTAGCACAAACGTAATCGACAATAGCTTTGCCGGTGCATCCGTTGATTCCGGTGCGCATTTGACGGGCTACTTTACAAGTATTCAGCTCCAGAACGGAGCCTGTATCGCTTATCGAATCTGATGTCTCTCGCTTCTTCGCTGCAAAAGGTTGCAAACAAGACGATCTCTCGTCTTGGCGGTGACATTACGTTACGTTTGGTAACAACTGGAGAGTATAACCCTTTGACGGGCTCGGTTAGTGAAACCGTCACTGGTGTCACGGTTAAAGGCGTCATTGAATCGGTCAACGCCAGAGAGGTTAATGATCTAGTTCAGGCAGACGACAAAAAGCTAACGATCGCAGCGTCTTCAATTTCCTCCGTGCCCAGCACTGAAGATCGAATTATCATCCAAAATGTAACCCATCAAGTTATTCAGGTTGAGACGGTCGAGCAAGACAATACAGCAATTGTTTTCATTCTTTTCTTGAGGTCCTAAGATGGCGCGAATCATCAAGTTTAACGAAATCGCAGATTATTGCGAAGATCAATTCAACAAGCTTCTCAACGTCACAGTTCTAGAAGCTGATAGCCGCCTGAAACAGGCTAGTCCGGTTGACACAGGACGCTTGCGTGTCAGCTGGGCTATCGGTCAAAATGCCGCGCCATACGCCGGTGCTCCTGCTGGTTCTGCATCGTATCCAGCACCGTCTAATCCTTTACGCATCGGGTACGAGAAAGAAAAAATCGGCAACATCTACAGCGTTCACAATAACTTGCCATACGCTGAACCCGTGCTGATGGGTAGCAATTTGCCGCGCTCCTGGCAAGGTCGATGGCGTTCTAAGGGTAATCAAATTGAAGTAGGCTACCCTTTGGTCATTGCTAAAGATATGAAAGACTTTATTCAAGCCAATGCAACGATTATCGGGAGGCAGTCATGACAAGTAGCTACAACGACATTCGTGCGGCTATTGAAGGTCGTATCGCCACTGAAATGGCAAGCGCTCCGGTTTATCCTGTGAGCTATCAGAACGTCCCATTCACACCGCCGAATAATCTTCCATGGGTGCAAGTATTTGTTCAGTTTGGCGATAACAATTACGCCACGCTGCAAGCGCCTGCCACTGGCATGAATAAGCAGAACGGTGTTTTGCTGATCAATGTCTTTTCTCCACTCGGTGTTGGCGCAGGAGCAAATTTCACCATTGCTGAGCGATTGAAGGATTTATTCGATCGGCAAACAGTTAGCGGAATTATTTTCGATCCAGCATCAGGACCGGCTCAGGTTGAAGCGCCAGCCCCAGAAGCGTATTTTCAAACTCGTCTATCCGTATCGTTTGAAGCCTATTTAGAATAGAGCGAAGCCACTACCGTTCAAACATCATGGCTACTGTTCTGTCCGGTACGTCCGGCGCTCTTTATTACAAGCCTGCTGGCACTTCTGTCACCACGCTGACCGCTTCTGCCTTTCCTTCGACTGGCAGTGATATCACCGTTGGTGCTTATCTAGGGTTTCAGGTCAACGATCCTGTGACTCTTGCCTATCCTTCTGGCGCAACCACTACCGGCGCGATTGCTGCTGGTGATTACTACGTGCTGACCTATGACGCCGCAACTGGCGTGATGACCGTTAGCAGCACTGAAGGTGGTTCAGCTGAAACAGCAACTGCCGCACCTTCGGGATTTGGCAGTTCCTTCGCAAGCATTACCTACACCAGCTTTGAGGCTGTTGGTAACGTCCGTGATTGGAACTTTGAAATCACTCGCGACGAGATCGACGTTACTTCAATCGGTCAAACTCTTGGTCAGTATGCACCATTCAAAACCTACATCACTGGTTTTGCTGATGGTGAAGGCTCGGCAAGCGTTTATGTCACCGATGATGACACCAACATCGCAAGCCGTCTTGTCGAAGACGTGATTCAGCGTCAGCAGACCGGCGTCAACTTCAAGCTTTACATTGACCGCGTTGTTAGCAGTGGCTCTGTCGATGACACTGCCAGCCGCTCGATTTCAATGGAAGCTGTGTTGTTGAGCGCTAGTTTCACCGTCAACCCTGACGACGCTCAGATGGTTGAGGTTTCATTCCGTCCTGCTGCTGCTCCTTCCTTCGACTTCAGCAAGTCCTGAGTCGAAACGTAAAGACAAAACCTCCGACTTGCGTCGGGGGTTTTTTTGCGTATATTATTCGTTCAGTTATTCAAAAATTCATGCCAGCTTCTAGCGTCGGGCGTCGTGCGCTTGATCGTCTGAAAAAAGCCGCGAATCTCGTGCCGGTTAGGCGTACTGTTACATTGACCGACGGCGGCGAATTTGTGTTTTACAGCACTCCGCTTACGATGGCAGAGCGTGAAAAAGCACAAAAGGATGCAGGCAGCGACGATGCTAATGCATTTGCCCTGCAGCTTTTGATCAATAAAGCGCAAGACGAAAACGGTCAGCGCATGTTTAGCGCCGGCGAGATCGCTGAATTGAAGAACGAGGTACGAGACGAAGACTTGCAAGCATTGATGCTCGCTTTGCTTACGGGCGATCGTGACGTGACGGAGGAAGAAGCAAAAAACTAACCAGATGCGTCAAGAATGATTATTCGCTAAGGCTTTTGATGCGTATATCTCGCGACCTAGGCTATACGCTGTCAGACTTGACGCAAAGGATTACACGCGAAGAGGTGCAGCTTTGGGCAGCGCTCTATGAAGTGGAGTTCCAAGAGGAAGAAGAATCGATAAAGAAAGCGCGGCGGCGATAGACTCGCGATAGGTTGAGCTGCCTGCCGTGGGTGTCGTCGCAAATGTAGGCATCAATTTTGATGCTAGGAATGCCATTCAAAACGCGGATGCATTGCGGCGTGCGATTGATCGCGTAGGCCAGGCGGCAAAAGGCGCACAAGCTAGCGCGAAGGGCACAAATAGTGCTTGGGCAAAAGCTTCAACAGTACAAGCAGTCTTTGCTGCAAAGGTCGCAAACACCGAAGGAGCTATTAGGTCTCAAATAGCTGCGCTTCAGGCTGTCCAGCAAAAAGTTAAACTTGGTGGAGCTTTGTATCAAAAAGCTCAAAAACAAATTGACGCTTATCAGAAAACATTAAGAGAAGCAAGAACCGCAGGTCAAGCAGCTAAAACTGGTCTTGATGCGGCTGGTACAGGGGCAAAAGGTTTAGGAGCTGCGATTCAGTCGGCACTGGGTCCGATCTTGACGATCACGACTGCCGTCGCAACCTTAAAGAAAGGCTTGGATGTTGCTTTTACTCGCGGTGCAGCAGAGCAAAAGCTGAGGAATTTTACTTCAAGCACCGAAGAGTTTAATGCAGCGATGGCAGTTGCTGCTAATTCTTCGGCAAAGTTTGGGATTAGTCAAACAGAAGCTACGGTTGCAATTGCCGATACCTTGTCAAGGCTTAAAGGTCTTGGTTTTGGCTTGAAGGAAACAAGTCAAATTTATGATGGCTTTAATGCAATTGCGATGGAGTCTGGAACATCTGCTGAAGATGCTGCAGGAGCCTTTGTCCAATTAAGCCAAGCTCTTGGCAGTGGCAAGTTGCAAGGCGATGAATTGCGCTCAATTCTTGAGCGTATGCCGAACCTGGCACAGAAGATTGCTACAAGTATGGGCCGTAGTGCGGCTGAAGTCCGCTCATTGGGACAGGAAGGCGCGCTTACGAGTGAAGTTATTTATAAGGCATTGTCAGAAGCTGCAGAAGCATCAGACAATTTCGGAGACAAGTTAAATGAACAACAAAAAGCACAGAAAGGTTTAGCTCAGGTTTCTGATCGCTTGTTTAATTCAATCGGTCAAGCCTTTGGCCCGATTATTTTAAAAAGCATTGAGGCTATTACTTGGGCGTCAAATGAAATCGGTGACTGGTGGGATTACCTTGGCGGCGTAATCCTGCCAAAACTTACGGAAGCGGTTAAACCGCTGACGGATGCGTTGAAGCAGGCATTTAGCCAAGTTGACATCAAAGCATTGGTTGTCGTTATTCAAGGCACCTTCATAAAATCACTGGAATTTTCTATCGCCGTAATTGGCAAGATGTCCGAAGTTCTCGGCTTCGTTGTCAATAAACTCAGGGAGATGGCAGATAATCCAGTTTTTAGGTTTATTGCTGATAATGTCGGAAGACTGCTTAATCATCTTGGCCTGACGACAGATAAGGTGGGCGAATTTGCCACCAAACAAAAAGAGGTTACAGCTGAAGCCGCTAAAACGGTTGATCAGTTTAGCGCGATGCCGGACAAGATTGAAAACGCAAAAGAGGCTCAAAAACGCTTAAGAGAAGAGGCGAAAGCCTTGAAAGAAGCGCAGAGAGCAGTTACAGATGAGATCAAAAAACAAACCTCAGAAATTCAAAGGCAATTTTCTGCGCGTTCTGACTGGGAGAGCCTGCAAGGTGATCTTAAGCAGGAGCAGATCAAGTCTCAATTAGAGCTAAACAGTTTGATTCAAGAGCAGTTGAAATATAACCTTGACAACGCAAAAACTGATGAGGAGCGTATTTATTTATCAAAACTGCTTAGAAAGCTGCAGCAGCAAGCCGCCAAGCTTGAATACGAATCAGCGCTTGCAACCATCAAGCTTCAACTTCGAAAGGTTGAGCTTGCTTACGAAGAAGTCAAAGCAAAAGAAAAGGCTGTTCGTACAGAAGTTGCGAGAGCAAAAGCCGCAGGAATCGCGAATGAACATCACGAAGAATCCTTGCGTTTAGTACAAGAGGAGGTTGCATTTAGCTCCTCGCTATTACTTACATCAAGGAAGATCGCAAAAGAGCAAGCGCAACAAGCGCAATATGCCTTGAAATCTAAAAATCTTGCGGCTGAGCTTGCATATCAGCAAAACTTAGTTGCAAAAAACACAGGCAATGCAGCGGATGAAGCGGCTCGTTATGCGCAGAACATGCAGAAAGGCGCAAATGCTTCGGCTACAGGCAAGTTAGGTGAAGTCACAACAAAGACAATCACGACTGCTGGCCCAATTGATCCAGACATTATGGCGAAGGTTCAAAGCAAGGCTGGTGGCTGGCGTAGCCCTGAGGCAATGGTCAGTGAAATGAATAAATTGCAAAATGAAAGGAACAAGCGTAATGCTAATCTTGCTCGCATTCAAAAAATTGAAGAGGCTCGGGCGCAAGCAGCAAGAAATAATCCAACTCCTTCAGCTTCAACTTATTTGAATGGCGCTTATAGAAGCGGAATTGATTCGCGCTATGCTGGCGGGAGTACTGCTGGCACTATCAACATTCAAACAGGTCCAGTTATGCAGCAAAATGGTCAAAATTATGTAAGCATGGCCGATATGGAGAAGGCTTTGGCGGAGGTTAGTCGAGCGCGTGAGAATGCTTCTCGTAGCTACGGCGGTCGTCGTTATGTCGGTGTGAGCTGATGAGTAACAGAGCGCAAGCGCAGTACCTGAGGCTTTACACCTCAGGCGGCTCCGACCACATACTCTGGCAAAACTACTACCTCAACACAACGGTCACTGTCAGCAGCAAGAACTACGAGTACTACCCATTTGAATTTGAGGGCATCTCCGAAAGCTCCGCCATCGGTGGAGCGACCGTGAACATCACCGTTCCAGCCACGGACGAAGTGATCACGCAGTTTTTGAGGGCTGCTTACTTCAACCGCCTTTGCGAAGTCTCTGTCTACGAGTTCGACAACAGATTAGGGAATACAGCGCCGCAGACTGGACAGACACTCGTCGGTCAATTCGTGGGTTATGTACGCAACATGAACGGTAATTTTACGGCGCTGCAAATCGAGTTAGGATCAGCACTAGCGCCCATTGGAGCGCAGATTCCACCGCGCACGTACAACAGCTTTCTTGTCGGGGCTCCGCTTAGAGCATGAAGATCAAATTCACCGATCCTTTATTTCTGCTGTCTTCTCAGACTGGCTTGTCTGTCAACAAGCTGAAGGATGCTGCTGCACTGGGCGGTTTATCACCGCAAGCATCCCAGGAGTCGGTAAAACTAGGTGAACCAATCCCGATTGTGTTTGGCCGTCGTCGCACGGTTAATTCCGTCGAGCAAGGCGGTGTTTTCATTGCACCGAAGGCAACCGAAGGCTACTTCTCAAACCAGGCTGTCAACACAACTCTTCAGTACAAATATCTGCTTGTTTTAAGTCAAGGCCAGCTTGGTCAGACGCAAGTCCGTGACGTTTTCCAGCGCAGCTGCAGATTAGGCACAACTCTAAACCAAGCGTATGACGCCAGAGCCGGAAACTGGAACCCGACAAATGACATAACGCTCTTAGCAAGCGGCACTTGGAGTACGCCATCTTTTGTTGGAACGGGTGGATCGTACGACGATATGACCACGTTCAGTTTTGAAAGCAGCGTTGGCGAAGGTGACAATACATGGTCCAGCCAAATTTTTATCTTTGTTCGCAGCGGCATCCAAGTAACACGACTCGTAGACAGCACCGTTGGTCCGTCCGATAATTTTGTTGACCTTGCAAAGTATCTGCTGGAGAAGAGTGAGCGTGTAGGTGACGATCTAATCGACACAGCCGCACTGACTACAGCGGCAAAGTTTACCGATGCGAATGGTCTGTTCTTTAACGGTCAGCTTTCTGATAGCCAGAATTTACAGGATTGGCTTCAGGACACCTCGTATAACTTTCTACTGCGCCTGACGCAAACCAACGGCAAGTTCGGTTTGAGACCACGTTTGCCGTACGTTACAGCTTCGCATCTGATCGACACGACGACGATCACACCTTCCTACACATTCACCGAAGACCACATTACTCCCGATGGCTTCGAGATTGAATACATCGCCATCGAAGATAGAACACCTGTTTGCTTTACGGTGCTGTGGAAGCAACAAGCGGGCAACAATTTTTCCCTGGTACGCTCGACGGAAGTCCGTTACACAGGCGAGGCAGCTAACGGACCATACATTCAGATTGACCTGAGCGGATTTTGCACAACATCAGACCACGCAGCAAAGGTTGGTGCGTATGCACTGGCGACACGGAAATATGTGACGCATCATTTGCGCATCAAGGTCCGCGAGAAGAACTACAACAGTCTGCTGGTCGTTGGCGATATTGTTCGGGTCAGGTTGCGCCGTGAGAACGCCGCTGGTGAAATTTCTTTCCATGATTACGTTTACGAAATTGAGCGCATCGACAAGACACTGGAAAGTTATCTGGTCTATGACCTAACGCATTTCCCGATTGATTCGCAAGGTCGAAGCAAGATCGCCCGCGAAGTGAGCGCGGCCACGGGTCCAACTGGAACGATCTCTATCGGTCAAGGTGCTTTCGACTGTGACGTGAACAGCTCTACTGATACGACAACTGTTGGCACGACGACTTCAGTACCTATTAACGCGCCTAGTTCTAGCGATACGGATTACAACCTTCCACAGCCAAGCGACCCAAGCAGCCCGAACTTTGATGGCGGTTCTGGATCGTCTGATCCAACAGAAGAATCATCGTATCCAGGCGGTATCAATAACCCGCCAGATCCTATTGAAGAACCCATTACGCCTTCAATTCAGGGCTACAGCGGAACACCAACGGCTGGCGATACTCTAACTTTCAATCCAGGTTGCCCGAACGCAAGGATCACTTGGTACTTGATCGACATCAACACAGGCGAAAGAACACAAGTCGCTCAAGGTGTTGCAGAGCCCTACATCGTCAGCACTACAGCCCAGCAGGCAGGTGTTCGTGTTTATGCAGAAGGTTGCTGCCCTGATCCGGCTTACGCAAGTGGTTACGGAGTTTGCGTTGACTCCGACACTGTTGACATATTTGACGAGATCATTGATTGCCCCGGCGGTGGTGATGCAGGCAACCAAGGCACCTTTACAAAGGTTATTAACGTCGGCACTGGCCTTGGGACGTTCGACTTCACCTGGACGGCTTACACGATTCAAGATCGTTTCGTCATCTCGGGAGCAGCGAGTTACGACACAGGTTTTGTGAGCGGCACAAACGTGACTGTATCAGTCACCAAGACAAGCGCTGATCCTTACATCACCGTTACTGTCTATGCTCCTACTGGTGGCACTGCCTGGAATTACTCAGTTGGGTGTGTTTACTAATGTCTGATTTTCCTTCTTACAACCCACAAAGCCGTTCATACACACCTGGATCGTATGCAGCAATTCAGGCTCAAACTCTTAATGGAGACGAAGTCAGCGTCCGGCGTACCAATGCCGCTGTAAACCATACACTCCGCATGACTTTTATTAGCTCCACGGCTGAGCAACAAGACGAGATATTCAAGCACTACGGCGTAAACAACAGGTTCCAGCCGTTTGACCTACCGAGCATTGTATTACAAGGGTCAGGTCTAAGTTTTCCCAGCGGATACCAGTGGATTTATGCTGCTCCGCCTGAAGTATCCTACGAGCCAGGGTCAATCACAATCTCCGTAGAATTACAATTGATACCGCCTTACGAGGTGTAGCGTGGCGTTTCCGACGTTAGTACCGAACTCAATAACTTACGACCAAGGGCGTGCAAATGTTAGTGAGTACAGCGTTTTCGGCGCTGGTCCAATTCGATTTAAGCACTCAAACTACATCAATGGCCAAAACCTGCAGCTGACCTACAGAGGCTTAAGCCAAACCCAGGTTCAGCAGATACGCGATCACTACAACGACGTTGGCGGAACGCACGGATCGTTTACCGCACCATTGGCCATCTGGGGCGGCGTCTCCGTTGCGCAGTCAGACAGCGAGTATCGCTACGCCGAAACTCCCACAGAAGAACACACAGGGTTGCACTACAACGTGACCGTATCTCTGCGGTTGTTGCGAGGAACCTTCATCAGCTTCATTTTGGATGGAGGTCCAGCGATTTTGCCTGCAGAGACAGCGTTCAGCGAGTTTGTTTTCTCTGGTACGGCACCGTTTATCTTGAACGGCACTGATTCCGCAACAGCTACACTTATACTGAATGCTACGCAGAGCTAGTTAATGGCCGCTACAACTGTACAAGTACAGATGCAGCAGCGGCGTGACACAGCTGCTGGCTGGACATCCGCGAACCCAACACTGCTTAGCGGTGAGTTTGGCGTAGAGACAGATACAAACAAAGTCAAGATTGGCGACGGTTCAACCGCGTGGAACTCGCTTGCTTACATTCCAGGGTTTTCCGTAAGCGCATATCCGATCGCCACCGCAGACATCGCCAACGACGCTGTTACGTCAGCAAAGTTAGCGACAGGCTCCGTTGGTGCGGACGCTATTTCCAACGGTTCAATTACCAACGTAGAGATCTCGGCGTCTGCTGAGATTGCGGTCAGCAAACTGCAAGACGGCACAGCCCGTCAGTTGCTGCAAACTGACGCAGCAGGTACCGGCGTTGAATGGGCCAGCAACATCGACGTGCCTGGCACGCTCGACGTTACAAGCGCCGCGACGTTTGATAACAACGTAACGATCGAAGGCGATCTGACCGTCAACGGAACGACAACAACCATTGACACTCAGACACTGCTTGTCGAGGATAAAAACATTGAGATGGGCGTTGTCACGACGCCAAGCGACGCAACAGCAGACGGCGGCGGCATCACGCTGAAGGGCACCACCGACAAGACGATCAATTGGATCGATGCCACTGATGCGTGGACGTTTAGCGAGCACGTCAACATTGCCAGCGGCAAAGAATATCGCATCGCTGGTACGTCTGTTCTGACTGCCGACACGCTTGGTAGCGGCGTTGTCAACTCAAGCCTGACCAGCGTTGGCACGATTACCTCCGGCGTCTGGAACGGCACCGCGATTGCGGGCACCAAGATCAGCGCAGCTTTTGGCGATCAGGATCTGACCGTTGACACTGACCGGCTTTTCGTCGATGTCAGCACAGATCGCGTTGGCATCAATTGCACGCCTGAAGTCACGCTTGACATCAATGCAACCGACGCTGTTGCACTGCCGCATGGCACTGAGGCGCAGCGCCCGGCTGACGGTGGAACGCCTGCCAACCTGACCGGTTACATCCGGTTTAACACTGACACCTCACAGTTTGAAGGTCATAACGGCACTGCATGGTCGAGTGTCGGCGGTGGCGCCCAAGGCGGTGGATCGGACCAGGTTTTCTTCGAGAACGATCAGACGGTGAACGATGACTATGAGATTTCAGCGAACAAAAACGCAATGAGCGCTGGTCCGATTACAATTGATGCAGGCGCCACGGTTACAATCCCTTCAGGCAGCCGCTGGGTGATCGTCTAATGGCTATTCGGATCGACGGCGATAACGCAACTGCAACACCGGGCATCACCGGCGGCGATGCCGACACCGGTTTGGTGTTTGGAACGGATGAAGTCAAGGTTGTTACGGGCGGAACCGATCGGGTTACGGTTGGCAGCACAGGTAATTTATCTATTGCTGCAGGCAACTTAGTGCTTGCAAGCGGCAGCGGCATTGACTTTAGTGCTACTGCTGATGGGTCTGGTATGACCAGTGAACTGCTGGATGACTATGAAGAAGGTATTCATGTAACAACAGCGTCTGCTTCTACATCAGGATCCTATACTTTAGACCCCAATAACGATACACTTGCATACGTTAAAATTGGAAATTTAGTTTCGGTACAAGGGCGTGTACAAATTAGCTCTGCAAGTAGTCCGACGGGACTTTTTCAACTATCCCTGCCATTTTCTTCTGCAGATCTTACGGATACTGCGGGCCGTTGCCCTGGAACATACAGAGTTAGACTTATAAATAGTGGATTTGATGTTGCTAATTTTTCAAATTACGTAGATGAAATTACCTCGTTAATGATTTTTACTTACACCGGCGGTACTGAATATGCAAATAGTGCAGGTGCTTTTAAGGCAGGTACTCAACTTTACGTGCACATTACTTATAGAGTTGCATAATTAACAGCCCGCAACGGCTCAAAACTATGCCTAAACCTGTTTCATCCTCTGGATTATCCTAATGGCTTTTACCGAACGACACGAACACAAAATCGAGGTTATTCCGCCGTACAACATCCTGCAGTGTCGGCGTGCGGATATTGTGCTCAAAGATGGCGTTGAGGTGGGCCGGACGTACCATAGGCATGTAAAGGTGCCTGGTAGTGACATGACCGGCGAGTGCGCTGAAATGCAGGCTGTTGCTACTGCACTGTGGACTGATGAAGTCGTTGCTGATTATCAAGCAATGATCGCTGCACAGGAACTTCCTGGAGGTGCATCATGAGTATCAAACTAAACGGAGCAACGTCTGGTTCGGTTGAACTGGACGTTCCCGACAATATTGGGTCAGACGTAAGCCTGACCATCCCAGGTGCTGCTGGCACGCTTGACCGCCTTGAGCGTGCTGGGAATATCTTGCAGGTAAAGTCTTTTGAACTTACTACAACCACAGATTTAACTTCATCAACGGATTGGACTGATACTGGACTTGAAGTGTCAATTACACCTACATCTGCATCAAGTAAAATCTTTCTACTTACTTCTATTGCCTATAATCTAGGAGCTAGTGCTGCTGGTTCCATCTATGCTGGTTTTAGAATTTTGAGAGATAGCACTGTAATTTATCTGCCGCAAACTGGAGCAAGTGGTGGGCTTGGTGTGGGCATAGGCATGGGCAATGCCACCAGCGTATATATGAGGAGTACTTGGACATACCATTTACTTGATACTCCTTCAACAACAAGCTCTATTACCTACAAAATTCAAGGTGATAAGTATTACACCACCACTACCACTTTTATTGTGAACGCAAATGCTACTACTAGAGATTCTTCTCAAATTTTAGTCATGGAGGTAGCAGCGTGATTAGCAAAGGTGATGGAATTAGGGCTATATGCCCAAATGCTGTTTTTGTTGTTTATGGCGATACTGTCAAATGGCTTAGCCCAGACATCACGCAACCCACAGAAGCAGAAATCCAAGCAGAGATTGCACGTCTTGAGGCGGAGCAACCTTGGAACGAACTACGCCAAAAGCGTAACCGTCTAATCGCTGAAACCGATTACCTGGCGTTGTCTGACAGCACTCTGACTACTGAGATGGCTGCTTACCGCCAAGCATTGCGGGATCTGCCTGCAAACACTACTGATCCAGCCAACCCTGTTTGGCCTGTTAAACCCGGAGGTGCATCATGAGCACAGACATCTCTTACGCACCCAAAAAGCCCAACGATGAAATGATGGCATGGTTGGATGAAGCATGGACTCTAAACAAAGAAGGGGTTGTTGTCTGGAAGCGTGATGGAAAATCACGTAGCATTAAGAAAGGAGATCCTGTTTATTGCTGTCTCAAATCAAACGGATACACAGCTTGTCGGACCAGCACAAATCCTCGTAGAGCAATATCAACT
>Ga0208898_1001936_pt1 | contig 13124 bp, 4 predicted proteins | sample VirMetDEL_Mar_4_FD_184513 | JGI IMG/M metagenome (GOLD analysis project Ga0208898, IMG submission 184513) | Aqueous microbial communities from the Delaware River and Bay under freshwater to marine salinity gradient to study organic matter... | ecosystem: Environmental > Aquatic > Marine > Coastal...
CGAGAGCGTACCAATCAGCGTTGCGGCTATTTGTTGAGAAGTAGTAATTAGGGAGGTGGGCTCCGCGCATGCGAGGTGACGTGCAGGTCTTAACTTCTACGGTGACAAGACGCTCATCCGGCAACCTGCACCACAGGTCCATGCCGAATCTGTCTACATGGTGGCACTCGACGCCATGCCTCTCTAGCACATAGGCTACGAAGAACTCACCTACCCGTCCAATTTTGGTCGTACGCGGTGACTGTTGCACTGATCCCCCCGATCAATGCGGCCCGTGCGGTTTACTCCGTTTGCTGTCTCTTTAGTCGCTGTTCTTCCGCGATCTGCCGGGCTTCGGCACGCGTGGCGTCGTTGGTATAGCGTACGCCACCTACCTCTTTGCTCTTACCGGCACGGAATTGCTCTCTGGATTTATCTAGCGTCTCGGTGCTTATCCGATACTGCGGGTAGCGCCGGTTAAACTCGTAAATCTCAAGCCCGATACGCTTGACCTCTGCGTAGTCCCCTGCGTTTTGGGCTATGTTCCTACGCTGTCGCAGACGACTAGCTTGTTGCGTAAGCTCTACTTCACGACGCTTAAGCTCACCGAGACGGTATTGCTGTCTACTGCGCCGGGAGGACGAGAAGCCAAACCGCTTACCGTGTATCTCCATATCGGTATAGTCGGAAATGATCTCAGAGCCCAGTCGCGTTTTATCGCCTTCCGACGCATAGCGTTCAGCGCGCATGATGTTTGCCATCGCAGTGGGTAGCCCAAGCTCAAGGCCGCGCTGGTAATCCCCTTCCATGAATGCCTGATAGGACTTAACCCAGTTACTAAGTAGAGAGCCCGAGGGACCAAGGAGAGCCGCACCGACCATACCGTATAGGTCTCGATCCCGCTCTGCATATCGGCTGTTGGCGATAATCAGGTTGGAGAAACCCATGCGCTGCGATATATCCAGCTCCCCGCCGAGCATACCCGTAGCGTAGTTAATAGCGCCGTTCCAAGCCGTAGGGGTAAAGAAGTCTTCGGCCTGAATCTCTGCGGGCATCTCATCATCGTCGAACAAGAACAGGTCGAGCATCGCTAAAATAGACCCGGTAAGCGCAAAGCCCTGCAGGCCAGTGAGAGCCACCGAAGCCACAGTCATGCCAGCAAGTTGTTTAGCAGCCGCTTTTCGAACTTGCGGGTCTTCGATATTGTTGAGCGCCTGCCGGGCCGACTTGATCTGGTGGTACCACATGCCGAGACCGTAGGTCTTAAACATCATCATGGTACGCCCGAAGGCCCCGAGACGCCCCTTGCCCTGAGCCATGCGCGGTGCGGTGATAAGCGCACTACCACCGTTAGTTTGCTGCGTCAGGTAGATGGCTTCATTTGCTGCGTACGCTTGCCGCTCTTCCGGGCTCATCCCTCGTTCTTCGGCGGTGGGCTTGGTGTTGATACGGTGTAGCTCGTTTAGGTAGTTAGCCGTCAACGTTATCTGGCGCCCGAAGACTTCTGCATTGTGGAACATGATTCCTGCAGCGCCGGTGACCACATCCCCTACGCTCTTGGTGCTCTTCCAAACATCATTGATTTCAAGTTGTTCGAAGATCGCAGAATGCCCTAGCTGCCCTCGATCCGACGCAAGCTGCACCATGGGGAGCATCAGCTCCAAGAACTCTTTATAAGTGACCTCTCTACGGTCGCCATTAGGTAACGTAAACGTCCCGTAGGGAGCGTCCATCTCTTCGAAGGGTAGGTCTCTGCGTATCCGCAGTTGCCCCCGATCGTCAGCAACATAGTAGTTGTCAATCGACGGATTGGTGCCAAGGCGCTCTTCCGTGCCTACAAGATTGCCTTCGGAGTCATATACAGACTCTTGACGTAGGAAGCCGCTGCTACCAAAGAAGCTCAACCCCGTGGCGTAGGCTTGCCCAGCGGTGGCATTGTCCGTCCGTGCTGCCGTGGCCCAGTAGTTGACTAGCGGAATCTGTCCCGTCTGCACAATCGCAGAGGCCGGGTTGAAGCCCATGAAGGACACGAAGGTGAGTCGGTTGAGTACCCGGGACAGCACCGTAGCGGCCCCAGTGGGCGGGTTAAGCGCGAAGGAGATGCGCTGCCCCACTTCGTCCTTGAGCGCCCCGGCCATGGCGTTGGACATCTCTTTATCACCAAACCGCCGAAGCTGCTCTTCAAATCTTTTCCGTGCACGGTTCCGGGCGTTCTCGTTCTTCTTGCCGGGCTGCCGCTGTAGACGTTCTTCCGCTTCTGCCAAGGCAACCCGCGTTGAGGTAAGAAGTTTTGCCCGCGAGTCGATTTCTGCATCAATCTGGTTCTGGATCGAGCGCAACTGGTTACCATGCTTGATGCGCAGGGTCTCACGGGCAAGGCTGTAGCCTTTTTGCTTGAAGGCCACGCTCGCATCTTCGATGGCGCCAAGGCGGTTCTTCCGCTTCTGCATGGAGCGAATCAGCGAGGTCTCCGGCAGGGCGTTGATAAACAGCTCAACAACCTGATCCTGCACGTTCTGGCTAACCCTGCCCGCCTTAAGAATCTCCAACGTACGGTCAACGAAGGACCCGGTAGGTGCCCCGTTAGCTATGTTAGATGCGGTTGGCGCACCGTGCGCCGTCACCATAGTGCCGCCAGCTTCTCGGATTTCTGCCATGGCGGCACGGCGCTCAGCCTGCGAGTTAAAGGCCTCTACTACCCGCTCACCGTTGATGTTGTAGGTCAGCCAGTAGTCACCCTGACGGGCAAGGGGGAAGTAGACATCTAGCTCAGCCTTACCGAACAACTCCTCAAACACCTGCTTCTTGAGGTTCTTCGCAGTGGTGGGGTCTTCGACGTAGCGGTCAATGTTGTTGAACAGAACATCTTTCAGGTTCGCAAACATATCTTGGTAGGTCTTACGCAACCGCTTCCACTGCTCCTGCCCATCAGCACCGAGCCGTTCCCAGATAGGCTTCATGCGGTCATAGGCAAATAACTTATCCGCATCCTCCCGATAGTCGTCGCGAGGCTTAGTCGGATCGACCTGCCCAATCGTGGCGATCATGACAACTTGGTCGAAGGACCGGGTCTTGCTCTGGTTGTTCTTCCGCCAATTCATCATGCGGCGGTATTCGGCGTCTACGCGGCTCATGACATTCCGCATGGCGCCATTCTGTAGCTCAAGCTCGTTGTTTAAGTCACGGCCAAGCTGCCCGAGGCGCGGGCCAAAGAACCCAAGAATGTCGGAGAGCTGCATGGAAGAAGCGAAGCTCAAGGCGTCAGATATAACGGCCTGCTGCGCCCGACCGAACTTGCTCAAGAAAGAGGCAACAAGGCCATCCCCCTCGTCCTTCGTAAGCTTCTTACCACCTTCAAAATACTGCGCGACAAGCCGATCCATGTACTTGTCTTGCTCTTGCTTATCAGCGCCGTAAAGAGCATTGAAAGCTTCGGCATCGGACCCGATAGGCTCCATGATGCTAAAGATCATCTTGTCTAGTGGCGTAGCAAGCTCGGCTTCGGTCTTAGTCGGCTTTCCTACAACGGTGCGGATGATATTCGCCAACTCATTAAGGATGCGACGGAACGGATGCACGCGAGCCTTGGACGTAAGAGACGCTAGTTCGGTGCGCAAACGGGGGTTGCTGCGAACCTCAGAAATAAACTCTCTTAACGACGTGCCTGCATAGAAGTCACCGAGGCGTGGCTGCAGCTCGTCAAAGATTTTCTGAAGGCGCTTAACGGCGGGCAGCTTCCCTTCTCGGATAGCCTTCTCAGTCACCGCGTGGTTCAGCTCGTGCAGGAGCGTATGGGCATTCATGCCCCGGCGGGAATCAATCAGGATGCGGTTGTTCTCAGCATCGTAAGCCCCCGCAATCGGGTTGCCCGCATCATCGGTAAGCCCTTGAACGACCTCAACCTGCACATCCCCAACGTAATCCAGCATGGGCGCAGCGAGGGCTCGGTAGGTATCGGATACCGTCGTCTCTACAACAGTCCTAGAACCACCCTTGGTCACCCGCTGCTTAATCACCTGCGTGGGGTCAATTAGCATGCGGACGGCTTCGGCCAAGTTATTGGCTCGCAGAGCGCGCTTCACCGTATCCGGCACGGGGGACTTAAGGGCTTGAGGTAGGTTGTTAAGCTCTCGTACCTTCTTAACCCGCGAAACAATAGTAGTCGGATCAAAGGCTTCGTCGCTAAGGGCCTTAACAAGTTTGGTGGTGGCCGCACGTTGAGGGCCAGACTGGCCGCCCCGAAGGATTCTCTGTGCTTTATTCAAGCCCTTGGTTAGCTGCTCATTTGCTTCCGCACTACCGTTACGCCGAATCCATTGCATAGCAGCAACTGCGGCCATACCACCTTGAGGCGCTTCCTCATATTGAGACACCGCGTCATAGGCGATGGTTTCGATAGTAGTCCCATCTAGGCTGCTACCTGCAGGGACATAGGCCAGCAACGCCGCCTCAGCAGGACTAAGGGTTTCCGCGTCTGCCTCTTGGAGCTGGGTGATCTGCTGTACGTCCGTCTCAGGAGTGCGAGCAGGGGCCTCAGCCTCGGCTTCAACCGCAGGGGCTTCTTCGGGGGCCGGTTCGACTTCTAGTGCACTTGGCTGTGTTCCATCTCCACCCACAAGCTCTGCAGTAGGTACGCCAGCACCCTCCACTGGTCCGGGCTCAGGTGCTTCAGTGACGGCGGGACCTCCCTCGGGTTCAACTCCAACGTCGCTGACTCCATCTCCTCGTCCCACAACAGGCTCTGGTCCACCGTCTGCAGGGCCAACTCTATCTGCGATAGGCTCAGGCTCTGCAACATCTGTTCTGGGTTCGGCATCAGGTTCAAGCACTGCTGCAACGGGTTCACTCGGCGCCCCCTCTAGGCTTGCAAGGAACTCCGAAACTTTAGCACGACGCTCCGGGTTTGCCTGCGGGTTCGCTGCATATTTCTGCAAGGCTGCAAGAGCTTCGGGATCGTTAGCGGGGCGCCCCGTAAACTTCTTCCTGACCTGCGCTGCTTTCGGCACGGTCAGTGCATCGAACAGAGCATCGTCCAAGATGGGTACTTCAGTCGCAGGGGCCTCAGCTACCGGCGCTTCCGGCGCGGGCTCTACAGGTTCCTCGACAAGGGGCTCTTCCGCTGCTTGGGCTTGCGCCTCTTCTTCTAGGGCTGCCGCACGGAGCTGGGCCTCAACTTCTTGATCCGTAGGCTCTACAACAGGCTCTACGGCAGGTTCAGCAGCGGGAGTGGAGGCAGCGGGAGGCGTAAAGGAAACGGGCGTGATCGGGAGTGTTTCTTCCCCAAGGTCAAACCCTGCTTCCTCAAGCTGCTGCAGGATGCTCTGCTCTTCTTCGGGAGTCAGCGCTTCGCTCGGTATTTCCTGCACGGGTGCAGGAGCAACGCCTGCTTTCTCTAAGGCGTAAATTTCTTCAAGGGTGAGGGCACGGCCAAGCTCAGGTTCGATTCCAATGGCCTGCAGTTGCTCTCCGATCTCTGGCGTAGTCATCGCCGTGGTGCCGCTATCAAGGTCGAAGTACGCTGACCCTAGCACCGTGTCTTGGAAATCTTTGGGGTCGTAGGGAGCGGTTCTACCTCGGCTTCGTCCGGGCAACAACACGTCTGCAGTAGCGGAGATAATGGCACCAGCCGTACCACCTAGAGCTGCTTCTTCAAGCACGCCCAGGTCAATAACTTCTTGCTCGGGGTCATAACTCTGTGCAATGACGTTCTGTAGTGCTGCCGTGATGCCTTCCTGCGTGCCCTCAATACCGAAGGACTTGGCGGTGTTGGCCGCAAAGGTACCTAAGTTTTGCCGTACGCTATCGAGTTCTTGGGGAGTTAACTTATCCAGCGCTGCCCTGATTTTAGGGTCGGTGACGAGACGGCTCAGTCGCCCCATGGCAAGAGGTAGGGCACCTTCAAGAAAGCCCGTACCGGCACCAGCGAGAGCAATTCCCGTCATCTCGTCTTCAGGGACCCCCATAGCTCGGGCACGTTCAACCGCCTCCGCCGTACCTGCAGGGCTACCCAAAGTCGCTGCACCAGCAGCACCGCCCACAGTTGCCCCAGCTAGCTCCGATGCACCAAGTCGCGCAGCGAGAGCCCTACCTGCAGCCATACCGGCAGCGCCAGCGGGGAAGAAGGGTATTGTGCCCCCCAGTACTTCACCGACCTTGGAGCTGATGTCCTCGGGGTCGTAGAACTCAGGAGTGATAGCCTCTCGGGCACTTTCGGCTTGACGCTTAAGGTAGTCTCGGACAGCAAGTTCTTGCTCTTCCGGTAGGAGCGTGGCGAGACCAACACCGACCCCTTCTCCAAGATTGACCACGCCGCGAGGGATACCGATACCAAACTGCGCAATGCCTTTGGCCGTATCCAGCAGAATACTCTCTTCTTCCTCGGTAGATTCGGCGCGAGGTGGAGGCATGGTAGCTGCACGGGCAGGAGCGCTGACCAGAGTACGCGCAGGAGGAGGGGGCGGTTCTTGGGCACGAAGCTGCTGGATAGCCAGCATCCCAATCTGTGTGTTGTTAGCCCCCTCCGGGACTTCCACAGTTACAACTCGCCCATCCTTAAACGCTACGTCGTACTTAGGCATAGGATGTTGCCCTTAAGTGCCGGGTGCTGGACTGGGAGTTGCGCTTGTTCCTGCGCTTGTTCCCGCGCTTGTTCCCGCGCTGGGGGTAATAGACCCGATCTGCCCAAGCGTAGTCCGCAAATCCTCCAGTTTCGCAATCTTATCCATGATCTGGCCGTAGACAGCCCCCAGACCATTCGGGTCTCTCGCACTGCCCGTGGGCGCCCCAAGAACAGCTTCCGTAGCCTCCGCCCGGAGGAGCGCCAAGTACGCACCAAGATCGGAGATTGTCTGCCCATCAACGGTTATGGAGTTACCGTCGCGCAACGTTCCAATATTGTTATTCACTTCGTTGGTGGCTGTAAGCGTCGTAAATACGTCTTTAATAAGATCGTCAATCCGGTTGCGCTCGGCCACATAGCGGTCGTAATCATTCCCCGCTGCCTCAAGCGTATCCTTCGCGGCGTTATACGCAGCGTTTGCCTGTTGTACCCAAGTTGCGTTATTGGCCGTAGCCACGTCGATGAAGTTTTTAGCCGCGTCAGAGGCGATATTACCGAGAGTTTGCGCCATGCTTGTGCCGGAAGAGGCGAGCTGACGTAGTGATGCTCCTGCTTCTTCAAAGGCTTTCTGCCCCGCACCAAGAGCTTCTTTGCCGATGTCGATGTCACGAGTCTCTGCACCACGCTCCATTTCCTGACGTGCAAGGAGGCGGTTACGGGCCGCAGCTTCCTGCTGCTCCATGATGTTAGCCAGTCCAGCGGAGCCGCCAGCACCGACAAAGCCCGGGGATTTTCCGGCTGCGCCGATATTAAAGGCACGGAGGCGCTTTCGACGCAGGGCTTCGGGGTCCATCTGCGCTTCGTCTAGCTTGCGAAGTTCTTCGATGCGGCGGCGCTCTGCTTCCATCTTGCCTTCACGGTCGAGGTATCGCGCTGCTTGGCTACGGGCAAGCTCTTCTTCTACCGCCGGGGCACTGTAAGATTGTTCCAGATTGCGCATGTACCGCGCTTGTGCTTCCCGCGCCTGCTTAAACTCTTCGTCTTCCAAAGCAGAGGGAGGCATGGATACGCCCGGTGCACCGGCAAGAGGACCTTGGTTAAAGCCGCCCTTAACGAATGCAACAATCCCGCCGCCAGCCATACGAGCACCCTGCGGAGCAAGACCAGCAATGCCGCCTTGAGGACGAGTCATAGCCTGGGCCATTTGCTGCATGGCTTTTTGCTGCTGTTGCTGTTTCTGCTGCAGAATACCGGCGGTTTGCTGGGCCATCTCTTGTTTGGTGCGGCCTAGCATTTCCTGTTCCATCTGCTGGGCAACAGTACCGGGCGCTTGCTGCATCTGGGCCTGCATTTGGCGGGCTACGGCATCCTTCTCGGCTTTGAGCTTTTGAAGAGCAAGCAAATCCAGCAACTGCTGGCTCATCTGGTAGCGTTGCTGTAGCGCCTGCGGATTACCACGGTAGGCATCCATGCGGCGTTGGATTTCTTGATCTATGCCCATAGCCATCGTGGTACTCCGTTAGGTATTAAACATCGGGTCGTCTAGATAATCTAAATCTGCCGGGCCCGCATCAGGAAGAGTTGCGCCGATGCCTTCAGCAACAATTTGATCCCCCGGAGTGAAAGTAAAGCCTCCAGTGCCTTGAGGCGTAGGCGTCGTAGGTGTCTTAAACAAGTTTTGGAAGAAGTCTAAGACGCCCTGTCCGCCGCTCAACAAGGATGCGAGGCCTGAGGGCTGCTGGTAGCTATAGGATGCAGCGGCAAGGGGTAGTCCCTGCAGGAGAGATTGCTGGAACTGAATCTGCTTGTAGGGGAACAGGCGCTCTTCTTCAAACTGCTGCCGAGCAGCTTCAACGGCCTGCTGTTCCATGGCGCGTTCTTGCCCGCCAAGAGTAGCTTGCGCTGCAAGAGCCTCAAGGCCATAACGATTAGCCGCATCTAAAGCCGCTTGCTGACGGGCCTGCTCCGTATTGAACTGCTGCTGAGCCTGCGTAAAGGCCTGCTGGTAGCCCTGCCCGGTGATGTCGGCAAGGTTACGGAGCATATTCCGGTTAAGCTCGGACTCCATAACTGCCTGTCGGCCACCACCAAACGCACCGGCCTTGGTCAACCGCCCTGCTTGCTCTACCCGAGAGATTTCTGCCTGACGACGGGCTTCAGCAAGCTGGGGCTCAAGGGCTGCCTGAAGATAGGGACTCATAAACTGCTGAGCAGTGCCTTCGGCAGTAAAGGACGTGGGGGTAAAAGCACCCATCTGCTGCGTCGGAAGTGCAAGACCTGCAACCCCACTAAACGCTTGCTGTTGTGCCGCGCTGGGTCCTGCCGTGAGCGGACCGGTATAAGCCTGATAGGGAGACTGAGCAAGTGCCTGCCCCATGCCGAGCATATTGGTAACGTAAGGGCCAGCCCAGTTAGAAAGAGAAGACTCCGAGCCGGTTTGCTTACCGATCAGCGGATCAGTTACGGTCTGGGTAGTGCCGGTTGCAGTTCCTGCGGTGCTCATAACTTATGCCCCCATTCCCGGCATGAACCGTTTCGGGTTAATCTGTCGGCCTTGTTCTTTACGACCGGTGCGCTCTTGACGAACCTTGTCCATCATAGCGTAAAGTTGTTGTGCTCCGGCGTTAGAATTGCCGTTGCCAAGGTGGCTGACGACATCCGCAGGTACCACGAACTCACCATCACTCAGCCGGGCTTCCTGCCGCCCATCAATGCGAGCGGGCACCTTGTCTGCCATCCCGTCCGTCGTTCCACCGAGGTAGTACCCACCCTTAGCGAGACCGAGGAGCCCACCGGCAGCACGTAGTTCAGGACGAGCTTCGTCTAAAGTCCCAGTGCCAATGCCGCTGCCACCAGAAGCGCGAGGCGGAGGAACGTAATTTGGGCTAGACGGAGGTACTCGGGGACCTGCACTTCCTAACGGGTACTCGCCGTACCCAGGACCACCAAGCGTACCCGCCATACCACTGCCAACGCCGCCTGCATTAAGCGACCCCAGACCAACTTGGCTGCGTGCCATGGCCCGAGCTTCTTCTAGCGTCGGCGGCGTCCTCATGCTTTCCGGCTTCTGAGCGTAGATCACATCAGAAAAGTACCGTTGCCCGGCTGCACCGGGACGGGGGGCTGCAATAGCTCCTTGGGGTACTCGTTCCTGTACCGCAACGTATTCGGGGATGCCGCCTTGGTAGCCGGTGACCGGCGGAGCGTTGGCAGAAGTCTTCAAGAAGTCCAAGCCGACAGCATCAAGAACTTTGTCGAACCCCCCTGACTGATACGCCGCAGTGCCAAGCAAGGCAGTTAGGGCTTGCGGGTCAATCCCGCCAAAAGCGCTGGTAATTTTATTACCAATGGAGGCACCGGTACCCTGCCCGAAAATGGTGTCAACAACACCTTCTCCAATATCGAATACCGCGTCAAATAAGTTCATAGTTAAGCTACTCCTAACTCACGCAGCAGGCGTTCAATCTCTGCATCGTCGTATGGCGTGGCAAATCGTTCTGCTTGCTCGGGGGTGCGGAAAATACTTGAGAAATCATACAAGTCGCCAATATCCGCTAGCTCTGCTTGCCCTACGTCAACTTGTTGAGATAGTACACCGGGACCGCTTAGCATAGAAAGCAAGTCACGCATACCGATTTGTTGTCCAAGATCAGAAATTTGCGTTCCTAGGCGTTGCTCTGTGGTACCAATGTAGTCGCGGAGATCGGCTTCCGTCCTGCCAAGCCCCTCAAGAAGCGTGTCACGAGCAATACCAAGATCATCAGCAACTTGGTCAATAGCAAGGCCAATAGCTTCGTCACGAGCTATCCCCGCTTCTTCGTTAGCCGCAACCAACTCAAGGATGTTAGTTTCCGCCTCCCCGATCCGAAGTTGAGTAGCTTCTGCTTCCGCTGCAATGTCCTCTGCAAGGTTCGCTTCTGTGGTGCCCAGAGCCTCAAGCAGGTTCTCTTCGGTAGTGCCGAGGCTTTCTGCAAGTTCGGCGATGGAATCGCCGATAGCCTCATCACGGGCTATACCTGCCTCTTCCTTTTCATTGATAAGGTCCGTGAGGGCAGTTTCCGTATCAGCTAGCCCCTCGCTCAAGGCAGTGATGCTTGCGGACAGGTTCTCTTCCGTAGTGCCAAGGGCTTCTAGTAGGCTCTCTTCGGTAGTGCCAAGGCTTTCTGCAAGCTCTGCAACAGCCTCACTGATAGCTTCATCACGGGCAATGCCGGCTTCTTCCTTTTCACCGATAAGGTCCGTGAGGGCAGTTTCCGTATCCGCTAGGCTCTCACCCAAAGCAGTAATATCTTCAGCTAACCCTTCTTCCGTGGTGCCCAGAGCCTCAAGCAGGCTCTCTTCGGTAGTGCCAAGGCTTTCTGCAAGCTCTGCAACGGCTTCACTGACGGCCTCATCACGGGTTATACCTGCCTCCTCCTTCTCGTTAATGAGGTCCGTGAGGGCAGTTTCGGTCTCCGCCAGTCCTTCGCTTAAGGCAGTGATGCTAGCGGACAGGTTCTCTTCTGTGGTGCCCAGAGCCTCAAGCAGGTTCTCCTCAGTCGTGCCAAGGCTTTCTGCAAGCTCCGCAACGGCTTCGCTGATGGCCTCATCACGGGCAATGCCTGCTTCTTCCTTCTCGTTAATGAGGTCCGTGAGGGCAGTTTCAGTCTCTGCGATGTTTTCGCTAAGGGCGGTCTCTACTTCGCCGAGTTGTTCGCTGAGTCCAGCAATGTCCTCTGCAAGGTTCTCTTCCGTCGTGCCTAGCGCCGTTAGCAAGTCTTCTTTGGTCGTGCCGAGGTCTTCGGCAACCTTCTCGATAGCTTCGGCATTGGTCGCCCCTTGGTCTAGGGCTTCATCGAGCTTGCCAAGCACCTCTTCTTGGTTGGTGCCCATTTGCTCAAGAAGTTCATCTTTAGCCGAATTTATGTACTCGGTAAGGTTCTCTTCTGTGGTGCCAAGAGCGCCCGTTAAATCCTCAACGGCAACTCCAAGGTCGTCAGCAACTTGCTGGATAGCCTCGGCATTGGTCGCCCCTTGATCTAGGGCCTCATCTAGCTTACCCAGAACTTCTTCTTGATTGGTGCCCATCTGCTCAAGGATTTCGTCCTTGGCAGAGTCTATATACTCGGTGAGATTTTCTTCCGTAGTGCCCAATGCACTTGTCAGGTCTTCAACAGCCACTCCAAGGTCGTCAGCAACTTGCTGAATCGCTTCGGCGTTGGTTGCGCCTTGGTCTAGGGCCTCATCTAGCTTACCAAGCACCTCTTCTTGGTTGGTGCCCATCTGCTCAAGAATTGCGTCCTTGGCGGAATCAATGTACTCAGTAAGGTTCTCTTCCGTAGTACCAAGAGCACCCGTTAAATCTTCGACAGCCACTCCAAGATCATCGGCAACTTGCTGGATAGCCTCGGCATTGGTCGCCCCTTGGTCCAGGGCTTCATCGAGCCTGCCCAGAACTTCTTCTTGATTAGTACCAAGGGTGTCTAATCGTTCGTTAATCGCGGAGTCGTCAAAGGGAGGTGCATCAGCTCCAGCAGGGCCTTGTTCGCCTTGGGGGCCTTGCTCACCTTGAGGGCCCTGTTCGCCTTGGGGACCAACCGCACCATCAGCACCAGCAGGACCTTGAGGCCCCATGGGGCCCGGGGGAGGCTCGATTTGCGTCGGCACCCCTTCGCTGTCTACGTCCACTACCGGCGGAGTCTCAGTGACCACGGGGGCAGCGGCTTGGTCTTCGTCCTCTTCTTCGCTACCCGGCAGGGCAAAGTCAGGCTCAAGACCCCCGCCCGGAGGGGGAGGCGTCGTAGTAGAAGGCACACCGGGAGTAGCCGGTGCTCCGGTCGAGGGAAGAGTAGGAGGAAGCGTGCCCCCATCAGCCCCTGCGCTAAACACCTCTTCAGCACTCTTGATGATCTCTTCTACGGCTCTACCGGCAAGCACGGCGTTACGAACGTACTCATTAACACGCCCTACGGTAGCGCCCCGGACAGCCCCGCCGATAGAGTCCACAACAGTGTCTGCGATGTCTTCAATCGCTCCACCAACTGCTTCAAGGATGTTGTCATAGGACTTGCCCGTGGGATCAACGCCAAGGGTCTTAGTCCAGTCAATGAAGTCCTGCACCGAACCAAAGATGACCGGCAGCAGTTGATTGCCCGGACCGGGAATGGGGATTTCTGCCCCTATATCGATTAAATCAGCGATCTCGGGTGGGATGCCAAGCACCGTATCCATATCTCCTTCCCTGCCAGTCGGTGCAGTAGGAGAGGTAGGTGGTTCTTCGGTCGGAGGCGGCGTTGCTCCCGGCGCTTCAGGGCCGATTACATCAGGTTCCGTGGACGGAGGCGTAGTCGTAGCCGGAGGCGTAGTTGTAGCCGGAGGTGCCGTAGTAGCCGGAGGCGTAGTCGTAGCCGGAGGAGCACCAGAAACGGTCTCGTCGGTTTGCACTCCGGTGCCGCCGGTAGCGCCTGCATAGGGGGCTTCTTCATCCGGTAATAGCCCTTGACTGCGCAGGAACTCCTGTTGCTCAGCAGCGTCCATATTGAGTAGGTCGTTGTAAAAATCCTCGTAGCTATACCCTACGTTGCCCGAAACGAAGTCCGCCCCAGTG
>Ga0208898_1001937_pt1 | contig 13124 bp, 25 predicted proteins | sample VirMetDEL_Mar_4_FD_184513 | JGI IMG/M metagenome (GOLD analysis project Ga0208898, IMG submission 184513) | Aqueous microbial communities from the Delaware River and Bay under freshwater to marine salinity gradient to study organic matter... | ecosystem: Environmental > Aquatic > Marine >...
TTGGAAGCTGACCCGAATAGAGCAAGCTAATAAGCTCTCTGTATGCTTTAGCCCAGCCAATTTTAGAGTCGGCGACGTGTATAACGGTATCGGTGTCATGAAATTCCTCCGCTACTTCTGGTAGCTTTGATACGTATTGACGTTCGACACTGAAGCCTACGCCTGTACCGCACATCAGGACGTACATCATTTCGTCAAACGCTTTGGGGTGGTCGATAGGTAAGTAGGAGCAGTTAAACCCAGCGACATTGTCACGGTCCAGAGCTTCTCCTGCAGTCATAAGCGCCCTCATGGAAGGCATTACGTCTAGCTCGTAGATAGAATGAAAGATCTCTGATTGGTCAAACTCGTTTAGCTCTACTCTATCACACCAGTAGTTTAGGTATCTGTTTACGGTTTCTTCCCAAGTCTCCCGCCGCTGTTCCTCTGGTAGGTAACGAGCGTACCGTGACTTGTGTATGTACTGTTGATATGCGTCCATTAATTGATTTCCTTGATTAGTCGTTCAATGTACCAGCGGCACTTACGTAAGTCCTCTACTGGTTTTCCCTTGTAGTCATAGCGCCAGAGGTACTTCAGTGCGTTACCCTTAAGATAACCGTTGAACTCGTGTTCAGGCATGGACGCTTTGATTGCTTCGATGGCTTCGATTGATCCTTTGTTGTAGTGGTCAGGTTGCTCCACAGGGTCTACCTGCTTCGGCTTCCTAATGGACAGGTTGTTCAGTGCAGCAACTGTGTCCCACTCAGCAGGGGTCGCGTCATCAATACTCATTCTCTTCCTCCTCTAGCTCTTGTTCAAACACATCCAGTCTGTTGATTAGCTTGTCCTCAAACCTTTCCAGCAGTTGCTCTGAGGTTATCTGTAGGGCCTCCAGTAGGTCGTCTGGGTCAAAGGTTTTCAAGAGGCGTTCCTTAACTTCCTCTAGTGTTAGCGACATGGTCAATCAACTCCTGTAGTGTCTCTATAGTATACCATAAAATGTTCTCTTTGTCACACCATTCTGACATAGTCATTTTAGCCCCCTTGCGTATCTTCTTGTTGGGTTGCATGAGGACAAACACTAGCTCTTGTCCTGCTGGCAGACTATCTCTGATACTGGTGTATTTCTTGGTGTCTCCGTCTCTAAAGTACCCCTTGCACTCCACGAGAACACCAGAGGCGCTGTGAACAAAATCAGGACGATAACTGCGCTGAATAGTGTAGGGGACGGTGAAGGGTTCATAGTCAAAACCTTTTAGTAATTTGGAAACGTCTTCTTCAAATGTGCTACGAAAGCGTGATCTCCGGGACCTTCGGCTCATTGATAACCTCCGTTAAATATCTTGGACCTGAAGAATAGGCGAAGGCGCGAACGGTAGGCCAACATACCTTTTTGTAGGAACAGTAGGAGCATCCGACGGCGAGTTTCTGGTTCCCACTCTTTCCATCTGCGATAGTGCCGTAGCATACGTCGGGTGGGGTTGGATGCTCCACTAGCTTTTTTACGTGGTCAATGCGCTCCGATATGTCATAGCTGATAAGGTCATAGACAGGGGCCTGAGTGTCCTCCTGATCGTACATAAGGTACGTCAGATGACCATTCTGCTTGTCCATAGCTAACCATCCAAATTTAGAAGCACCCTCTGAATATGCGTATCCTTTAATTTGAGCCACGTAGCCAAATGGGTCGTCATAAGCCAGTGTACCATCTTTGAATTTCCTAAACCCATAAGTTGACACACTCTTAACGTCAGTAACAATACCATTGATTTTACAGTCCATCGAACCTGTAATGCCATTAACTTCACACTTTTTCTGTTCATCCGTTACCTCATGACCTGCGGCTCTAGTTAGAAACAGTAGCATTTCCTCAATGAGGTGACCATAAAGAAACTTGACATAGGTATGACCCTGTATGTCGTCGGACGTTTCCACGTCGTTGTAGACGTTCCAGAGGTAACGGTCTTCGCGCCCAATGTTGGACATGCGTAGCTTACGTCCGTCCCTCTTTCGGCCACCAAACTCGTTACGCATGAGTTCCTTGACGTTTTCACCGAAGAGTTCAATGTTAGCCTCTAGGTCCACGCCTTCTGCTACTTCTTTTGTCTCCATCAGTTTGTAGATGTCAGAGACCAGTGTGTATACGCTCTTCATACGTTTACCTCAGTGGGTTTCTGCCCACGTTGTTCCAACTTTGTATTCTCCGTCAAGGGGACATCGGAGGTTGAACTCCACACCTGCCGCCTTGAGGCACTCCACTGCGAGCCAGCCATACTTCTCTGCTTGGTCTGCAGCCACCTCCGATTGTACTTCGTCATGTATGTTACCTATGAATTTATAGTCAAGTTTCCACTGTCGTGCGTAGTTGTCCAAGATGACCAACGCTTGCTTCATCACGATAGCCCCTGCCGCCTGAAGTAGTGTGTTCAGTGCAGCATGTTCAGATCGAACTCTAAGTCTACGTCCATCAAGTCCTGTGAGATAGCCTCGCCCAGATGCTCTAGCAACGCGGTCTCGTAAACTTTCAAGAGAAGGTGTATTTGATAGAAATCGTCGTTTAAGATCTGCGCCGTCCTTTGCGCTTCCTCCAACGATGGTTCCAATCTTTGCGTCTCCTGCTCCGTAGAGGAAAGCGTAGATGAAAGTCTTAGCTTGAGGTCTTGTTTCAAGCCCCGCAGCCAGTTGATTTCTTGTGTGTATATCTTCGGTGAGGAGGACATTGGTAAACTCCTTATCGTCCATGTAGTGTGCCAGCATTCTAAGTTCCAACCCAGAAGCGTCAAAGCCAACCAAAGCCTTCCCAACAGGTACAGTCCAGCAGGAGCGACACTCGTGCCCGAAGGGGCTGTGGCTTGCTGGGACTTGCGCCATGTTGGGACTCTGGTGGGTCATACGTCCAGTGACTGCGCCGTTGCTAATGACACGACCATGAACTCTCCCGTCGTCCTGCACATGTTCTAGCCATGAGTGGACCTGTGCGTATCTCTTTTGTAGCATCAAGTACTCACTAATGGACCTAGCCTCTGGCAGGTCAATGGTGTCTAGAACAGCCTCGTCAACGATGGGATTCCCTTTCTCCGTAACTTTCTGAAAGACGACACCAAGCGTTGATAAGCGCCTCGCAATCTGTTGCCTAGAACCAACGTTGAATACCTCAACTCTATCTTTAAGTCGTTTACCCGTCTTCTCAGACCACCTCTGATGTATGATAGGCGGGAACTTCTCCTGCAATCCCTCTTCAATTTCATTCATTCTCTCCTTAAATGTTGCTAAAAGGTCATAAGATAACTCTTGGTCAAGTAACCATCCGTTTCTCTCCTGTTGTTGTACAGCGTACTGCACCTTGTGTTCCAAGTCGATGGACCGCTGGTCGAACCCTGCCATGTCCCTGACTAACTGTTTGTGTACGGCCTCTGTGACCTCCGTGTCACGCTCACAGTACTCAATCATAGCAGTAGATAAGCAGGACCAGTCGTCGTGGTCACCTTTGGGGAAGCCCAGAAGCTCACCCCAGACCTTCAGGGAGTGTCCACCGGCACGACTTGGGTCGTAAAGCCTAGACAGCACCAGAGTGTCCACTATGCGCTCAGGAGCCACAGAAACGCCCCAGAGACGTTTTAGCACTGGGAGGTCGTAACCTATCAGGTTGTGGCCTACGACGCTCACAGAGCCTTCTAGAGCCTTACAGAGGGTGTCTGGGTCCCTGTGTACAGTATTTACTCCATTTTCCCGTGTCACAACACACCAGATGCGCGTGGGGTTGAGACCGTCGGCTTCCAAGTCAAGGTAGATCAATTCTGTGTCTCCAACACTATGATGTCTAATCGTATTTTCTGATAAAGCAAATCAAAAGAAGAAACATAGTCGTCACATTCTTTTTTACTGCCTTCAAACACGACATTTGCACCCAAATCTCCTGAAAACACGTCGTACTTAATTACTGCGTAGGTATACATCAAAAGTCACTCCCGATGTGTGGGTTAGCGACTTCCGTTAGTCTACCCGTGGAACGATCATAGGCCAACCAACAGGCAGGTCCGGTTTCGCCGGTGTACCGGTTCTTCAACACTCGTACAGTCGTGGTATTTCTCACGTCCTCGTTCTCATGTTGCTGATCCCGTTCCATGCCGATGACAATGTCTGACAACTGTGCAATCGCTTGACTACCCCTAAGTTCACCCAAGCTGATCTGAGCACCGTCCTCATGGGCCTTGCCTTGGGATCTCCGGAGGTGTGACACGAGGAACAGACAGATACCCGTCTCAGCCACCAGAGTCCGTAGCTTGGTCATTATTTCGTCAATGGCTTTTCGTTCGTCTCCCGACTCTTGAGAAGACACGACGATTGACAGGTGGTCCAGTATGACGTACCGGCAGTCAAGTGCTTTTGCCATGTAGCGAACACGGGCGAGCAAGTTATCTGCTGAAGTTGATCCCCAATGGTCAAATAGGTAGTAACGTCCTGTTCCCAGTGTGGTCTCCCAAAACGGTCGAAGTTCGTCCACAGGCGTGTCCTCTTCCAAGTGAAGGGGCCTGTTTGCCGCCACCGACATGATACCAAGCGTTGTTCGGGCCAGATCCTCCTCAAGCGCCAAGACTCCAATATTGCCTTCGCATCGGCGTAGTAGATCATATTCGATTTCTCGGATAAATTGGGACTTTCCCATACCACTGCCGCTAGTGATCGTGACGAGTTCATACGGCCTGTGTCCTCTTGTGATGTGATTTAGGCCTTCCCATGGATAAGGTATTGACTTTACGTTTCTCTTTTCTACCAGCTTGTCCCATGTGTCAGTACCGGCGACAATACCGTCGGGCCTGTAGGTCTTAGCATTCCACCAGTGTTGCGTGAAGTCCTTGACCCTGTTTGCCATGAGCATGTCACTGGCGTCCTTCAGCGGTAGCTTACAGATCTTCAGCTTGTCAGGACTGAAGAGGTCCTTGACTTGTTCAACTGCTTCTTCTCCTGCCTTGTCGTTGTCGAAGCAGAGTACCACTGTGTCGTACCCTTCGAGCCACTCCAGTTGGGCCTTGATCTCCTTGGCGGCGTTACTAGCGCCCGACCGAAGCGAAACCACGTCCCAAGACTTCCCAGACATCTCATAGATTGCCAAGGCGTCCAATTCGCCCTCAGTAATCGTGATGAAGGTGTCCCTGTTGCACTGTTGTTGTCCGAAGAATCCGACGTTGCCTACGTCCCCCATTGACATGAAGCCTTTGGTCTTGACCTCGCGTACCTTTGCCGCGCACAGGTCACCCGTGGACATGTCGTAGTAGGGGTAGTAGTGCTTCTCTATTTCACCTGTGGAAGAGTACTCCACGGTGACCCCGTAGCGCCCACAGGTGTCCTGAGATAAGCGCCGTTGGGGTATGCTTGAGACCACTCCCTTAAAATTAAGGGGCTTGGCCTTAGGTAATTCTGAGGTCATGCCTTGGTCTCCACCATGAACGTGATAGTCACAACCGGCACCAAAACAGTGTTGGCCCCCGTCGTCGTAGATAGCGAGAGCGTCCGAAGAACCACACTCCGGACAACTCTCGTGTCTTAGGAACTTAGAAGTCTGCGGCATCGCCTACGGCAATCTCTGCTTCCTCTAGTACTTTGACCGCCTCAAGGTAGGTCGATACGCCATGCACTGGGTGAGGCTGTCCCAGCTTGTACTTCAGGCGGACTGTGGAGTTGTACGGAACTTCTCCGGCGTAGGGTGTACCCTCTGCGTCAAAGACTTTGATCTCGTACTTTGACTTGAACTTGCGTTGCTTGTTGCCTTGGTAGTCCTTGATCTTGACACCGTTGGCTGCAAGCTCCGCAGCGTCTTCCTCTGACAATGTGATTGTCATGGAGTAGGCTCCAGTTGACTGACCGTTGTACACGTCGTGTTCGGTCACGTTGCTGAAGTTAACTACGCCTTCTACTGTTGTTGCTGTCATGGAATAATCTCCGTTGGGTTGCTTTGGTTTAGCTCTGAGAATTCCTCAGAACATACTAATAGTATACACTACTTTTACTGTCGAATCAAACTATATTCACGTACTCCTCGTTAATGATTGTCTGCACATGGACGTACCCTTCGGGCCAGTACGTGTAGGACTCTGCGAGTGCCTTGGCTGTCCTGTGTACTGAGGCCTCGAAGTTCTCAAACAACCCTAGTTCGTCCTTGCAGTACCAAAAAGGTATGCGTAGGACTGGCTCTGCTGGACCACGTTCCTCATAGTACACAATGATCTCTGCGTCGTTACCTATGGGTCCGTCGTTACCGAAGTGCTTCGTGTGGCTGTTCTCTGGTTGTTTCACTGTTCACCCTCTGGTAGTTCATCACTGGCTATGAATAGGATTTTATCAAGCACCGCTCTAGACATAACAACGTTGCCCTTGTCGTCAAAGGACACCTCAAGGTCCTTCCTAATCACAAAGGGTATACCACCCCATGGGTCGCGTCTCATGATGTCATTGGTCACTGTGCGGGCTTGTGTGTAGCCGAAGCAGTACACACTGTAGTCGCCACCTGTGACCTCATAGATTGAACTTTCGTCGATTAACATAAGTTTACTCCTGTAGTACTACTGTAGTTAACTACTACTGCTTCTTCTTTAGTATATATACCTAAGTATACCTTAGTAGAGGGTATCATACTTTTCGTCTTCTGTAAATATCTCATATTGGTAATATTGCATAGTTTCTGTATCTACTCCCGCAGAAGCAGTAGCAGAAAGACAAATACCACATAAATCCAAAAAATCACCATGTGTGTCCTTCCGTGTCAATTCTGATTCCTCTAGGATTCGATCACAAGCTTTACAGCGCATCTCTCCATTCCTCCCCATGTAGTTCAATCATTAAACGCTCAAGGTGCCTATAGGACAGGCCTTTGTACTTTCTCCGGCTGTCCAGACGGTACATCTCAGTGTCAAACTCCACCAAGTGCTCCACCATGGCGTGTGTCTCTGGGTCCTCTGGTGGCCCTGAGTTGTCCTCAGAGTCACCAGAGTAGTACCCCTGTTCGTATTCCTCAAATGTCATGCTGTGACCCCCTGTAGTGCCTGTATGACCTCATCTATCACCTTCTGCTCCTCCTTCTTCCACTCCTCCAGATCGTCTGGGTATACCGGTGTGTCATCGTCGTAGTACTCTTGGTACTCGTCTGCCCAAAACTCCCATGTCTCTTTAGTCATCTTTTGTGTCTCCTAGTGTGTATACAGCTATCCAAAGGGAGAGCAGAGGGATGCCCACTACCCACCCGAATACCAGAGCATAAAAGCCCCAGAAAAATATGTCATTAATCATCTAGCTCACCTTTCACGTATAGCCAAAGCGTGAGTATACCAGATGCCGACAGTAGTATCAACACGTCCCAAAATGGTTGCCAGTTCTCAAACATTTTTAGTCCTCCTCTCGTAGTGTGAGGTAGTCCGCAGGCTCTACGTCCAGCGTATGGACCCGCAGTAACTCCTCCCAGTCTCCGAAGTTGTCGAATATTTCCTCCGCCTGTTCTCTGGACTCTGCTTCTACTTTGACCTCGTATACTTTGGTCATAATCACTTGGTACGTATGTTTCACTGTGTCGCCTCCTCTGTAGACGCAGTCTGCGACTCCGTGCCGTCATAAAACCACGTCGTGCCCCTGTGGGTAAACGACTGCCCCAATGCTTCCTGTATTGCTCTGTCCGTCTCCTGTGTGCCGTAACGTCTGCCCATGTAGGACCGCCAGCTGTCCGTGGTTGTGCAGTCCTCCACTAGTTTACCCTCCTTGTTCTTCCATTTGAAGGGCACCATGTGTCGGCCCCAGCCGTTCGCTGGAGACCGTAGAGCCTCTACGTAGCGTCTAGCGTCCTCTTCAAGTGTTATCGTGGCCACTCGTCTCGTCCTCTCTCGTAGCCTGTGGCGTGTCCGACTATCCAGCCGAAACCGAAGCAGGCTCCCATTAGTGCTATAGTCATGAGTATTTCCATTAGATCACCTCGTTATTCTGTATGTCGTATGCCAGAGGACCAGCCGATTGATAGACCAAGTCTGCCAACTCTGGGTAATCCTCCTCCAACTGCTCTAGCGCATCAAATGCGTCTAGGTCGCTATGGTATACCGTACGTTCTACCAGTGCAAGATACTCTTGTATTACATTGTTCATGCTAGTTTTTCTCCGTCCAGATAGATGTCACCACGTCGTTTGCATACGTCAACGCCCAATGCTCTCAGACGCGACATGGTGGTACGTGTAGGCCAATCCAACAGCGTGTCTGTGTCAACGTCTACTGTCAGTCCACAGTCCCAACAACGTGCTATGTGGTGTCCGTGTAGGAATACATCGGACATACCGTTTCTACACGATAAAACTTCTGTATTCGCTAACTCCCAGTTGTAACCTTTTTGCACTGCCTCTACCATCTTCTGTTCAATCTGTCTCATGCCTCTAACTCCTCCAGTGCCTCTAGTGCTTCTGTGAATGCCTCGTGTTCAGTCTCTAGACCGTAACACGTGAATGCGTGGAAGTCTACCCATTGTCCACCGATGGGTGTTTGAAAGTTGAATGATGCGCTCTCGTTCCACTCAATCCGCACGTGTCCGTGTGTCTCGTGTTCTAACTCTAGGTACTTCATATGTCAATGCCTCCTGTGGCTCGTGTGTTGACTCACTGCAGAGGACTCTAGCGAATCCTCTACGATTAGTCAACTCCTGTCTAGACTGTTTTTCCCTGCCTCGTAGCCTATCATTGCGCCCATGCCTACCGATGTGGCTACGATGAATACGAATACTAATAGTGGTCCCATGTCTGTCTCCTATGCCGCTTCTGCTTCTGTTTTTTCTCTGCGACGGACAGCAGACCTGATGTCGATTCCTAGAGCCTCTAGTGCTTGCTCAGCGTCCCACATACGGTCCCATGCCTTGTCCGCATCGGCGCTATACAGACTATAGATATAGCTATCTAGACCGCACTCGTTCTTTTTACGTGCGTTGTAATCAAAGTCCCAATGTGCGTCCAAGTACTCCGCGAAGAGGTCTGCTACTTCTGTTGTGTTCAATGTGTTCATAAGAATCATTCTCATTTAGGGGTGGCTTCTGTCCCCCGTCGCCATGTGTGTAGTAAGCCACAGGTTGACCCAGATGTGAAGCGTAAATATTCACACATCTGGACTATTGACTGCCAGTGTCATTCCGTGCTAGTCGCGTGTGCGCGTGTAATAGATAGCTCGCGTAGCAACAATCGTGCCAACCTATGGGGACCAACACAGGCTCACACACTTGTCAACCCATGCAAAGCCCATGCCAACTTGCCCCGTGTTGCCCCATGCAAGAACCATGCCAACTCTTGGGCCTAACACAGGTAGCAACCCGTGTCAAACCCGTGGAAAAACATGGGGCGGGGGAGGGGTTGACATGTGTTGTACTTTTGTAGTAGCTACCTAGACACAAAATAAGCTAAAATTAGGAAAATTACCCTAAAATTAAACCCGTGTAACCCGTTGATTTTACTCATGTTTGTACTTCTACTGCTTTTACCTCTAAAATAGCTTGACTTTTGTGACAACTTATGTTATACTATTGTTGTAATCAGGGATAATTTATGTTATGACCGACGTTGTTAAAAAAAGAGGTCGTGGCAGACCCCGGAAGTCCGAAGTAGCCGCTGTAAAGCCCGGAAACAAGGGTCAAGTAGGCCGACCAAAGGGTGACGCAGCGATAATTAATGAGTACAAGGCTAGGATGTTGGCTAGTCCTAAGTCTCGTAAGGTCCTAGAGACAATTTTTGATGCTGCTTTGGACAATGACCACAAGAATCAAGCTGCTGCTTGGAAACTTGTGATGGACCGTATACTACCAGTGGGTGCTTTTGAAAAAGACGTAGTCAAAGACGCTGGTAGAAACGCTATACAAATCAATATTACAGGTGTTGGTACTGCCGAAGTAACTACTCCAGACGATATCATAGAAGGAGAAGTAGTAGATGGGTCTTAAGCACTTCAAAAGAGAAGAGTTTGACTGTCAGGTCACTGGCACCAACAACATGGAACAAGAGTTCCTAGAGAAGTTAGACCAATTGCGGGGCGCATGTGGCTTCCCCTTTGAGGTAACGTCGGGTTACCGTCATCCAACCAAGCACCCCATTGAAATGAAAAAGGCGGTGCCGGGGACACATGCCCAAGGTATCGCGGCTGACATAAAAATAACTAATGCCGCCCACCGCTACGCTATTGTGTCTAATGCTTTGAACCTTGGCTTCACAGGTATAGGCATTGACGATGATTTTGTACACGTGGACACTAGGGGTACGACTCCAGTGATTTGGTTGTACTAATGCTTCATACAAAACACATTACGTTATCAGACGCTACTGAGCAGACACTGTTTACTATACCGACGGGCTACACGATACATATTGTGTATATCTTTATTGCTAACCACGGTGGCAGTACAAACCAAGTAAGCCTTTGGTGGGAGACAGGTGGTGTAGACCAGATGTACTTCTTTGACGATACTAGCATTGGTGCAGGCAACAAAGAAATCATAGGTGGTCAAAACGACAACGGTATTTTTGTACTGCATAACGGAGACGTTGTAAAAACTCAAGCGTCTTCAGCAACAGGGCAGATGGAAGTAGCAGTTACCTTCCAGCTACTAGAAAGATCAGCAGCGTTTAATAACTTCAATGGATCTTAATATAGAACTACTGCCTTGGCAACAGGAAGTCTGGGCAGACGACACACGTTTTAAAATAGTAGCTGCTGGGCGACGTACAGGTAAGTCTAGGTTAGCAGCATGGATGTTAATTGTTAACGCACTACAGGCAGATAGAGGACATGTATTTTACGTCGCACCTACTCAGGGACAAGCCAGAGACATCATGTGGCAAACCTTGCTTGAACTGGGGCATCCTGTTATCAGCGGTAGTCACATTAATAATCTGCAAATTAAGCTTGTCAACGGTGCTACAATTAGTCTAAAGGGTGCAGACAGACCAGAGACAATGCGAGGTGTCAGCCTTAAGTTCCTAGTAATGGACGAGTACGCTGACATGAAACCTGAGGTATTTGAGCAGATCCTGAGACCTGCTTTGGCTGACCAAAAGGGCTGTGCGATGTTCATAGGGACACCTATGGGCAGAAACCACTTCTACGAACTTTATAAATATGCGGAGTTAAGTAATGATTCGACGTACGCTGCATACCACTTTACTTCTTACGACAATCCATTGTTGGACCCGGACGAAATTGATGTTGCTAAACGCTCTATGTCGTCTTATGCGTTTCGCCAAGAGTTTATGGCGTCTTTTGAAGCGCGTGGGTCAGAAATGTTTAAGGAAGACTGGGTACAGTTTAGTGAAGATAAACCCGAAGTAGGAGATTACTACATTGCCGTTGACTTGGCAGGTTTTGAAGAAGTCAACAAGAAGAAGACTAAGAATTCCAAGCTTGACGACACAGCGATCGCCGTGGTTAAGGTCAATGAGCATGGTTGGTATGTTGACAATATCATATACGGCCGATGGTCACTTGACGAAACAGCAGCTAAGATATTTCAGGCCGTTAGAGATTACCGTCCCGTATCGGTGGGAATCGAAAGAGGTATTGCTAAACAAGCAGTAATGTCACCTCTGATGGATCTACAGAAGCGGTACGGAACATTCTTTAGAGTAGAAGAGTTGACACACGGTAACAAAAAGAAAACCGACAGAGTAATGTGGGCGCTACAGGGGCGCTTTGAAAATGGGTACATTACGCTGAACAAAGGAGAGTGGAACTCTAGATTCCTAGACCAACTCTTTCAGTTTCCTGACCCTTTGACCCATGACGATTTAGTGGACGCTTTAGCGTACATTGACCAATTGGCAAAAGTAGCGTACGACTACGACTACGAAATAGAAGACCATGAAATTTTAGACGTGGTAGCAGGATACTAATATGACTGACTTATATGAACAAGACCCACTTATGGTTGAAGAAACGATTGAAGATTGGGTTATTACCAAGTGTGAAGATTGGAGGGACTACTACGAAAGTAATTATGAAGCAAGATTTGAAGAATATTATAGACTATGGCGTGGTATATGGGACCCTGCTGACAGTGAGCGTAGGTCTGAGCGTTCCCGTATTATTTCTCCTGCACTACAACAGGCAGTTGAGTCTAATGTAGCAGAACTAGAAGAAGCTACCTTTGGACGTGGTAAGTGGTTTGACGTAAGTGATAACTTTGGTGACAGTCAGAAAGAAGACGTGTTGTTCTTACGTAACAAACTTACGGAAGACTTTGAAAACTGCATGATTCGTAAATCAGTTGCAGAGTGTCTTATTAATGCTGCTGTGTTTGGTACAGGCATCGGTGAAATTGTTATTGAAGAAGTTAAAGAAATGGCTCCTGCTACTCAGCCCATTATGGACGGAGATTTGCAAGCAGTAGGAGTAAACGTTACAGATCGTGTCAAGGTTAAACTTAAGCCTGTACTACCTCAGAATTTTTTGATTGACCCTGTAGCAACCTCTGTAGAAGACGCTCTGGGTGTAGCTATTGATGAATTCGTAAGTCTACACCAAGTAGAACTATTACAAGAACAAGGTGTGTATCGTGACGTTTATGTTGGTCCTGCTGCTCCCGACACCGATCTTGAACCTGACCAAGATATTACTATTTACAATGACGACAAGGTAAGACTTACGAAGTACTATGGTTTAGTGCCACGAGAGCTTCTAGATTCGGCTCTGAGCGAAGAAGACGAAGAAGCAGTACCTGAGAAAGGGTTTAAGACAAAGTACGTAGAAGCCGTTGTAGTGGTTGCTAACGGCGGTATACTTTTAAAGGCCGAAGCCAATCCTTACATGATGGAAGACCGTCCTGTTGTTGCATTCCCTTGGGACGTAGTACCCGGACGCTTCTGGGGTCGTGGAGTCTGCGAAAAGGGGTATAACTCTCAGAAAGCTTTGGACACAGAGTTGCGAGCTAGAATTGACGCTCTTAGCCTCACTATTCACCCAATGATGGCTATTGACGCAACTAGACTACCTCGTGGTGCAAAACCAGAGGTACGTCCCGGTAAGATGATTTTAACCAACGGAGACCCTCGTGAAGTACTTCAGCCGTTCAACTTTGGTCAAGTTAGTCAAATCACTTTTGCTCAGGCAGGAGCACTGCAGCAAATGGTACAACAAGCAACGG
>Ga0208898_1001939_pt1 | contig 13110 bp, 15 predicted proteins | sample VirMetDEL_Mar_4_FD_184513 | JGI IMG/M metagenome (GOLD analysis project Ga0208898, IMG submission 184513) | Aqueous microbial communities from the Delaware River and Bay under freshwater to marine salinity gradient to study organic matter... | ecosystem: Environmental > Aquatic > Marine >...
AAACATAGATTCATCATCTTCATTAGGTTCTAATCCTACGTGAGCATCCGATATAACGACTTTTAAGGCGTTTTCAAAGGCTATGTCATTAGATTGTACTGCAACTGGTTTATAGTCGCTTAAAACGCTTTTAACGACGTCTTCTATATCTTCTGTACTGATACCATCATCAGAACCTTCGCTACTAACCCTAACAGAAAAATCATTCCCATTATATTCACCTTTGTGCCAGTAGGCGTCAACTCTGTGTGCTGGGATACCCATTGCTTCACAGTATTCTTCAATAGCTGAGTTGTCGTACTTATTTAGTAATCTCTTTATGTGATGTCTGATTGCGTGGAAACAAGAAGGATCTAAACCAAATTGAGTATAGACCATTCTTGCTATTTCAGACTTTGACTTATCCTTGTTTTCTAAGATGAAGTCATTATACTTTGTCCATTTACCCATTGAACACTTCCATTAACTTACTGTAAGTCTCTGCATCAATCTTTCCGAATGAATACAATACTCCAGCAACTAAACCAAACAAAGTAGTTAAGAAACCTGCTAACCTAACGTAGTCAACTTGTCCTTTAGGAATGATAGATCCATCCTCTTTGTTCTTTTTAAGAGCCTTGTGAAGGTGCTTGATGTCTTTAACACCAATACCAGCTCTCTTAGCAAGCTGTAAGCCTGCTTGAATTGCCATTACGATTTTCATGTGATTAATATTTATGGTTTAACAATATCTATTTTCCCGCTCGTATTCCAAGCAGTGTCGAAGTGTAACCAATTCTTGGCAAACGCTCCGTCTTCGATTCTTGTAAGTCCTTCTGATAAGAACGTTATTTGATGTTTAATGATGTCTTCTCTGATTTCATCTGGAGTAGCATCCTTGAAGTTACAGTCAAAAGCTCTTCCGAACTTATGCTGTGAGTACTTACCTCCTACTTTACAGTTAGGTGGTCTAAAACCTCTGAATTGAAAGTTTCCTCCTTGCTTCCAATCATTGACAAGACAAGATCCATATCTTTCTCTTAAGAACTGTAATACATTTACAGTATTAGGGTCTAGGAATTTAATAGCAAAGTCTCCATATGTATTGTATGTTGCTTTGTCTACTAGTTCGTAAAGTCTAAAATTCTTAGTTACTTGCATTATACCAAGTCTGTTTTTGCTAATTTAGCGTTATCTAACCCTCTAGAAACCAATTCAGCAATAGCTAAATCATGAAGATTATCTATGTTAATATCAGACGGAAGTAGTACATCTGTAATATAAGAATTATAATTGAAATCGTATGCATCATTTACAGGAGGATTTCCTGCCGTATAAGATGCTTTGTCCTTATATAAGAAGTATTTAATACTAGCTTTACCATTAGGTAATAACTTACATTCCAATCTAATATAGCTAGAGGTAGAATCTACCCCTGCTAATGTGCTTACTGTGTTTGTATTATTAATTGCCATGTCTTTATTACGTTATATTTTACACAATGTTTATTACTCCTGAATTATTCCATAAATCTCCTGCAGATAAACCTGCACTTGAAGTAGGAAGATTAGCCATATTTACCACTCCATTATCTTTTACTTCCAAGTTAGAAGCTCCTGCTGAATCCTCACAAAGTAAAGAACTTGTTCCTGATCCTGTTCCACTTCCTGCAATAGTTAAAACCTTATTAGCATTAGCGTCTGCATTACCTCCACCAATTACTGAGAAATCACTAAAGAAGTGCTTAGTTCCATCTTCTGTTTTAATCTCGTATCCTGCTTTCCCTGCAGCTCTATCAGCAGTATAGTGAGCAACACCGTTAGTAGGATTAGCCGTTGGAGCAGTATCTCCTAAGAACTGCCAAAATACCCCTGATCCTGCATTAGTCCTTGCACCACCTGTATCATTCCTTACAGCCGAGATTGATCCCATGCATAAGTTAAGTGGCTCACTATCTGATAAACCTGTAGATCTTGTTAATCCAAAACTAGGTCTTGCAACAACATTTACACCAAAACCAACATAAAAACCTTTATTGGCCCAAGATGCTGCAATATTAATGTTATCACCAACTAAAATCTGTTTTCTTGAAGAATAACCTGCTGTTAAAGCACTCCCTATTGCTGTTGCATTACTAGAAGATAATGTATTACTATTACCAATAGTATAAGCGGCTGATCCTGTAATATTATTAAGCCTACCAATACTAATTGCATTGTCAGAAGTATTCTTAATAGTGCTACCATTACCTAATATAATGTTATAGTAACCTTCTTCAATAGTGTTATTGTATCCTGCAATAAAACCCCAATCAGTATTACCTACATTACCTATATTGTGATCGCCTCCAAATAATGCAGAACGTCCTACGGTAGTAGCAGTAGTAGGATGTCCTACATTATGCCCTTCACCTACCATCATAAATCCTCTACGTACAGTTACCGCAGCTTCATACGTATTAGGAAATCCTGTTTCATATACTTCTACTCCCGAAGCAGCATCACTATAACTGATTTTACCGCCTCCATCATCTGTCCAAAGTGAACCACCACCTCCACCAGAAGCAGCTTCTAAGCTAATTAATCCACTAGTATTATCATATGTTAACACATAGTCGTCTTGTCCAGCTCCTACTGTTTGATCTGCATCAAAAGTGAAGTTTCCTAATAATACATTACCAGTACCGTCAGGTTCAATATCAATATTACCGTTAGATACAGAAACGATTTTGTTACCATTTACATCTAAACTTCCACCTAATTGAGGTGTAGTATCATCTACAACGTTAGAAATACCACCACCACTTGCAGCTACTAATTCAAATTCATCATTTGTTGCGTTATATGCAACTACATGTCCATCTGTAGGAGTAGTGAACTGTGCAATAGGCATTGCTACTACACCCATTTCTTCTCCTCCATAGTACTTCATGATACCTGTACTAAAGTCTGTTACAGTAGTATCAATACCAATATCACCATCCGCAGCAATAGTTGGTGTAGCTCCGTTAGGAATGTTTAAAGCAGTAGATATGCTTGTCTTACCGTTACCATCAATTAATATTCTTTGAGTAGATGAAGCAGAACCATTAGGAGTTGTTTTAATCTCTAATTTAACTCCGTTGTTACCCGAACTCCAGTTCTCGGCAGCACTCCATGTAATCTCATTTCCAGAAGCTACAAATGCAGTTCCGTTATGACCTTGAGCAATGAAACTACCTAAGTCTTCATTTATTAATAGTGCTGTAGGAGTACCAGAAGTACCGTTAGCTGATCTGAAAGTTATATTGTTAGTCCAGTGTAAAGTATCTGAATAACTTGTTAATCTCATGTATGCAGAAGCATCTTCTCCAACAGTATTCATAGCACCATTAGAGTAAGTAAAGTCTGTCTTACCTTCTATTGTTCCGTCTCCAGTCCATACCCCAACTTGATTATCTACAGGAGTTCCCACTTTGGTAACATCACCTACACCACCGCTAGAAGCAATAGTATTATCCCAATTAGCTCCAGATGCACTATAATATCTGTGTGCCGAAGCAGTTTGATCGTAACAAATAACTCCATCTGCAACAGTAGAGCTTACCCAATTACTTCCATCAAACTTCACATGAGACCCTTTTGGAGCTGCATCCCATTCTTCTAATACGTAATAACCAGTACCAGCAGCATCCGCAGCTTCATCATCTGTAGCATCCGATCTTTCGTTGTTTGTTATATCGAAATACTTAGTTGAATTATCAACAGCAGTAATAACGAATGTACCGTCATTAGAAGTATTAGCGTTACCACTAGTTATAAAATAATCATTAGCAGCTACAGCAGATAAATCAGGAGAACCATTAAAAGTAATCCTAACAGTATTTCCTGACTGCCAAGCAATAGTGTTAATATCGTAAGATGTTCCTGTATCATCTAATAAGTATATATCTCCATTTACTTCCGTTGGAGGTGCTGACTGAGGTGAAACATAGTCTAACGCACTCTCTACGCTAGAATCTAAAACCCAAACTAAGTCTCCATTACCGTTCTTAAATGGTCTTGTGTTATTTGTAGCTTCATCAAATCCTTTTGGATTGTGAAGTTGTACTCCTGTTAAATTTCTGTGTTGATTTATTGCTGTCATTCTAGTAAATTATTCCTCCTCTATGAGATACATCATTTAATACATTCTTTCCACTTTCATATGTAGGATATAAACTGTCGTTATCCTCAATATATTCAGTCATTCTTTCTAATATCTTAACTCCAGTTGAAAATGCTGATTGCATAACGTAAGATATTTCATTATTTGAACCTTGCTCTGAAAAGTCTCCAAAAGATCTGTTAATACCTTTAGAGTTTGATTTATAGTGAGTATCCACTAATACATCATACTTAACAAATAAATACATTGCAGGCACAATGTAAGTATCAAAAATAGTTTGATTAGCAGCAGACAAGCTAGAAGCATTGTTTTCTGTCACTATTAAATCATACAAATCCTCAGTCAAAACAGGCTTTAAGTGCTTTAATTGAGTTTGCTCTATTGTTGTAGTCTTGATTAAGTTAGTATCTGTGTTCGTATTAGTGAACGCATTTGCTATAACTTGTTGTGCTGTAACGAATTGTGCCATTATGTTAATATTTTATCTTTTTAAACTTACCATTCAAAGTCTCAAACGTAGTGAGCATGTCTTTAGGTAATAAATCAATACCCATAGACCACATCTCTAATACGGCTAAAACCCTATCAAAGTTGTCTCTATGGTACGTACTTCCGAAGATTGCATTGATACGATTCTCAAAACTCATTATCACATCATACCTGAACTTTTCAAATAACATAATAACGTAATCAACATCCTCTTGAGGAATACCCTTTGATAACCAATCTGTTTTAATCTTAGCTACATATTCTTCATGCATAGCAGCCTGTAAAGCAAATATCAATTTCTTTAGAGCATCTGGGTTCAACTTGAATAAATCATCAGAAACAAATTCTTCTATTCTCTTGCTGCAAACCTCAACTTTATGCCTAGCAAAATCACCGCACATTCTAGTCTTTGTAGCATCGTACTCTCCATCAGTATAGAACTTCATTAAGTGAACCTCTGTTTTTACTCTAGCACAAGTACTAAATATATCATGATCCTTTAGCTTATTAATATGCTTTTCTTCTTTCTTACGTTTAAGAATCATATCTATCCAATTAGGAACACTTTTCCTAAAGATATAAATAAACGCAATTGCAAAGAGTAGTATAGAACTAACTACACTACCCTCTATATTATCTGCTAATGTTTTTAATATTGCTTCCATTTTTACACTCTTAAAAATATGCTGTCGTTTGCAGCATCATTATATGCACAATAACCCACAACTATTTGACTTGTGTCGTCTGTTGTTACTTTTGTAAAATCATTACTATCTAAATATAATGTAGTACCCTCTGCAACTGATTCTGTATTTGATGGATATGGTGTATTAGGTGTTAATGTCATATTCCAACCTTCATCATTTACACTACTATCAGACCTAAAATAAAATCTTATATATCTATAACCAGTATTAATAGTTACAGGAAATGAACCACTTGATAATAAGATTGCTCTTGATGTATCTTTTGGAAATATATAGCCATTATCTGCCCCTGTACTATTCCAAGCACTACTACCATAAAAACTATCGCTCCAAGTCGGTGTGGATGTAGCTGACTTTTGCAACCATTGTACACTTAAATTAGTAAAGTTGACACCATCATTAGAACCTTGTACACCTAACCTATCATACATTCTGTATGTTGAATGTTCAAATTTAATATTATTAACTGAAATATTTATAGTATATCCTGACTGTGCATCAAAAGTTATACTATAGTTTTCGTTACTTGTATAATCTCCTCCTGTATCTCCACTATCTACAAAAGTTGTAGAGTTAGTTAAATTCTTTGTAGTGTTGTTTGATGTGTTATTTAATATAACAGTTTCTGAGGATGATAGATAAGTTGTAGTTCTTCTTGCTGTTACCAGTCCTTTTGTTAATACGTTTACTGATTGACCTGTTGTAACTGTTTTTAAAGCTATTCCTATGTAATCGTGTTGTAATGGTAAAGTACCAGCCGATACTGCTGTAACTACACCTGCAGAACTATAATTATAAAATACTGGTTGCCCACATTGGATATTACTACCAGCAGTAAATTTAATCCCTCCGCCTATCTTTTCTTGACTCGTAACACTTGTTAGGTCAACTTTATCATTTGTACCTGATACGTTCTCTAAATTTAAGAAACCTGCTAAAGTAGCTTCTAAAACATTTGCCTCTTGGTTTATATAAGTAACACAGTCTGAAGGACTTGCAAAAGGGTTGCCATCTGCATCTAAAAAATCTGTATAAGGTATTCTGTAAAACTCATAAAAATTAGAACCATTTTGAGCTGTTCTTATATCGTTAATTACGTTAATAGCGTTAGTATTTACAGAATCCACCTCACTAGACAAGCAAGAGTTCCAATATACAGGGTTAGACGAGCCTTCAAAAGTTATACAGTTACCTGCTTCATTTCTTTTTATTTTTATAGCCATATTACCTTAATATTGTTACTAACATTCCTAGTGGTTGAATAATTACAGGGTTGTCTGATTTAATTGCTGGAAGAGTTAAGGCATTAACATCTTCGTTTGATATAATCCAAGCAGAAATATCTACCCTGTTTAAATAAGTGTTTCCCACAGTTCCTGTCCCAAAAAACACAGGAGAAGAAGTCAAAGGAAAAGTAAAAGTAATATCATCGTTATCATTTCTATTAGAATACCAAAGTGCAGGTTCTATAGTAGTGTTAGATATTTGTGGTATTACATTAAAGTCAAATCTTACTCTTAATTGGTCTCCGTATTTACAGTCGTTTAGTCTAATTCTACCTGTAGAACCTTCAAAACCTGTTCCTGTAGAAGAGGGGTACTCAGTGTCAAAATCAAATGTATAATCTAATAAAGAAGTTACTCCATCAGGTAAAGCATATCCGTTAAACAAGTCTACATTAGATGAAATTGACACATCAGGAGTAGACCAATAAGGGTTATCTACTGCGTTGTGGACATCGTTGTCTAATGAGAATACTTTGTACGTTTCTGAAGCTACATCAGCAGCATTATACTCTATACCTGTCCCCGCTTCCCAAACGTAACTGTTATCTAGAGGCTTACCTGCAAATGCTCCCGTATGAGCGTAACCCGTTTCTCCTGCTTTGCCACCTCCTGTTTTACTAAATAATGGCATACTAGTTAAATTTTGTGATTACTAAATTTCCACTACCAGAGTGAGCAAAAACAACTTGAACAGCTCCAGAGTAGTTATAAGGAGTTTCGTATATGTCATCTCCACCATGCTTTAATTTAACAGTGTAGTTAGTCGCAGAAGCAGTGCCACTACCTAGTAAAATATAAGCATCAGCATTAGATAGATTAACAAAACTAGAACCTACAGTACCTTCGTTAGCAGCTAAAACCTCAACATTTACTGTTGTTACTGCTTGAGTAACTATAGTTGAACTGTTTGCCCCTTTGCTATTTACATAAGATAATAAAGTAGCATATAAAGCATCTGCACTAGCAGGTAAAGGTGTTACATCTGTATATAATATCTTATACTCTTTTGCAGGGACTCTACCAGAATCAACTATAACAACAGTATCACCACTCTTTTCCAAAGTGATGTTCGGCTTATGTATAGAGTATTGATCTCCGTTTCCATCAAAATCTATATCTAAAGTCGCTATGTTGTTAGTTATCTGTATCGCCATCTTTCTGCTGTTCAGTAGTTTCTTTCTGTTGTCCTCTTAGCATTGCCTCTTCTCTGATCTCAGAAATTAGTTTCTTACCTTTCTCTGCATCATGATAATTTGCAAGTCCTAAACTGTTTTCTCTAGCTTCGTCTACAGTAATAATACTGTTTACGTCAATAAGGTCTATAAGTGACACAGGAGACTCATTTCTGAAAGATAAAACTTCTGCATCTATAGTAGAATGTTCTTCTATCAAAAACTTAATCTCAGATAAGATAGCGTCTTGATTTTCTCCAATTACAGTGTTCTTAGCAACTTGGTATTCGTTTCTAATTCTTTTTGTATCAAATCCTGTTGAATCTGAAATACCACTCAAACTTCTAAACCAGTTGTGAGCAATAATTAAATCTGAATCTGATTGTTGGTGTAAGTTAATCCATTCACCATCCGAAGTTTGAATTAATGGAGTGAATGTAGATCCACTTCCTGATTCTGCAAACTGCCTTGTGATTGTCAACAGTTTACCAACATTCTCTTCTCCTGAGAAGTTGTCTGCTAAGTCTTCTTTTACTTTCTTAGCATCTTCCATAGACATGTCGCCTACGATCTCTAATATTCCAGATACTTGGAAGCTATTCTCTAATCTTGATAAGTTCCATCTGTTTGTCTTATATCCAATTGCAGCAGCATCTATAGCAGCAACCCAGTCAGGCACTCCGTAATCACAGAACTCAGGTTCATATTGCTTAAAATGGAATATAGCTCTTTCAAATCCATCAATCTTTTTGAACTCAGGATATAAAGGTAGAACTTTAGCATACTTCTTTTTACCTTCATACTGTCTCCAATCAGGATGGAATATAACGTTCTTTCTGTCTTTACTGATTCTCGCTTTAGTAGCGTCATGATGGAAGAATTGAGGGTCTCCGTTAGGAATTAAAACCACTTCTAAATAAGCGTTACCAAAACTATACCAGTCGTTGAAAATCTTCTTTAGAACCTTTCTAAGGGATTCTCTTTTGCTATTTACTTGCTTGATATATTGAGCTAATCTGTCGTTATTCTCAGTAATAAAGCCTCTACCTAAAGAGTAAGTAACTTTATTATTAAGGATACTTCTGTGAGTAGCTGATCTTCTGTTTAATATAGATAATCCTTGTGGAAACAGGTTGTCCGTTCCAAATGAAATATAATCTAGTGAATTATAATCTACCTTACTAGGCTCTTTAATTGTAGAAGCACTAGTTGTAGATATAACGCTAGAAGAAAACTTATTCTGTTCTATAGGATTGTTAGCTAACTGCTTATTATCTTGTTCCATCTAAAGACGTTTATTCTTCTTCTTTTTCTTCTTTTTTAGGTGCTGCTTTCTTCACCTCTTTCTTAGGTTCTTCTTCCTTTTGAACACAAGCGTATCCTTTTTCAAATAAGAACTCTAATTTCTCTTGACTACACTCGCATAACACGTACTTGTCTCTTCCATGCCATACAACAGTTAATTCGTCAGATTTTTTATAAGTATATTTTGCCATAATAAATTCTTTATAGAAATAAAAAAGGGGAGTTTAATCCCTCCCCTAAATGGATTATAATAATGAACTCATATCTTGAGTAACAGTTACCGCTTTTGATTGAGACATAGCTCCTAAAACGATAATAGAACCAGCTTGATCTGTTAATTCCTTTCCACTTGTAGTAGTGTCAGAAACTAATTTCAAAGGTCTTTCTTTTCCTAACCCTTCACTAGCTCCTAAAAGCCAATGAGTTCCGTTAGAATCTTCAACAACAGCAATAAAACCACAGTTGTTAGATAAAGCATCTAAAATAGTTCTGTTTGTGTCATTGTTTAATCTAATATAAAACTCTAATTCCTCTGTGTATTTAGAAGATCCATTTACTAACTCACCTGATTCTCTCCATTCAGCAGTATCTTGTTCGAACTCGAACTCATAGAATACTTTAGACATAACCATAGCGATAACAGTAGCAACGTTTGAAGCATAAGTGAAACCACTTACATCATCAACGTTAGCAAGGTAAATTCTTTTAATTCCACCTGAATTAGCAGTAGTACAGTCTTGTGTAGTTCCTCCAGCTAATAATGCCATAATTCTTAAATTTAAAAGTTTGTTTAATAAAAGGGAGCAACCTAAGTCACTCCCCGATGATAAAGAATATACTAGTAAGCAGCAACTATGTAGTCCTCGTGGATATATTGTGTACCAGCTTTGTACTCTACTCTCATGTGTCTGTTCTGAGTTAAGATCTCATACCAAGATTCAACTTTAGTATCATCAGAAATCCCATCTGTTCCTACAACTAAGTTTCTAGGAATAGTGAATAAGATTCTGTGTGGTCTTACACCATCGAAATCATCTGAGATATGCTCATCCCACTCGATTCTTTCAACGATTGGAATACCTCTGAAAGCTTTAACTTTCTCACCGTCTCTTAATGTGAAGTAAGCAGCATCAGAACCGTTTAATGCTTCGATAGTATCAGTGTAGTTATCAGCTACAGAACCAGTAACCATGATTCTACCTTCTCTTTGCATTAATCCTTTTAAAGAAGCAGGCATTTTAGACCATAACGCTTTGAAAGCAGTTAAAGCAGCATCAGTCTTTAAAGTAGTATTCTGTACGTTAGCAGCAGTTGCAGCAACAGAAGCAGTAGTACCACCTGTAGAAGCGTCAACAACAGATAAAGCAGAACCAGCGATACCAGCAGTAACAACTACATCAGCACCAGATGGATTAGTAACAACTAATTTACCGAATCTAGCAGCGATAGTAGCAGCGTGGTCAGTTACGAAAGCAGCAGCAGTACCAGCAGCAGTACCAGTGTTAGCAGTAGTGTAGTTAACACCGTTGATAGTTAAGATTAAAGAACCAGCAGTACCAGAAACAGTAGCAGTAGCAACTTGCTTAACCGCAACAACTGATTGGTAAGTAGAAGAGTTTAAATCTAAGTACTGAGCAGCAGGGATAGTAGAATCATCGAAAGCGTTGATAATTCTAGTCCAGAATCCATCGTACTCTTTGTAATCTGCATCTAAAGAACCATCAGCAACACCAGAAACGATGTCTTCTTTAACAAGATCTCCGAAGAAGATTTGTCTTTGGAAGTCTCTTGCTAAACCAGCCATGTAAATTTCCATAGCAATTTGCTCGAATAATCCGTCACCTTTAGCGATGTCGTTCTCGTCTACACCTTTAGCTAATAAAGCCTCTTTTACGTAGTTTAAGAACGCTTTACCGTTTTGAGCGATCTCAGCTTTCATGTCAGAAACTTGTAAAGTCTTCTGAGTAATAGTAACTCCAGTTGAAGTTGTGAAAGATGTACCTTGAGCATAAGCCTTAGTAATCTTGTCTAAGTTGTCAATGAAGTCTAATTTTTCAGAGTTTTTGATGTCTGTTCTTACAGTAACAATGTCTCTGATGTCCGATTGAACGAACATTGGTTTGATAAAATACTCTCTGATTGATTCTTTCGAATAACTAAGAGCATGTGACATTAAATCAGCCATTTTTCTTTAATTTGTTTTGTTTAAAAAATTTTTATTTATCTTCTTTTGGTTCTTCTTTCTTAACAGCAGGCTTTTTAGCTGCTGGCTTTTTAGGTGCAGAACCTCCAACCTTTTTTGCTCCTTTCTCGTTAATAAACCACTCCACATCTGATTCATGTACAGTGATCTCATTCCCGTTAAATATTAATTTTACATCTGCCATAATTGCTTATTTATTTTATTCTCCTTTAATCTCTTTCAAGTAAGCCATTAAAGCCTTTTGCTCTTCGCTTAACTTAACCTCTTCTCCTGTGATGTTAGCATCCTCAGTTCCTTCGATTTCAGTTGGTTTAGCAGATAAAGCATCTAACTCAGCTTGTTTTGCTTCTAATTCAGCTTTTAAAGACTTAACTTCTTCTCCTAACTCAGCTAAAGCATGATTTAAGTCAGCTTCTTTTGCATCAAAAGCCTTAGTTAACTCTTCTTTTTCTTCCTCAAACTTCTCTACAGCTTGCTCCATTGCTTCTGTAGCCTCTTCATTAGAGAACTCTTCGTTTGACTCTTCAACTACTGGTGCTTCCTCATTTGATTCAACCTCAGTAACTTCTGTATTCTCAGCCTCTTGTCCAGCCGAAAAATTGATCCCAACGCTAGAAAGAACGTCAAGAACCTTTTCACTAAATGATTTTTCCATTTTCTGTTTTTTTGATTTGTAATTTTCATATCTATTTAAGAACTGCTCTATTAACTCAGGTTTGTTGAATAAAATCTCTTCAACCTCTGGATTCTCTTGTAAGAACTCAGTTACCTTTGCAGCAGTAAAATCCTCTGAAAATAAAGATTCAGTAGCAGCAGGCGTATCTACTAAGTCCGAAGCATGTAAAGCAACGATAGAAGTATATTCTTTAGTAATTACTTCTTCATTTTCTCCCATTTCTTCTTCAAACCTAGACTCACCAGCTCTAAAAACAATGCTGTTACCAAACATGTCAGGATTACTCCTAGCCATGCTAAAAACATAACTGTATAAATCACCTTTCGGAGACTTCTTAGCCACTTCATCCATGTGTAAATCAGCATAAACCTTGTCTTCAACTACTCTAAAGTTTTTAAATCTTCCTAAATAAGTTCCTAAAGCATCCGAACACATGTTAGGGTGACCAAATCTTACTTTGATACCTTGCTCTGCTTCGTTACCTAATTCTGCAACTCTGGAAATAAACTTTGAATCTAAATATACTCCATGACCTTTTGCAATACCTTCCCTTGCAATCGTCACTCCTTTAATTATACCTGTATGTTCGTCAATCGTATCTAAACTTGAATTTGAGAAACATACGTCCGATCTGAATTTCATATTATTATGTATTAAATACTATACACTTTATACGTCATAATGTACTAAAAAGTGAACAGTAATAGTTAAAAAAATTAGAATGAAGCCATATCTTGTGCTGATTGTACCGCTCTACCTGTATTTAGAGTATCTGTTGCTACATTCACAACAGGTATTTCAGTAACAGTTTGAGCTATAATACTACCAATCATTTCAGCCATTTCCATTCCACCAAATGCGTTCTGAGAGACAGAAGAAGCACTTACTACTCCACCATCTGCAAATAATCTTGGAGAAGCACCTCCAAAGTTAATAGCATCTAGTAATCCTGTACCTAATCTGTCAACAGTTCTCCTTGAGAAGATATATTCTCCTCCTTCTGCTTCAAATCCTGCTTGCCCTGAAACAGTAAATGGAACTCCACCTTCTGAGTGACTAGGCCCTACAATACTACCTCCTTCTTCGAATGTTTTAGGAGTAAACTTCTGCGCCCCTACAGCAGCTATTTGAGCCGCACCAGTGGCAG
>Ga0208898_1001942_pt1 | contig 13096 bp, 16 predicted proteins | sample VirMetDEL_Mar_4_FD_184513 | JGI IMG/M metagenome (GOLD analysis project Ga0208898, IMG submission 184513) | Aqueous microbial communities from the Delaware River and Bay under freshwater to marine salinity gradient to study organic matter... | ecosystem: Environmental > Aquatic > Marine >...
AGCGCGTGGGTCCACGATGACCTTGTGGCCCTCGCCTGCAGCCTCAGTGACCCCATCCCCGTCTCCGTGTGGGACGACCTCGCGGGCTCCTCTCTGTGAGCCCCATCAACCAGCGCCGACGGTCGCCTCTCACCCCGTGCATCTCGCATTGGGCGACCGTCGGCGCTTTCCCTTTGGAGATGACATGAAAACTTATCTGCACATTGACATTGAGACGCTGCCGGCGCTCTACATGACTCCGGCCGAGCGTCAAGCCTACGCCTATGCCCACGTCCCGAAGACGTACAAGAAGCCGGAGAGCATCGCCAAGTGGGTGGACGCCAACACGGACGAGCAGTGGCGGCGCACGTCGTTGGATCCGCTCTATGGCATCACATGGATGGTGGGGATCGCCGTCAACGACCGAGATCCCGAGATCCTGATTGGCGACCCGGACGACCCCAGCAAGGTGCTGCACGACCTGAGCGAATACGTCGGGATGGTCTACGACCAGCATGGCGAACCGACGTGGGTGGGGAAGTCTTGCCGTCGCTTTGACCTTCCCTGGCTGGCTCAGCACGCGCTCCTCTACGGGTGCGGCCCCTTGAGCGCCACGCTTCTCAATGTGCTGGCGTACCCCTACGACAAGCGGGTGCAAGACGTGGGCGAGATGTGGCCCAGCCAGAAGCGCCTGAGCCTCGACCCGATGGCCGGCTGGCTTGGTGTCGGCGGCAAGTCCGACGGGATGCACGGATCCAAGGTGTACGACGCCTACTTGGCGGGCGAAACGCAGAAGGTCGCGGAGTACTGCCTCCAAGACGTGCGCAGCACTCGGGACGTATGGCGCCGCCTGACGGGCGCACTCGACGGGCGCGGCGTCCGGCCTGCGCTGGAGCCTGTCCCGGCTGACATCGCGGCTCTCTTGGCTACGCCATGACCTGGGACGAGCGAGCGAAGCAAGCCGCACAGGCCCGCAGCTTCGACACCCCCAAGCGAGGTGCCGCCGTGGCTCGCAGGGTGGACGCCATCAAGGCGAAGCACCGAGGGCCGCGTGGGACGTGGGGATGGACGGAGCCGCGCACCCTGACGGATGCGGACTGGGACGCGCTCCAGGTCGAGCCCATCACGGGGGATCGCTTGGACCGCACACAGGGAGGGGACCGTGATTCAGATTGACGCCTTCCGTTGGACCACGTTCCGGTTCACCTGCGACTATTGCTGGTGTCGCAACCGCGTTGACGTGGACGCTTGGACCCACGCCGTTCAGGTGGTCAAGTCGTCGGCGTACATGCGGCGCACCGTGCAGTGCTCCCACTGCGCCAAAGCCCACACCATCGAGGTCACGCGGGCTGATGTGGGGGTGGTTCGTGGGTGAGTGCCAAGTCGTCCTGCCCATGGCCCCCTTCGGCAAGGCACGCCCTCGCGCGGTCGCCTTCCTGAAGAAGGGCAAGCCCCAAGCCCGGATCCACATGCCGCCCGAGTACGTGGCGTGGACCCATGAGGCCGAGTGGCGATGCCGTGGGCTGCTGGCGGGGTGGTCCTTCGCCGCAGCCAAGGAGCCGCTGGAGTTGGCCGCCGACCTGTACTGCAAGCGTCCGCAGAAGAAGCCCAAGCACGTACCGCTGGCGCTGTGGAAGTCCGGGCGCCCCTACCTGGCCACCAAGACCCCAGACCGGGACAACGCCGTGGGGGCCATCATGGACGCGCTGAACGGGGTGGCCTGGCACGACGACTGCCAGGTTCAACTCGGCCGCGTCTACATGTGGGTCTGCGCTGAGGGTGGAGAGCCACGGTGTGAGCTCACGCTACGCAGGCTCGGCCTGCATGGGGGGCCGGCATGAGTGGCGACTACTGCGTCTGCGTCCACGGTCGGATCAAGAGCGGCGAGATGGAGCGGTCACGGTTCACCCCGGACCTGTACTGCGCACGCTGTGAGGGGAGCGGGTTTGCACCCCCGCCACCCCCGTTCACCGTCACATGGCCCAGCGGGTCAACGATGGCGGTCAACCCCGGGGGCCCGGGGCTCACGTCACCAACGCCCCCGCCGTTCCCTGTGCTGACCTACACGGCCCCGGGCTGCATCTGCATGGACGTGGTGGGCAGCAGCGGGCCAGATCCGTACTGCCGCCACTGCTTCGGGAGCGGTGTGCCGGGGGGTGAGGAGTGACCGAGGCTCAGTTTCTACTGGAGGAGCGCGCCGCCATCATCGCCGAGGGGTGCGGCGTCAGCCAGCGGGAGGGCATGCGCAGGGCCAGGGAGCAGGCGAGACAAGAGCGGCGGGCAGAACCGGACAGGGGTCGACGGCCCCTGCCTGGGCTGTAGTGCACTTGCAGCAGCGCAACTGCAACCGGGCCAAATTGCGCCCCTGCAACGCAGGTGACGGGCGAACTCCGACTATCGCTGGCACGATGGATGCACAGGAGGGGGCATGGACTCCCTACCACCATCCTCCACCGAAGACCTGGTGCCCGCAATCGTCGCGTGCAAGCGGGAGATCAACAGGGACAGGGCGCGAGCTCTACACGCGGCGAGGGAGTACCGTCTGGACCCCACGCCGGAGCGACTGGAGGACGTGGTAGCGGCGCAAGTGCTGCTCTCCTACCGCAACGATGACATGGCCGCGCTGCTGGTCGAGTTGGCGCGACGGATGAGAAGACACCACTGAGTGCCTACAGGTCGTTCAGCTTCTGGCAGTTGACCTGCATCCGGGCCCTGACGACGCTGGGGCGCTGCTGTAGCCACGTCTTGACGCCCAGCGGGTGCGAGTCCAGCCAGTCCTGCTCTGTGCCGTCACAGTCCGCCAATACGCTGCGGCCGTCTCGTCGGACTGCTCAGGCACTACGAGGCCCGAGCCTTGCGCACGGTGTCCACGAACTCGCCAAACTCGGTGACAATGGCGGTCGACTCGCGGAACGTCAGCCGCCCATCTGCCGCCGCCTTGACGCCGGCTTCCACCACGTCCATAGCTTCGTCCAGGATGCCCGGGATCTCGTCCGCGTCGATGTTCAGACCCGCCAGCCTCTCAGCGATGGCGTCCACGCGCTCTCGGACCTGCGCGATGCTCTTCTGCTTGGGCATGACCTCTCCTTGGAACTCAGGCGAGGAAGAGGGCCGACAACTCAGCGACCGACGCGCCGACGGGCAGCACCTCGCTCCTGATGTCGTTCTTCTTCGCGTTGATCTGGGCGTGGGTGAGAACGCCGAGGCGGTCCCACCCCTGCTCGATGAAGTGCTGGCGGGCCCACGTCACGCACTCGCGCAGCATGGCCGCGTCTACGGGCGGGTAGTAGCCGGTTACCGTCTTGCCTGAGCCCATCAGGTACAGGGGTGCTTCGATCTCACCCGCCAGCCCGCGCGGCTTGTTGCTGGCGCTCAGGTACGGGATCCCAATGCCGAATGCGTTGCTGTTGGGGTTGTCCAGGCCCTCGGAGCCGCCCGCGTGGTACGCGCGCTGTCCGGGCGGGGTCACCAACTCGGGGCCGGTGGGGAACCAAAAGGCGTTGTAGCCGCCCCACTTCTTCTTCCGCTCTCGCTCCGCAAGGGCTTCCATCTTGGCCATGATGTCTGCGCGGGTGTAGCCCCGGGGGCCCTCTCCGCTCTGGGTGACGGTGGCCCAATGGATGACCAGCAGGTGGGGCGCGATCTTGCCGTGGCCGGTGAGGGGGTAGGGCATCAGTGCTCCTCCAGTCCAGGGTCCAGCGCTTTGCGTACGCACTCGACCCGGGGGCAGGTGTCGCGCTGTGGGCAGTCAGCGCACACCCGCCGCTCTCGCTGACGCTGCTGGAACCTGGCCAGCGCGCCGGGCGTCTCGCTCAGTTCGGCCGCGTAGCGCTGGAGCGTGTCGAGGCAGTCCAGCGCCGAGTCCAACTCGCTCAAAAGGGCCGTCAACCGTTCGGCTCGCTCCTTCACCGTCATCTCCGGGCGGCGTCTCGTAGGTCCACGACCACGTCACGGATTGCGTCCAGCTTCGGCCCCATTGACACTATGGCGTCATGGTCGCGCTGCTGCATGTCTCGGATCTCGGCGATGGCTGCCGCCGTAGTCGAATGCTGGTGCTCCAGTAGCGTCAGGCGGTCCCGCGCCTCCGAGTCCACCGGGGGGCCGGCATCCACGACGGGAGCGGGAGCAGGAACGGGAGCAGGGGCAGGGGCAGCCTTGTGCTCCCCGAACTTGAGCCACGCCTGCCACATGCCGAGCGCCAACACGCCGAAGACCCCAAGGGGCCCGCTCTTGTCGGCCGCCAAGTCCAACCAGGATGTGGGGTCAACCGGTTCCATAGCCGCCGCATGGTTTGCAATGCTGGTGCTGCATGGTGCGTACTACCGCGCGCCCGATGGGACCCTCCACCCGCCGACACCGGGGAGCCGCCCACGCTGACCGATTAGCGGTTGTCTCGGTCCGGCTGCTCGATGATCAGCAGGTCCAGGGCCAGCACGTCGCCGTCCCATTCGGTGCCCTCGACCAAGCACACCTGCGCGGTGAAGTAGCGGCCGGAGTCCGTCAGGGTCACCACGTCCCCCACGTCCAGGTATCCCATCTCGTTGGGCACCCGATAGGTCACTGACCGCTGTGCGAACGCATCGCGCGCGAGGATGTCTTCGCACACCGCCAGCGCCGTGGACTGGTCATAGACCACGTCTGAGTCCAGCTCAACAACGCGAGCACCTGAGCGGGCCCGACTGAGGACGGCGCGACGGCTTGGAAACTCCTCCGAACTGCCCCCGCTCTCGGCCAGCAGGGTCACGGACCGGTACGCCTGGCCTGACTTCGCGCGCTTGGCGAAGTTGAATCGCACCTCGTTGGTGACCTCTCGGCGCAGGGTCACGTACTGAATCCCGCCGACCCGAGTCACCCCAGGGCCGTGCTCGATGTGGTCCACGGCATCTGCAGCGCTCGCAGCGTAGCGCCACAGGATTGGGTAGCGGCCGGAGGGCCCTGACGCGATGGTCACCGGGATCAGCGGGAGCACGTTGTCATCCACCCACTCAGACGGCTCTACGGGCTCGTCAATGTACCCGGCCAGCTTGTAGCGCCCCAGCCGGGAGCCCACAGCAGCCCAGCGGCCTCGGTCCACACTCAGGGTCGAGCGGTCCAACATCCATTGCGCCAAAGCGCCCGCAGACTGGACGACGGTGCTGCCGTCTGCATCGACCAGGGCCGCGCCGGAGTTCCACCCGACCCAGAATTCATCCGACGTGCGGTCGATGGTGCCCGCACCGGTCACGTCCACCGTTGTTACGGTCTGCCCCAGGTCATCCGTGGTCGTGGTGGTGTTGAAGTTCTCACCAGCCCCGGCCGCGTCGTAGATCCGGACGGACGTGGCCGCGCACTTGTGGCCAGCGATGAGCAGGGTGCTGGCATTGGCTCCACTCACGGCGACGACGATGGCAGGGCTGCCACTGGTCACTGTGCTGGTGCCGGCGCTGGTCACGAATGCACCAGGGGTGCCAAACACGATGGGATAGTAGAGCCCCTCTGACACCGTAGGGCGCCCAGACCAGGTCGATAGCGTCACCCGCAGGCTTGCCGCTGGGATGAGCGCGCCGTCGTCGTAGCCCTCAGCCTCCACCGTAAAGCGGACGGGCTCCCCCGCCACGTCATAGGCAGGCTTCCGCAGCCCGCCAGTGAGCACCACGTCGCGGTCCTCGTAGAACCCGCCAGCCAGGTGCAGCGCTACCTCTGCGGTCGCCGTGCTCAGGTCGTGCCCCCGCGACACCAACTCAGCCACGTCCACGTCGGATGGAAACAGCACCTCAAAGCCCAGGGCCAGCCCATCCACGGCGGTGGACTGCAGGGACACCCTCCGGTCTACGGCGGGCATCCTCAAGCCGCCCTCGTAGGCGTACGTGGCGCCGTCGGCGTCGGTCAGGATGCGCGGCCCGGTGTCGGGGGTCGACGTGGCCCAGCGGAAGACTCGCCCAGCCCAAGTGAGCGTCAGGAGCCACACCACGTCTGCGCCGGTAAACTCGGCGGCGGTCGGCATCAGGTGAGCTCGTCAATGGTGAGACGGGACACGCGGATCACCTCACTCCGGCCCTCGTCACCCTGCGCGGCCTCGCGACGAACCGAGGACGCCATCCGGCCATAGACCATCTGCGCCCGACGGTTCAGGATCTCGGTGTCGTTGCCGCTGCTGCCCTTGGCGATGGCCGGCAGGTACACGACCGGGACTTTCCCACCATCGGTCAGGCGCACCAGGCCGGCAAGCTGGCGAGCTGCACTCCGGATGTCTGCGGCCCCCTGGCTTCCGCCCGTGGTGCTGGTCGTCGTGTAGTCCGGCGTTGGAGCGCTGCCGCTGATGTCCGTCTCGTCAACACCGTCGGTCCAGTCGATCTGGACCTGACGCACAGCGGGCCCATGCTTGGTGACGCGGTCCGTTCCGTCCTGGGCAACGACGCGGCGGACGTTCGCGGTGTCCTCGAGCACGCGGCCCCAACCGTACGACTGACCCCACACCACCACCGGGCCCAGGGCCAGCGTCCCGACCTCCAGGTACCCGTCAACGGTGGTCTGGGCGTCGATGACCAACCGCAAGCCGGCGTAGTTGGCGTTGTTGACCCGGAACACCACCGTAAAGTTGCGGGGCCACAGGCTCATCGTGCCGCTGGCCGGCTCTGTGTCGTCCACGCCATCGAGGAACAAGCGCGCGCGCTTGCCCGACTGGTCCCACAAGCCCTCACTGCTCCACTTCACGCGACGGAACTTGGACGAGCCCAGAGACACGGTCCAGCCGGCGCACTCGTTGAGATCCAGGTATGGCTTGTCCGTACTGCCGCTGTTGGCCTCAAGGCTGTTGCCGGCCCGAACGTAGGCCATGGTGTCGAGCCCATCGGCCGCGTCGATCGTGGCGATGCTCGACCAGGAGCCGCCGCCGCTGTCGGCCTCGATGCTGCCTGTGCGCCAGTTGGCCCCCATGACGGAGAGAGCCATAATCACGTTCCCCTGCCGACTCGCGACCGTCAGGCTGTCGTCCAACGCGAACGCAATGCGGTGCACCGTCTCGTCGGTGCTGCGCCACCCACGGCGGGGGCTGGCCTCCTGCGAGGGGAGCACCCGGCCCACGGCGTAGTCGTAGCGAGTCGCGATGTTGAAGGTGTCACCGGTGAACGCGGGCCCATCGAGTGCGCGGACCGTAGTCCCACCATCGACGTAGACGGGGGCGGCCATCAGCGGACGCGGGAACAGGTCGTCTGGGTTCGTCTGCCCCAGGGCGAGCGTCTGCCCCGTCCATTCGTCGTGGCTGACGTGGAGCATGTGCCAGTCACTCACGGCCGTGGTGCTGCTGTTGTGGCCGACCACGACTTGGCAGGACAAAGCCGCAGCACCGGTGTTGTTGGTCAGGCTGGTGGACGGTGTGCCGGGGGTCCATTCCGCATCGGAACCCAGCGACCTGGACTTGATCCACCAGGCCACCCCAGCGGAGGTCAGCGCGATCTTGAAGTCCACCCCAGCGGAGGTGTCCACGCTGACCGTGCCGATGCTGGTGGGCCCGTGCAGGTCGTACAACTCGACCGACGACGAGCCCAGCCGGAGCTCTACCGTGTAGTCGTTGGTCCCGTCCGCCACGACCACCCAGGCGTAGACCGTCCGCGACGCGACCGATCCGCCGCTGTCCACTGTCACGGATCCACTGACCTCCATCCCCTCAGTGACCGTGCCCGTGAACGTGCGGCTGTAGGTCCGCTGCTGGCTGCTCGTGGTGACAACAAACTCCCCGCCGGTCAGCACCCCTGTGCCTGCTCCGGCGGCCAGGAAGCCCACGTCGTCCATCTTCTCAATGGGCAGCCAGGTAAACTCGTAGCTTGCCCGGTTGGCGTCGGTCTCGTAGCTGTCGCCGTACGTGGGTTGGGTCACCGTCGAGTAGCCCCCCAGGTAGATGCACCCGACGGAGTCGTCCTCGTTGCCGGTGCTGGCGAACCAATGGGTCAGGACCAGGAGCCGTCCGTACTGGGCACAAGCGGCGAAGTCTCGCGGGTAGTGCAGCCCCACGCTCTGGCCCTGCCACCACTCCGAGAACCAAGACCCGTCGGCTGACTGACCCAGATACTCCCAGGTCGCGCCGTCGTCTTTGGAGCGCTCGACCACGCACGGGTTGGTCTTGATGCTGCCATCGTCCGTGATCCGGTGGAGGATGTAGACCTCGCCAGAGTCCGAGACGCAGATCGCACAGTCCCCATCGGACAACTGCTTGCCCTGGGTCGCCGCGTTGGTGACGTTGAATGCCGTGCGCGCCCCGTTCGGGCCAACGATGAACGTTGCCCCCGTGAACGGCTCAAAGGCGGACGCCAGACGGACACGGCCCAGGTATTGGCTTGGCCAGTTCCAGCGGCACCACGCAAGAATGATCTGATCCGCCACCGTGGCGCAGTCCTGGTACCCGCCTGGGTAGTTACCCTCTGGCAGGGCCTCCGCGACCTGGGAAAACCGAGCACCCAGGGAGGAGGAGCCGTACTGCCGGATCACGTCTCGCATGTCGTTCGCGCCCGCAAGGTTGTTGTTTGCCTTGCGCAGTGATGCGAACAGCGCGATTTGCCCGTTCAGGTGGCACGCACGCAGACGCCCGATGGTGTCGTAGTTAGCCGCGCTGCCCGCTTCGGCGGTGTAGGGAACAGCAGCAGGCAGGCAGTAGCGCGACCCCGTGGCCCAGGTGCTCAGGTCGTCGCTGTACTGCATGCGCACTTGGCAGTCACCCGAGGCCAGCTCCACCCAGTGAAACACCAGCAGTCGACCGTTCGGGAGTTGCACGAGACAGGGATGCGAGCCACGACCAGCGCTGTAGCCGTCGACCTGGGCGTAGATCTGGGTGCCGCTGTCCCAAGTGTCCGCCGTCTCCGACCGGATGTAGACCCAGACCTCATCCTGTACCGCGCCGATCGTATTGTCCCGAATCTGGAACACTGCAGCGACCTTGCCCGATGCCAGTGCCAACGTGTGGACGTGCTTGGCGTTGGCCTTGGTCGTCACCGTGCCATCGCAGATGAGGACGGGTTGCCACCCCGTGATGATGGTCGGGGGGTTCCAGCCGCGCCAGTAGGTGTCACCGCTGTAGCGCCACACCTGTGCGGCGCCGTCCACCTCCGGCATCCCTGCGCTGAGCGCCTGTACCTGCAGCGTCTTGCTGGCCGGCTGGGTGCCTCCGGACTGGAGCAGCACCTCAGTCTGTCCCTGTGCGTCAGGCACGCCAGGGCGGGGGCCAGCCTGGGTGAGCGTCGAGTGGGTCGTGTCGACGGCCGTGATGCGCGGGTCAGGGACCAGGACGCCACGGAAGTCGGTAAAGTCGGCGATCCGGTCAGTAGCCATCGCTCGGTGCTACCGAGTCCGGTGCCCTACTCGCGACCCCTGCTTGACCGCCTTGCGAAGCGCTGAACCCGGGATCCGGGTCAGGTCACTGACCTGGGTGTCGAGCACCTGGTTCTTGTACTCGACCACCACGACCGTGGACCCACCGCCGCCCGTGTCCCCGCCTGCGTTGGCGTTGTCGATGGCTTCCTGACCCATGCGAGCGGTCGCCCGTGCGTTGAGCACCGATTCGCCCATACGCAAGCGGCGGTCTGCCTCATCCGGGGCAGGTCGCCCGACGGTGCCACCGGTGTGGAGTGCCGGGGGCTTGGCTGCCGCGATGGCCACCGTGCCTGCGGTCGCGATGGTGCCAGCTGCGGCAACACCAGCGATGCCGACAAAGTTGGGCGGCACGGGGGGGCCGAGGGTCGCGATGGAACTCAGGACCGCCTGAGCGCCCTGCATGATGGACATCGCCACCGCGAGGGCCTTCTGCACGATGAACTGCCGCTTGGCCGCCTTCTTGTGGGCTTCGGTGCCCTCTTGCAGTTGGTCGAGCCGGCGGTCAAACAGCATGTCTGCCAAATTTCCGACAGCCATCAGGGACTCCGACGCAAGGCGCGCGTAGTTGGCTGACGCCGCGGCTTTGGCCTGCGCCTCCTTCTGCGCGATCTCGATGCGGCGTTGGGCAAACTCTTCCTCTATCGCCGTGCGCTCTTCATGCGCCGTCAGGTTGGCCTGAACCCAGAGATCCGAGAACTCCTCTGTGGCTTGGATGCGCGCCCAACTTTGGCGGTTGAACTCGTCAAATGCCTGCGCCTCTGCCTCCTCGAGCATCTGCATCGCGGTCATGCGGTGGCGCGTTGCTTTGGCGACCGTCGCTGCAACCTCGGCGCTGAGTTCAGCAAATGCGCGCTGTTTTCCGTCGGCATTCTCGGTGGCCTTGTTGACGTTCTCGTAGGCGTCACTCAACTTCTGCACAGCCTTGGCGCTCTCTTCCGTCTCCTCTCGCAACTCGGTCTGCGTCGCGATCAGCTTGTGTGCCCGCGCGTCGTATTCGCCCGTAAGCTCGCTGACGTAGTCCAGCCCTGCGCCAAGCCCTTCCAGCGCCGAGTCCACCAAGAACGCGGCGTCAGTGGCCTGCTGCATCGCCTTGGACGCGCCGTGCAGACTCCCAGCCAGCCCGTCGAGCCCCGCAGCCTCGGCAGCAATGGCCATGAGTTGGACAAGCGAGTTGAGGGCGTTGACCACGCCCTGTACCGGGACCATCAGGCCACGCACCAGCATGACGCCCGTGTCTCGCGCCACGTCGTGAAGGTCCGTCAATGCCACAATGGCATCCAGACCCATCAGGCCGAACTTGACCAGGAGGAAGCCCACGCGCTCGAGCAACGGGGCGAACTCACCACCGAGCAACTGGATCGCCTGCTGCGTAATGGTCCCCAGCGCCTCCAGGCTGGAGTTAGCCGCCTGTACGGACTCCCAGACCTGCGGGGACAGCCCCTTGAAGCCTTCCAACTCTCGGAAGGGCTCCAGCGCCTCCTCTACCTCCTCGGCCTTGGCCACAAGGTCAATGAGCCCCTTGACAACCGCAGTAATGCCAGTTGCCCACGCAGCCATAGCAGCGACCACGATCAAGACCCCAGCACCAGCGACCACCGCAGTAGAGCCCATGCCCTCAAGGATCTTCGTCAGCTTCTCGATCTGCTCACCGGAGCCGCCAGCCATCTCAAAGAGCGCCTTGAGTCCTTCGGTGGCATCCTTGCTGGACTTCTCGGTGGCCCGCGCGGCTTCCTTCTGCGCGCGGCTGATAGCCTTGGTGGATTGCTTGGCAGCGCGCTCAGCCTTTTGAACTGCCTTCTCAACCTTGATCAAGGTCTTCTGCGCAGCCTCGCCGCTCATGTTGGGCAGCTTCGCCAGCTCGCGGCGCAGCTCGCTAAGGTCTGCGCCAATGCGTACGGTGGAGTCAGCCATTCAGGGCCTCAGTGACAGACTTGGCCAGCGCGTCGATCAACTCAGGGCGCACGGCCCGTAGTTTCTCGCGTGCTGGCTTCCGCGCGTCCTGCTGGAGTGGAGAGCGGGGTCGCACAGCGTCGACACGGCGCCCACGCTTGGTGCTCTTGATGTAGCGGGTGTAGGTCAGCGGGTTGTAGAGCTCGACGCCCACGTTCCAGGAGTCGGGCTCGATCTGGATCCGCTTGTCCCATGCATTGAGGCTCTTGCCTGACTTGACCGGCCAGTTGGGCATGATGTGGTCCCTCAGAACCTCGTCAGCGGCGCGCTCCAGCACATCGGCGACCGGACCAAGGATCTTGCGGATGTCCGCCTCGATGCCATCGGCAAGCGGCCCGGTGATGGTGACCGCATTGCGGCCACGCCCTACGCGTACAGGCATGGGATCACGAAGTCCACCAGTCCTCTCCTCGCTTGGTGCTACCGGTCTCCGGGGCTGGTGCCCAAGTGACGATAGCCCAAGCCATCAGACGAGTCTGGACGTGTGGCGGCTGACTCAGGTACCAGCCGGGATGCTTGGCCCAAGCGCGCTCGATCTCCAAAATCAGGAGGTCGAGTCTGCCGGGCCCTCGGAGTTTCCCGCCAGCGCTTCGGCGTCGTCCTCTTCGTCAGGTAGCAAGTCCATCACCAGATCGAGGGCCACAGCGGCTGCGCCGTTGATCTCGTCCGGGCTCAAGCCGCGTGCTGCGAGCTCATCGAAGACGAGCCCGCCGAACGTGCCCGCGTTGTACTGCGCACCCGCCAGGGTGGCCTTGAGCGGTCGCCATGGGCTCTCGCTCTTGTCCATGGCCCGACGGTGTGCCCGGTTGGCCGGCTTCGGCCAGCAGACACCCAGTGACGCCCACATGGCCCGGAACGGGCTATTGCTGGCTGCCGCTGAGATGTCATAGACGACCGCCAAGCCGTCCGGCGCCTGCAAAGTGACCTCCTCCCCTCCCAAGGTCGCAGTGCTCATGTCATCGCCACGGAGCCGTAGACGGTGCCGGAGATGCTGACGGTGTTGGGGTCACCTTCCGAGGAGGACGCCGTGACGTGCACGTCATCCAGCACGATGGTGTGGTCCGCCGCGTCGCCATGGTCGGTGCCTTCGACGGTCAGGGTCACCTTGACGGTCTTGACATCCGCGTTGGCGCCGAGCGTCGACACGTTGGCGCTGTAGCTGTTCGCGAACCTCACGAAGTCCAGCACGGTCCCATCGGTGCCGTCTGCGTAGTCGGCCACCTGCATGGAGAACGAGAGCGTCGGGTAAGTGCGGGCCGTGTGGCGCACGGTGTTCAGCGTGCCGCGAGTCTCGTAGGCGGTGACCTCGTTCAGCGTCGCAGCCAGCCCATCCAGGGAGAAGTCCCCGACCGAGAACGGCACGACCAACGTCACCGGAGAGCCGGTTCCGTCCTCCAGGGTGATGGTCCCGTCGTTCAGGTTTTTGATAACGGTAGATGCAGCCATCAGGGCACCGCCACTGCGGTCCAGGTGGTCCCCGCGTCTTCAGACACGTAGAGCACCGTCGACGCGCTGGCCGGGTCGGTCCGCATGTAAAGCAGGGCCAGACTGGTGCGACCGTAGGCTCCAGAGGGGACGCCTGCCCCTGCCAGAATCTCGGCGCCAGTCCCCGTCGATCCCGCAGTGTCCGACAGGCGAACGCCTGCCATCTTCAGGATCGCGTCGCGGAAGTTGCCCACGACGCGATGGAGTGCGCTTGCCATTGTGCGAGCCTCCTACATGTGTGCTCGCTCGGTGCTACCGACTACGAAGTGGCCAAGCTGTGGGGCACGGTCAGCCGGATGGTTCCCAGCATCCACCCTTGGTCGTCCACGGTGCGGGTCTG
>Ga0208898_1001943_pt1 | contig 13086 bp, 14 predicted proteins | sample VirMetDEL_Mar_4_FD_184513 | JGI IMG/M metagenome (GOLD analysis project Ga0208898, IMG submission 184513) | Aqueous microbial communities from the Delaware River and Bay under freshwater to marine salinity gradient to study organic matter... | ecosystem: Environmental > Aquatic > Marine >...
AAGATTCATCAAAAAGATTATTTTTTGACATTACATTTGTACTATCAAAAATAGTAAATGGATTAGAAACTCTTAATCTTCCAAATGCATCATAAGCATTTGATCCATTTCCACCACCAATAACTGTAGGTTCTACATTTACATTATTACAAGACATTAATATCTCGCGTTAAACCAAGAAACACGTTCTATTTCTTGTTTTAAATCTTCTTGAAAAGAAAAATTTAATTGGTTCTTTAATGTTTCTAAAGATGCGTTTAGTTGTCTTTGGTTGGCAGCATCGTATTTATCTTTAGGTTCAGGTATTTGTACCGTAATCTTAGCCATGTAATGCTTTACCTCTTTCTTTTGAAGAGAAACCTGGAGAAGAAGTTACTTGTCCTCTGTTTCTATCCGGTATACTTCTATCTTGACCACCGCTTATAACTCTTTGTGCCATTGCTCTTTCTTGATCAGCAACTGCTGTTTGCGTTTGACGTTCTAAAGTCTGTGCAGCTTTTTGTTCTCGTTTAGCAGCTAAGTAATCTGCCATTGTTTTAGATCTTCCAAATAAACTAGATTGAACTTGAGTATTTAAATTTTGTAATGCTCCTATAGGATTGATTTCTGGACCACCCATTAAACCAGATGCTAGACTAGCTAATCCTACAAATTGGTTTCCAGGAATTACAAAGTCTAAGGCTTTTCCTAAAACTTTTGATTTTAAACCTTCACTACCTATTTTTTGTAACGCATAATTTCTTACTCTGTCTTTTGCTACATTAGTTGCTATTTCTTTTAAAGTTGGTATCATTACAGGACCTTCTTGAGGTGCCAAATTTAAATCTTGATTTACCATCGGTTGGTCTACAACAGAAAAAGATGGTACATAACCTTCAAACCCTGGTTGAGCTTGTATTGCAGCTATTCCTGTAGGGTCTTGTGCCATAGCAACATTGTTAGCATAATCTCTTAAAAATATTTCATCCATTATCTTCTTCCATCTGGTTGTGTATCAAACCTAAATAAACCTAATCTCCAATTTTCATTTACTGCATCGTTTTGCACTTTAAAAGATGCTAGTCTTGCTCTAGCACGTGTATCTACTTTATCAGTTGATGAATTAATTGTAAATGGTCCAAGAGGTGATGAAGTTGCGGTATTGGATGGGTAGTCTCTAAGATTTAAAGTAACTTTTGCATTACCAGTTAAAACTTTAAAATCAGGTACAAATCTTCTTATCTTCATTAAATATTCACCATCTCCATCAACATCTAAATCAAAATCTCCAGACTCTATGTAGGCTTGTATTGCTGTATTAACACCTGCAAATGTAGTTTCATTTACACCTGTTTCATGTTCATAATATGTTGTAGCACCTTGTGATGTAGATATGCCATTTACCACAGGATAAGTTGGTGCAACATTTTCTGTAAATTTAGTTAAATAAGGTTTATCATATATAGATGCATCAGCTCCTGAAGTTCTAGCTAAAGAACCTGTTACCCAAGTTCCTTCTGCATAATTATAAGTTACTACTCTATCTACTGCAGTAGATCCAGATTTAACATAGAACCAAGATATTTCTGAAAATAAACTGTTATGTACAGCACACACTTGTTCTCCTGCATCATTGTTAATTCCTAAATTATCTCCTGTTGTTTGAAATACAAAGTCCTCAACTAAACATGGTAGCTTTTTAACAGTACCATCATAAACAAAAAAACCACCTTCATCAGACATCCAGTATACAGCTCCATCTACGAATGCTGTTGCGTGTTGTCCAATTAATCCACAGTTAGCACCTACTTGCCTTACTGAAAATGTAAATGGTGGTCCTACAAACTGCGTTACATAAGCAGCAGTATTGGTATGAATCATAATATAATCTTTACCTTTTGTTGCTCCAATAATCTGTGTTCCGTTATCAATTCTAAAAGTACCTGCAGTATTTACTGAAGTTGGTTGATAATCAGATATATTTTCTTGATCTGAAAATCTAATAAACATTTTATCTTGAGTAGATGTATCACCAATTGTTGTTTCAGTTCCTAAATGAAACAAATGTCTATCTTGGTCTGATACAATTGTCATAACTGATTTAGTAGGATTATTAGCTACTGAGGTTGCTCTAGTTGTTAAAGCCCCCGTTCCACTAGCTTGAATAGGCAACCATTGAAATGTTCTACCATTATGTACTGTTGCGATTAAATTTTGTCCAAAGTTATCTAATGACCACATACCAGGATCTAAGAATATATCTGTTGCAGTTCTAGGTGTACCCCAAGTATCTTGCCCCCATTTACCGACACCCCATCCAAACGCAGGATTTTGAAACACATCTCCAATTTTTATATAGGGTAGAACATCTAATGTTCCGTCATTCGTGGCTCCTGTTCCTGTTTCCGCTGTAGGCATTTCAATTGTAAATGTTGTAGCTGTTGGAACTGTTTTTACTTCAAATAAAACATCATCAAAATCTGTAGCTGTGTAGTTTGTTTGACCTCCAGTAAAGGATCCCGCATTTTCAAATGTTGTAATATCTCCTACTTCTAAATCATGTGAACTAGTAGTTGTAATTGTTACAGTTGTTGATCCGTTAGTCGTTGTTATGTTTGCACCAGTAGATTGTCGGTCAGGATCAATCGGTGTAATATCATAAAAATCACCATCATAATAAATATATAAACATCTATTGGTACCTATTGCTGCATACTTACGTCCATCTAAATCTGCATATACATGTTGTTCTCTTGCAACCCCTATTAATGTATTAGCATTTAATTCTTGCCAACCACCAATTTTTTCAGGCATTCCGTACCTAAACCTAACATTATCACCATCTACCCATACATTTTCAGCTTGGGTATCGGTAATTTGTTTATTAAATCCAGGTCTAAAAGGTATTTTTGTTAAAGCCATACAGCATTATAACATAATAGAATAGTAAGTTTAAGCACGAGGGCGTGGTGTGGTGGAGCCCTCGTACCAGTCTTATTTATAGACTATTTTTTAGGATTAGTCAACTTAGCACCTTTAAACCAAGCTGGTAGACCAATTAAAGGTCTCTTATCTAATTCGTTTTCTTTAGCAGTTTTAGATCCTGCTTTATTATAATGTAAGAATACTTGACCACAGTTCTTACCTTTGAATTCTTCTCTCCAATGTTCTAATTCACATCCAGAATAAATTAACATATCTCCAGGTTCAAGGTCGACTTTAATTCCAGCCTGACCTTCCTTACCTGTTGGGTCTAAATAAATTGGCCATTCATCTCCACCTAAATTTAATGTTGTTGAAATTTCACAAGAGTACCTATCTTTGTGACGTGCTAGTACATCACCTTGTTTATAAATTCTTGCATAAGAATATGTTTCAGATAATTTTAAACCTGTATGTTTTTCCATAACTGGTTTTACTTGTTGTAATAAAGTTTCCATTGCAATATCAGAATAATGAGAATAAGTGTTTGGTACTTGTTGATCGTTCCATACACCAAAGTATTCTGTAAATGGTGAAATGTATTTGTTATCAAATAAAAATCTTGCAACCTGTCTTTTGTTTAAAAAATATTTATAAACAAAATCTGCGAGTTCTGGTGAAATAGTTCCTTTTAATACTGAGTATTTATTTTTTTTGAATGACATCATTTTCTCCTTTGTATTGTAAAACTGATTTTGGTATTGCCTGACAATTCCAATGTATAAATCTAAAAGGCTCATAACCCATATCAACAATATATTGATGAGGCATATATGATGGAAAGAAAATCATTCTACCAGGTTTTACCTTATAATGTATTTGTGAAGTTGCATAAGTGATATCTGCCTTATTTTTTTCTGGTAATAAGTTCATTATATTACCTGGTCTTGGATCTTCGAACATTGGCATAGATGTTTTTTCACTAGCTTTTAAAAAATAAAAACCAGACATATGTCCATTCCAATGTGTATGTAAAGTATGATGACCGCCACCTTTTTTAGCAAACTCTTGTACCCACATTTCTGTAATAAACACTTGATAATTTGTTAAATCAAAACCCATCTCTAATAATAAATTATGAGATGTTGCTCCTACATAATTTTGTAATTCTGCAAAATTAGGATCTCCAATTAAACTTGTTGAATGAAATACGTGACCCATATCCCCTTTATCACCAAACTCTTTATTTCTTTTATCAATCGCTTCTTTTAAATTTTTCTTTGATTGTTCAATATAAGGATCTGATGTTTTATTTAAATCATCTACAAATTTTTCTTGATCTGCATACCATACAGGACAAGCAAAATATTGTTCTCTTGCAAGTTGTTTTGGATAACCTTCTTCAATAATCTTTTTTGTTTTTTCTTTTTTAGCTTTTGCTTTTTTCTTTTTCATATTTCTCCTATCTAAATGGATATCCTAAGTTCCAAATCACCAAACTATTTCGTTCACCACTTTTTACTGGACATACTCTATGCCATACAAATGAAGGAAATACAACTAAAGATCCTTTAGGTAATATCTCTTTACATTTAACAATATTAGCTTTTTTATCAGGATCTAAATTTCTAAAATCAAATTCTAATTCACCACCTTTATAATCTTTTGGATCAGATAAAGTAACGGTTACAGATAATTTTCTAATTTTTCCATTAGTTGGATCTTGTGGATTTTGTGTTTGATAAGGTTTATCCCAAGAATCACAATGCCAATCATAATATTGTCCTTTTTTATATTTTGTAAATTGACAAGACTCTGACCAATCCCAATTAAAATTCCAACCTGCACTTTGATTTGCTTGATGAACATAAGGTTGTATTTCTTTATACACCCATCTATCATTCATCCAAACAATATCTGAATTTCTTTTCTTTTTTAAATCAGTAACTTCTTTTGAATTTAATTTCTTTTTTCCAAAACCACCAGTGACTGCCATTTGATCTTGCATTTGATGACCATACTTTACAATGTCATCACAAATTCTTTCAGGGATAGCTGATTGAAAATACCAATAATAGTTTGAGAGATTCATAAATTCTTTATGAACACATATCTATCATTTTTTAAGAGATAGTCAATGTTCCAGAAACTGTGAATGTTGCAACTTTATCGTTTGTAGGACCAACACAAGATGTAACAGTATTAGTACAAGGACTTACAGCAAAAGTTACAGCACTTGGTCCTCTAACAATTACAATACCTGAACCTCCTGTAGGTCCTGTGCCTCCAGGATAAAATCTTATACCTCCACCACCACCACCTGTATTTGCTGCTCCATTATTTGAAAGTGCACCATAAGTTGTTGTACCTGCTCCTCCACCACCAGCTCCACCTGAACCTGCTGAACCACCTGGTTCAGCACCACCTCCACCACCGCCAGCATAAGTAACAGCTGATCCAGTAATGTTATTTGGTGCACCTGCACCTCCATTACCTGCACTTGGACCACTTCCAGCTTGACCTGCTGCAGTTGCTCCACCACCTCCACCACCACCATAACTTGGTGAACTACCTGGAACAGCACCATTTCCTCCATCGTTACCTTGCGGTGGATCTGTTGGAGGAGTATTTCCTGTACCACCCGCTCCAGTTGAAGGTGATAAAAAAGCTCCTCCACTTCCACCACCAGAACCTCCAGGTGCTCCATCATTACCTTGTCTGTCTCCAGAGCTACCACCACCTGCTGATGTGATAGTAGAAAAAACAGAATCAGAGCCGTTTGAATTTGAACCTCCTGCTCCAACGGTTATTGAATAACAACCAGCTTTTATAAATAAACCACATCCCTGTAATGGAGAAGGACCATAACCAGAAGCTCTATATCCTCCTGCACCTCCACCACCAGTGTAATTATTATTATTAGGTGTAGGTGCAACACCTGATCCACCACCTGCCACTACTAAATAATCAACATCAAAACCAAACTCTGGCCACGTTCCTTGTTGCTTGGCTGCCATTTGAGATTGTAAGCTCCAGACACCACTTGCTTTGTTTAATTCTTTTACGACTACGATTCCTGAACCGCCTGCTGCTCCTGCTCCAAAATTTCCTGTACCACAGTTTTTACCACCACCTCCTCCACCACCACCACCTGTGTTAGTTGTGCCTGTTGTTCCATTTTGATAACTAGATCCACCTGTTCCACCTGATCCGCCTCCGCCAGTTCCTCCTGCTCCACCTGGTGATGCTGGTCCTGGTGACCAACCGCCACCTCCACCACCTCCTGCGTAAACTCCACAGTTTGGTGTTCCTGGAAAATCACTTGAAATATCTAAACCTGCTCCACCAGCTCCTCCTGGATTTGCTGAACCTGGAGATCCACCTCCATCATCACCACCTGCTGCTCCTGCTCCACCACCGCTATTACCACCTCTACCTGTTCCACCACCTGCAGCATTTGATTGGGGTGCTCCTGATGCTCCACCTGCACTAGCTGCTGGACTTGTTATTCCTCCACCTGCTGATGAACAATCTAAACTAGATGCTGATCCTGATGTTCCTATTCCTGTACTTGTAGGTGCAGCAGGAGGTCCACCTGTTCCACCGCCGCCTACTGTAATTGAAACTGTTCCACAAATATTTAGTTGACTATTTATAATTCCGCCGCCACCTGATCCACCACCACCTTCTGAAGCATAACCTGCATTACCACCACCACCGCCACCAACAATTACTGTTTGTGCAACTCTAGTTCCTGGTTGAAGTGTTAAGCATCCTGATGATATTTTAGTAGTAACGGTACACTTCCCGAAAGAAGTTTTATTTGTTTTACCGATTATACCGCCATTGGTTCTGGCCATTTAAGTCTCCTATGCGGACACCCAAGCTGTGCCGTTCCAATCGTATACTGTTGGAGTTTCCGCTGTATCGTTTGATTTAGTTGCTGTCCAACCTTTTGTATTGTCAGCATTATATTTATCTTCATCCCATCTGATGATGTATCTCCAAACTATTGGATCTGCTCCATCGTCCGTGATAGTTGGGTATGTGATTGGTGCTTGCCAATCATCATTAGAATCTAGTAACCAAGATGCATAAGGTTGTGGTGATATAAATTTATCTTTTGTTGAATCATATCTATAACCAATACCTGCATATTGTTTTCTGAAATTTGAATTATAAGAAGTTTGTTTCCAAGTTCCACCTTTAAAAAAATTAACGCACCAAGTTTCTCCATCAACGTGCATATCGTTATCACCTAATGGTCCTGCTGCTGTTGCTATATCATTTCCTACTACAACAACTCTTTTTACAATTTGGTGTGTATCAGTAGTAAAACCTGTAGGGTCTACTTTTGATTCTAGTTCTGTGAAATGTGCCATTTTCTTATCTCCTAAAGTTTTAATTATAAATCATAATTTTTGTAATGTCTATATGCTTTATGCATTTGTCCAGTTACCATCTTTAACATTTTCATAAACTTCTTCCATACTCCATACACCAGATGCTGATTGAACTGCAGGTTCTTTAACTAAAACTATTCCTGAACCACCTGCTCCACCATTTACACCTACTGGACTTGGAGATCCATCGCCACCTCCTCCACCAGAACCTGTATTTGCACAAGCATTTTGTCCTGCACTACCTGCACCTGAACCACCTGGATTACCATTTGAAGGACCAAAACCTTTACCTCCTGCGCCTCCACCACCAAAACTTCCACAATTAGGAATACTACAACCAAAAAATCCTGCTAAACTTTGACCTGCTCCACCATCACCTTGTCTTCCAGGTGAATCTGGACTGTTACCTTGTTTTCCAGCTGAACCTGCTCCACCGCCACCACCAGTATATTCTGGAGGTGAACCTGCTCCTCCTGGATTTGCATAAATTGTAGATGAGCCACCTGGCCAAGGAGTTTGAGTTGAACAACCTGCTGCACTATTTCTATTTCCTCCACCACCAGAACCACCATTAACACCACCACCAGCTCCGCCGCCAGTACCAGTTATAACTAAAGGCGCTGGACCAAATGTTGAATTAGTTCCTGAGTTACCAGTGTTAGGAGCACTGGTTACCGCTGCTCCACCACCTCCGATTACAACTGGAGTTGAACCACCTCCTGAAACAGGAAAACCTGGAACATAAACAATACCACCCGCACCACCGCCTCCACCTTGATCTCTATACCCAGAACCACCACCAGCAACTACTGCAACATCAACTGATGATGTTAAAGGTTGAGCTGTGAAACATCCTGTAGCCGTTATAGCTGTAACTTGTTCTGCTTGAATACTTACTGTATTGGGAGGTCCGATTATTCCGCCATTAGCCATAGCTGGTTATCCTCCTTATGCGTCGTCTAATACTTCATATGAAATAAATAAATCTAAATCAGATGCAGCACTAGCTCCACCTTTTAGTATGTCGCCTTCTCTTAAATAGATAGGCGTGTCCACTAATACTAACGTTGCGTCAGCTGGGACAGAAACTGTTTTGGCAATGTAAACATCAGCAGCACCACTTGCAACTGTTGCACCAGAAGATGTTTGAACACTTGTGTCAATAAAAACTGTTACATCTGCTGCGTTTGTTCCATCAACGTTTGCAACTGTCATTCTATTTATTTTAATTAATTTGTCTGATGACACAGTCATAAGAGTTGTAGTCGGAGTTGCTGTTAAGTTCCAGCCAACCGACTCTCCTCTAATATCTGTTACGTTTACTATATTTGGGTTTGCCATAATTATCTCCTATATTATCCGAAAACTATTGCCATTGCAATAGCCTTTCCAATTCCAATTCCTGCATCTCCAAAACTTAAAGTACCTGATCCGTTAGTTAAAATGGCTTGGCCATTAGTCCCATCAGAAGCAGGTAAAGTAAATTGACTGATAGTGGTGAATGCAGCATTTACATCAATTAAATCAGTTCCGTTTGCGTATGCAAATCTTGTTCCTTTGTCTGTAGTAGCAAAAGTAAAACCAGTTCCAGAAGCAGTTTTAACTTGAACTGTAAAAGTTCCTGTTGTGTTATTTTTAAAAATATAACTTTTTTCAATTCCATCTGGAACAGTTACAATTTGATTTCCAGTTATAGTTCCTGTTAATTCTATAATTAAATTTCTTGCATCTGAAGAAGTCGTTGCTCCATCAGTAATTGTAAGTGCAGTAGTTTGTGCACCTCCTGCAATTGACTTTGATAAATATCCTTGAGATTGTTCTACGATGTTTAAATTAGTATTTGTAATATCACCCCATGTACCAGACTTTTCGCCTGTTACCATTAATTCTATTCCAAGTGTTGTAGTATAACTTGATGGCATATTTTAATTCTCCTATTAAAAGTTTATTTTACTATCATTAAGCTGCTAAATCAACCTCAGTCCAATTATTTGATGCTCCTGTATTTATCTCAGTCCATGTATTATTAACGCCTGGATCCACCTCTTGCCAAGCTGTAATAGCCACAGAACCAATGCTTGTAGACATTGAAATACCTGTTAAATTAACCTCTGCTGAAGCCGTAATTGTGACAGAGCCTATATTAGTAGTTAACTGTTGTCCTGTAACCTCTGCTATTACTACTTCATCTACTGAACCAACTGCCATAGTCATAGATTGGCCAGTAACGGATACATCAGCATCAGCATCAATATCCTCTTCACCCATAGCCATTGTCATAGCTATACCGGTAACATCTACTGGAGTATTTAAGTCTACTGTTTCATCACCAATTGCTGAAGTTAAACTGATACCAGTTATTGTTATATTTGCATCAGCTTGTGCTGTAACTCCATTAATACTTAATGTTGCAGCAATACCTATTACATTAACTGGAGTGTTTAAATCTACTGTTATTCCTTCAACGTTTAAATTTAACTCTATTCCTGTTACGTTAGCATCAGGTCCAGGATCTACAATTCCTGTAGTTGAAGTTATTTCTGATCCTGTAACATCAACATCAGCATTAGCTGCACTTGTTACTTGTCCAACAAAAGTTTGAGCTTCTACTCCAGTGACGTTTGCATCAGGTCCAGGATCTACAATTCCTGTAGTTGAAGTTATTTCTGAACCAGTAATATCAATATTAGCGTCTGCTGTATTTATTACTTGTCCAACAAAAGTTTGAGCTTCTACTCCAGTAACATCAATATTAGGATTAGCTGTATTTGTAACTTGTCCAACACTTAAAGTTATTTCTGAACCAGTAACATCAATATTAGCGTCTGCTGTATTTATTACTTGTCCAACAAAAGTTTGAGCTTCTACTCCAGTGACGTTTGCATCAGGTCCAGGATCTATAATTCCTGTAGTTGAAGTTATTTCTACTCCAGTAACATCAATATTAGCATTACCTATATTTGTAACTTGTCCTACTAAAGTTTGAGCTTCTGTTCCAGTAACATCAATATTAGCGTCTGCTGTATTTGTAACTTGGTCGATAAATGTATTTAATAAATTACCAGTAATGTTAATATTAGCATTAGCTGTATTTGTAACTTGTCCGACAGAAATTTGAGCTTCTATTCCAGTGACATCAATATTAGCAGTTGCAACAACAACAGTTCCCACACCAACAGTTGCAGTCATACCTATTCCAGTCACCATTGCATCTGGAGAAGGGTCTACTTGACCAACTTCTGAATCTAAAGTAATTCCTATTACAGACACATTAGCATCTCCAGTAACACTTTCATTACCTATTTCAGATGTTAAACCTATTCCTGTAACATCAATATTAGCATTACCTATATTTGTAACTTGTCCGACAGAAATTTGAGCTTCTATTCCTGTTAAAATAGGACCTACAGCAATATTTTCTATAACTTGTCCGACAGAAATTTGAGCTTCTGTTCCAGTAACATCAATATTAGCATTAGCTGTATTTATAACTTGGTCGATAAATGTATTTAATAAATTACCAGTAACATCAATATTAGCATTACCTATATTTGTAACTTGGCCGACTAAAGTTTGAACTTCTATTCCAGTAACATCAATATTAGCATTAGCTGTATTTGTAACTTGGCCGACTAAAGTTTGGGCTTCTATTCCAGTAACATCAATATTAGCATTAGCTGTATTTGTAACTTGTCCTACTAAAGTTTGAGCTTCTGTTCCAGTAATATCAATATTAGCATTACCTATATTTGTAACTTGTCCGACAGAAATTTGAGCTTCTATTCCAGTTACATCAATATTAGCATTACCTATATTTGTAACTTGTCCGACAGAAATTTGAGCTTCTATTCCAGTAACATTAATATTAGCTGCTCCTGTTACTGTAACAGAATCTATATTTAAATTTAAAGATTGACCGGTAATATCGACATCAGCATCAGCATCGGTATCTTCTTCTCCTATGAAAGAGGTTAATTCAATTCCAGTTACATTTATATTTGCATCAGCTGTATTAGTAACTTGGCCAACATTTGCGTTTAATAGCTGACCTGTTGGAATTATTAATTGACCAATGCCAACTGTAACAGAGCCTATATTAGTAGCTATAGCATCTGTTGTACGAACGGTTTCTCCCCAAGGATCACTTCCCCAAGAATCAATACCCCAGCCTTCAAAGATTACATCAATGCCATTATCACCCCAGGCTTGTTCGCCCCAGTTATTGGATCCCCAAGGTGATGATGACACGTGACACTCCTTAGCTAATTCTTAAAATAGCAGCAGAAGTAGTGAATGCAGGGAATTGAATTGTAAATGTTCCCGATGTTGCAGTTTTGTCTCCACCGAAGTCTAAAACAGCAACGGCTTCAGTAGTACCTGTACCACCATCAGTTGTTGTATTATAAATCAAAGCTCCTCTAGCTGTTAGTGTAACTCCGGTGAAAGATAAATCAGCAAAGTCGGTAATAGCGACTCCTGATGAAACTTTAACACCTTGGTTAACTAAAGCTTTTCCACCTGCAGAGTATCCTGATGGTGAAGTTACTTCGCCAGATGATGAATAGTTAGTAGTTGATGCTCCTAATGTAGCAGTTGAAACATACATTGCTAATTTGAATGTATCTCCACCTGCGCTATCAAAATCATGCTCACCACCCATCAATTGCTTTTTAAATGAATTGCAAATTGCATTAGTTGTTATTGCCATAATTATTCTCCTTATTTTAATAATGTATTTGGCGATGGTGAAGGTATCTGTATTCTAGGTACCCCATCATCGTATTCTGCACGTCTTCTTCTCCCCATTTGTTGAAGAGCAAAATTTTGTACTTCTTCATCATACTTGCTTTTATACAAGTTGTACATATCCACCGGACCTTTTAAATAACTAAAGGCCTCTGTTAACACCCCATGTAATAACATTGATTCTTGATATGTAGATAAGAACGTATTATTACTAACTGTAAATTGTGGTGGATCTGTAATGTAATTTATTTGCACAGTATATGCAGAATTAGGTATAGGTGCTACAAGTATATTAAAATCATCCCAATTAGCCCAATATTTAGGTTCACCTGTAGCCGCATTATTATTATATTCAGAAATAAAACTTGTATCTCTTTTTTCTAAAAAAGTTCTTGTTGAGCCATTAATCATTTGTACTGACCTCATTATTGTTAGATCTGCAGGTAAACTTACATATCTATTACCTGAGGTAAATGTAGATGTTGAATATTTTCTAAGATCATCATAATCAACTTTACCAGCAACATCCAATTCTACAGATCTAATAAAACCTTGTATAATAGCATCAGTTAAAACAGAACTACTTACTTCTGTGTAGTCTCTTACTTTTGTTAAAAAATTTGCATAAGTTATAGCCATTACGTTATACTCACTGTTATTTGACCTAAGGCCGTTAATAATTCTCTTCTTCTATTTTGCAAAGATGGGTCTGCAGGTACCATTACAGTTTGACCTTGTGTTATATAAGCAAAGTCACCAGGTAATGTTAAATCAGCAACACCAACCATAGAACCACCCGAATCCGCATAGACACCGTCAATATTAGTCGGTTGTTGAAATTTTTGAGCTCTACTATTTTGTAATGCTATGGCATCTGCAACAATTCTTTTTCTTCTAATTTGAGGGTGCTTAGGTTCAAACTCAGAATAATGCACTAAAGATCCATTCCATTCTTTAACCATTTCAGTATATGGAAATGCCATACCTGATCTATCAGATATTGCTAGTGATCTTTTACCTGTTGCCCATTTAGCCA
>Ga0208898_1001947_pt1 | contig 13068 bp, 18 predicted proteins | sample VirMetDEL_Mar_4_FD_184513 | JGI IMG/M metagenome (GOLD analysis project Ga0208898, IMG submission 184513) | Aqueous microbial communities from the Delaware River and Bay under freshwater to marine salinity gradient to study organic matter... | ecosystem: Environmental > Aquatic > Marine >...
CAAAACCTGGACTTTGCGGAGGCGGTGCCACTGGTGCCGGGCCTGGCGCTGCGTCTTCTATACAACCCCGGAGTTTCTTTCGGCCTCTTCGCCGGTTCGCCTTGGCCGATAACTTTCGTCACAGCGGCCATGAGCGTGGCGCTAACGATCTGGTTCTATCGTTCCCGCAAACAGAGAGAATATCTCGCGATAGGGTGCATCCTGGCCGGGGCCGCCTCAAACCTCATAGACCGTTTGATAAACGGCGCGGTGACCGACTTCTTGTCCTTTGGCAGCCTCGAGGCACCGCTCTTCACCAACAATCTCGCCGACATCTGGATCACCTTGGGTGTGGTGTTCCTGTTCGGCGGGGCAATTCTCGATACCCTCAAGACCGACCCCGTCCGAGAGACCACGTGATGATCAGCATCGTCACATCCATTTCAGGGATCGACCATGGCCTATAAGGCGCCGCTTCTAATGCGGATATTCCACTACGCGCTGTGGACAGTCATGCTCTTCATCATAGCATGTTTCTTTCTGATACCGATTTTTCTCAGGGTAACGGCTCCTAAGCCGACGCGGACGCCGGAATCGCCAACCGAAAGTTCGTCACCGGCCACGTTGGGGTCGCAAAGCCAGGTGCCGATCCAGCAGCCCGCCACTACGGCAGTCACCCCTTGAATCCGGAAGCATCATCACACAAACCGTCGCGCAGGATGCTTTTAGCCGGACTGCCGCTGCTGGGCTTGCTCGGCCTGGTCGGGGTGTTCGCGTTAACCCTCAGGAATGCATCGACCGACCTTCCATCTGTTTTGGTCAACAAGCCCGCTCCGGAGTTCTCGTTGGCACCTCTGTTACGCTCCGGCGTACCTGGCCTGGCCCGGAGCGACCTGATCGGACAGGTCAGCATCGTCAACGTGTTCGCGAGCTGGTGCATTCCCTGCAGGGACGAGCATCCATTGCTGGTCGAACTTAAGGAGCGGACCGGGGTTCGGCTGTTCGGCCTGAACCTGAAGGACGAGGGGAAGAACGCCGCAGCGTTCCTCGAGGAACTCGGCAATCCGTACGATGCCATCGGCGCCGACACGAATGGGCGTGCCTCCATAGACTGGGGCGTCTATGGGGTTCCGGAAACCTTCTTGGTGCGTGGCGACGGCGTGGTGCTGTCACGACGCGTCGGCCCGCTCGACAGGAAGTCGCTGGAAGACCTGATCGTATCCATAGAACGCGAGCAGATTGCAAGATGACTGGCCGATATATCTCGATCCAATACCTTCGGGGAGTGGCCGCAACCCTGGTCGTGGCGTCGCACGCCTTCCTGTACCCTCTTGCCGACGAGCCAATGCTCTATGGACGCTTGGGATGGCTAGGGGTGATCCTCTTCTTCGTAATCTCAGGTTTCATCATGGTGACCGTCACGGGGAAGGGCCGTTTCGACGGCGGCCTCTTCCTCCGACGCAGGGCGATACGGGTCATTCCCCTTTACTGGGCCGCGACTTTGTTGACTGCCGGCTTGGCCTTGTTGGCTCCGACCATGTTCAAGACCATGACGTTCGATTTTTCTCAGCTATGGCGCTCTCTGTTATTCATTCCGTTCTTCAACGAGACTAGCGGCGGCATCCATCCGATTTACAAGCTTGGCTGGACGTTGAACTACGAGGTCTACTTCTACCTCTGCTTCGCAGCTTTGTGGTTTCTGGGTTCAACGACACGGGTCGCGACGCTAACGGTTGTGTTCGTCGGCCTGGCCGCATTCGGATTTCTCGCCAAACCGATGAACGACTTAACGATGTTCTATACCAGCTTCATGCCTTTAGCATTCTGCGCTGGGATGGGTTTAGGCTTGATCGCGCTTCAGGGGACATTCCGCGCCAACACCGGCTTGCTGATCGTGGTTGGGATGGTGGGCGCCGCGGGGCTGGTTTTCGGGTTGGCCTGGCCGGCGTCCCGGGTGGAAGACTGGAGCGCGTTCCTCGGCTGCCTGGTCTTTGCAAGCAGCGTTGTATTCCTCGGGGTGCAGTTGGAAGAATTGTTGCCGGAAGTTTCCACGCTAGAGCGCTCAGGTGATGCATCCTATTCCACCTACCTCTCCCATATCTATGTCGTGGGCGCCATATCCTGGCTGGCCTACGCCGTCTTGCCGTCCGGAAACTCGATGATATATTTTACGGTCGCGATGTCGGCCATTGCCTGCGCTACGGCCTACGGCCTTTTCTTGCATCGGATGGTCGAGCGACCCTTTGCTCGATGGCTCGCACCGCTTGCCGCGAGATCGCCAGCAGAAGCAACAGAGGCGAAAGCTTGAGGGCCGCGCAAGGTCTACCCGCCACGGTGCTCGATAGTGATGGATCGATTGATCTCGGCAAGGCCTAAACGTTGGCGGCCACCTTCAAATGGCTGGGAGATCCGACCCGGCTGCGCATCATACTGAGCTGCCTAGACGCGCCGCAGTTCGTAGGCGACATCGCCCTGGAACTGAAGCTCACGCTGTCGTTGGTCAGCCAGCAGATGCGGCTGCTCCGTTCCGGCAGGCTGGTGATCGGCGTTCGCAAGGCGAAACGAATTGCCTATGAGGTATCCGACGACCACATTAAAACTGTGCTCGTGCAGATGCTTGATCATACCGGCTCGGCGGTCGTCACCCATGCGACAAGGCGAGACCCCTGCTGACGCAGCTTAGACCCGGCTGCCGTCGCACCTGCGTGGCAGGTGGACTGGACTGTCCCATTCATTCATGCAGTTATGGGGCCACCTTGCTGATGGTCATTGCGGCATGGTTTCCGCAGCTGGCGGCTTCACGAAATCCGTAACTATAAACTCGAACAGAGATTATAAGGATAGATCGCTATCTGCTTCAGACGGTGGCTGGAAGGTTCTGCGTAGCTTCGTCAACTTCAAGGAACGTCGGACGCACATCGCTCATTAGTGCCTTGCGTGCGAATTCCACCGCCATTACCGGCACCTGGCCGGAAATGTGGGCCAGAAGGCCTGTCTTGAGGGATAGGAAATACTTGTCCTCCGATTCGTAAGTTCCGCGCAGCGATTGCGCCATCGGACCGAACAGGCCGTAGGCGATGAACACGCCGAAGAACGTACCCACCAGGGCTCCGCCGATCATATGCCCAAGGACTTCGGGCGGCTCGCTGATCGACCCCATGGTCTTGATCACGCCTAGCACGGCGGCCACGATGCCAAGCGCCGGAGTGCCGTCCGCAAGTGACTGCAGTGCGCCTACCATGCGTTCCTGTTCCTGGTGATGGGTCTCGAGTTCTTCGTCCATGAGGGCTTCCATCTCATGCACGTTGTTTGATCCGAGTGTCACCATGCGCATGTAGTCGCACACGAATTCCACTGCGTGATGGTTCTTGGCGAAAGTCGGGAAAGCGTTGAAAAGCGCCGAGTCCTTCGGGTTCTCCACATGCTGCTCCAAGGCGAGGATGCCCTTGGACTGCACGAGCTTGAACAGGACGAACTGCATCCCAAGCAGCTCGAGGTAGGCCTGCTTATTGTAGGCAGGACCCTTGAAGACCTTGCCGATCACCCCGATCGTTCCCTTGAGGACAGGCCCCTGGTTGCCGATGATGTAGGCACCGATTGCCGCCCCAAGGATGATGACGTATTCCCATGGCTGCACCAGCACCGCGAGTTTGCCTCCCATGGCGGCAAAGCCGCCGAACACGCAAAGCAGGATGACGACAATACCGGCGATCAGTCGCATGGGTTGACCTATGTGGGTTTGCCGGAATCAGGGAGGAGAAACAGGCATTTCCATCACTTTGGGGCCAGCAACCTTAATCTCGCGTAAAGACCGATAGTGCACCCTGCTCTGTATCATCACATTGCGCGATCTCGGTCATGAACGTTTCTTTCGATCCCTTCCATATCCATGCGGGCCTTCTCGTGTTCTTCACCGCTTTGGTCGCCCTACGCGGCTTCCGGTCTACTGCGCTGCCGCTGGTCTGCGTCATCGTCGTGGAGGTCGTTCTCCTGTGGTCCGGGCTGACGGGAAACGACGCCCAACGCCGTATCGCATTGAACAGCTTTCTGTCCGCGATCATCTGGCCTTTTGTGATCGTGGCGTTGGACCGTTTCGGTATCCTTAGCCTCCTGGCTCCCGCCCACCGCAACGACTGACGAACGCGGTTCCGGAAAAGGTCGCTGAGCTCGGCAGGGCATACGGTGAGCCCCATCGAACCGATACCATCTACACGCATCTATGCAATATCTTCGCAAATGCGAATGATATCCCAAGCACGAAAAATGGGATGGGACCATGGCATCGACCCTTCCTGAAACGGCAGGCTAGTGCTGGTGCCCGATCATCAAGACCGGCGCCTTTTTCTTGTTGTTCCGGAAGCCGGCATTGGCATTGATGAACCGTCGATTCTACTCCCCACTTGAGGGTCATGCAGAAATTTCAATTAAAGGCCGAAGGTGTACGTAGATTTCAAGGTCGCCGTAACTAGACGGCGCGGCAACCCGATAGCAGCACGGGAGTTCTCTGCCGCGCGATAAGTAGTCGGGTAGGTCGCCGGTACGAAAACGATATCACCGTTCCCACCAGTCCGTGGGCGCAGGTCAAGTCAGCTCCAGGCCATGTAATGCTATAGGGCCCGAACCATATTCACCAGATCGCTGCGCCCGGACAGGATAACGGATAGCCGAGCCGCGGGTACGGCAACACGCTGGAAAAGACTGTCCTCATTGCAGCACGGCAACAATGGCGTCATCCATACCCTGGGTCTCCATTGGAGCGATACCCAACATCGGGCCAACCTTGGCGATGATTCTCCCCGATACCTCGCCGGCGTTCCAACCGGCCGTGTTCCCTGATTGCGGTGTTTCGGGGGAGGCCTCGTCGAGGAGGATGAGCATTACGTATTGCGGGTTCTCCATGGGAAATGCGGTGACGAACACATTGAGGTTCTTGCCCGTGCCATAGCGACCGTCGATTACCTTCTCCGCCGTCCCGGTCTTGCCGCCGACACGATACCCGACCGCCAGCCGGTTCATTCGTGAACCGGAGCCCACAATGGCATTGAAACGCAGCAACTGGCGCATCTGGGCGCTGGTCTGTTCGGAAATAACCCGTGTCGAAACGGCGAGAGCCGTCTCTTCCTCGCGCGGGTAGAAGGTCGGGGGGATCAGGTTGCCGCCATTGACGAAAGCCGCCAAGGCACGAGCCATATGCAGTGGCGAAATGCTGAAACCATGTCCGAAAGATGCCGTGGCGGCAGCAACCTCGGAAAAGCTTGTCGCGACCCTCGGCGGCGTGCGCTCGGGCAACTCGGTGACGAGAGTCTGGTCGAAGCCGATACGGTTGAAGAAGCTGCGATAGTTATCCTTGCCCATCTGCTGCATAATCTGGATGGTGCCGACATTTGAGGAGTAACGGAAGATCTCGGGCACGGTGAGGATGCGTCCCTCACCGCGGAAGTCGTTGATGGCGAACCGTCCGAACCTAACGGGGAAACGCGCATCGAAGGAATCGGCCAGCGTCACCGCGCCGCTGTCGAGGGCCGCTGCGAAGGACACCGTCTTGACGACCGACCCCAATTCGAAGTTGCCAGCGGTAATCCGGTTGAATCGTCCTTCCTCAAGTGCGGAGGCGGGTACGTTGGGATTAAAGTCGGGCAAGGAGACCATTGCCAGGACTTCCCCGGTACGGGCGTTCAGCATTACCCCGCCGCCAGCGATGGACTTGTAGCGCTCGATCGCGTCGACAAGTTCGGTCCGCATGGCATGCTGCACCCGCATGTCGATCGTGAGCTCGATCGGTTCGAGGGTTTGGTTTCGCGCAAGCCCGACTGCCTGGAGCGCGGCGACGCCACCGTCATCTATTCCACGCTCGATACCGGCAATCCCTTCGCTATCGATGTTGACCGTGCCCAGGATATGGGCGGCGTCGGTCCCACCTGGGTAGAAGCGGCGACTTTCGGTTAGGAAATCCAAGCCGGGAATACCAAGACGCATGATCCGCTCGCGTATGGCCGGTGTAAGCTCACGCTTCACCCAGACGAAGCCCTGATCGCCTGTCAGACGATCCCGCAGCCAGGCCTCGTCAAGCTCTGGCAGGACCGATCGAACCGCGACTACGGCCTCCTCGACATCGATGATGCGCCGAGGTTCGGCATAGAGCGAAGGAACGCGGACATCGACGGCCATAGGCAGGCCGTTGCGATCGAGTATGGGCGGGCGCGACGCCTCGATTTCGCTGATGGTCCGTCCGTCGATGACCGTCTCGGTCTTCGTTGATCCGAGTTGGGCAAGCCGTCCCATCACGACCGCAAAACCTATCGCCACGACTATGGTCATGATGGTGATGCGCCGACGCGTAGTGATCGCACGTAGGCTGTTCGTCCCTTCGAGGACGATTGTCTGATCGGTAGTTTCCATGACGCAGTTCCGTGATGACGCGGGGCACCACTCCAGGGCCCGAGAAAAAGCAAGGCGCGTGATCAGGTCGTGATGGGGGGCCGGTGCGGCAGATAGGTCAGCGCACGGGACTGCGCCGTTTGCTCGAGCGGGGGCCACACGGCATCGCCCGCATCACGATTGCAGGAAAGAGCTTCGCTAGCGTGAATCCTCCCTACGTGATCAGTGGCACAATGACCGGTTCCCGGCATGCCGGCGGAACTGATCTGGTGCGGCACCGCCGCGTAAATAGAGGGATATCCAGCCGTTTCGATCGCTAACGGGTGGGAAGTGCCAGGATGCAAGGCGAAAACGAGAACCAACACAAAAAGTGCTGGAAGCAATGACCTCAACCTTTGGCGGACCGCATTCATGGCCGCCATTTCAATCTGCGGCGGTTAACCGAACCTTACCGGCGGGCCGATGTGCCCGCTCGATATAGGATGTGGTTAATTCGAAAAGGTTCTCACATGCAACGTCTCAGAAGACGAAGTCCATTAGCAGCTTGGCGTTGAGCGCAGCGATCACCACTGCGATCAGGACCGCAAAGGCGATGAGCCGTTTCGGCGCCACCAGGTCGCCCATCTTGGTCTTGTCGGCAGTGAACATCACCAGCGGAAAAACAGCGAAGGGCAATTGCAGGCTGAGCACAACCTGCGTGAGGATCAACAGCTGGGCCGTGCCTGACTGGCCGAACCAAATCGTGACGCTGGCGGCTTATACGATTGCGATCGCCCGGGTGATGAGACGTCGCAACCATGGCGCCAGCTTTATGTCGAGAAAGCCTTCCATCACGATCTGGCCGGCCAGTATCGCGGTCACCGTGGAGCTAATACCGCAGCACAACAACGCGATGCCGAAGAGTGTCGGTGCGATCGCCAAGCCCAGCATCGGCGCCAAGAGGCTATGGACCTCACCAAGTTCGGCGACGTCTGTCTGGCCGCGACGTGGAAGGTCGATGCCGCCAGGATCAGGATAGATGCGTTGATGCATAGGGCGAACATCAGGGCCACGGTCGAGTCGATTGTGGCAAACTTCAATGCCTCTCGCTTCTCGGGCAAGCTGTCGCCATAGTCGCGTGTCTGGACGATACCCGAGTGCAGGTAGAGGTTGTGCGGCATCACGGTGGCGCCGAGGATGCCGAGCGCAAGATAGGGCATTTCGGGATTGGTAAGGATCTGGGTGGTCGGGGCGAAGCCGCGGATAACGTCGCCCCAGTTCGGATCTGCCAGGGCGATCTGAACGACGAAGCAGGCCGCGCTGACAGCCAAAAGTGCAACGACCAAGGCCTCCACCCACCGGAACCCCAGCCTTTGGAGATAGAGGATAAGGAAGACGTCGAGTGCGGTGATGATGACGCCGATCTCCAGCGGAATGCCAAAGATCAGGTTGAGGCCGATGGCTGTGCAGATGACCTCGGCGATATCGGTGGCAATGATGGCGATCTCGGCCAGGCCCCACAGCACGTATGCCACCGGCTTCGGGAATGCGTCGCGGCGGGCCTGCGCCAGGTCCAGCCCGGAGGCGATGGCCAAACGGGCACAGAGCGACTGCAGGACTATTGCGAAAATGTTCGAGACCAGCGCCACCACGAGCAGAGCGTAACCGAACTTGGAGCCGCGAGGCAGCGACGTCGCCTAATTGCCGGGATCCATGTAGCCCACCGCCACCAGATAGCGGGGCCGACGAACGCAGCGGCACGGCGCCATACCGAGGACTGACCTTTCACAGGAACCGATCTGTGCACGTCAGACAGCGACGCCTCCCCGCCGCTTCGGCTCCAACCCGTGAAAACCTTCGGTACGCGCGCTTCCATTGCCGCTCCCTGCTTTTGCAAATCATTTGCAATAAGGCATGGCAGTAATGCTTTGGCAAGTGCAACCGGAAGGATCAATCGGCAGAAAGCATCGCACTGTTTGGCAGCTTTGAGAAATCAGAATCCCTTGGTCAATATCTGACATGGGGTCAGGAGCGATCCTTGAATACCTGGTGGGCAGGGCCCTTCCTCAGGAGGTCAGCACCTCCTAATCAGTCGATGCGGTTGACGCGGGCAATTTTGCTCGTCGTGAATGGCCTAAAGGCGATGGCCACTTGCGCCAGGAACCCCTTGCTGAAAGTGCCGAGGACTTCGGGATGGGGATCGTAATAGTAGGACTTCTCTGCAATATCGAAATTATATTCCGAAACGGCAATCCAGGCGTCTTTCCACGCGCTCAAACCCGCGCGGCGGCGCTCGAGTTCGGGGATGGCCAGCGTGGTTTGGTCGGAGCGGGGAGGGGTGCCTGAGATGGCAAGCAGGATCAGGGCGGTTTGGTCGCCATGCGGCAATGACAGTGTCAACACACGGGACGCTCTTTGCGGCCCTCCGTCTCGTGATTGTCGCGCTGCCATTTCCAAAGATAGGCATAGCGGATGATTGACCCATTGGGCGGAATATCAGCCATTAGGTTCGGTGCCTTCGGCAATGATTTTGTCTAGGGCAATATCGATCTTCGCGGCCAGGTCGGGCGGCGTTTCCCCTGCTCCATAGACCCGGCGAGGATCGCCTTCCTGCTTCATGGCGGCAAAATCATCGTAGGTCATCAGGACATAGCGGGGCTTGCGGTGTTGGGTGATAGCGACGGGCTGGCGGTCTGCCGCCATGGTGACGGTTTTTAAATCTCGCAGCAGATCGACCGTGGAAAAATTCTTCATGGCACCAATTCTTCGTATTAAACGAAATATACGCTTTATTTGGTTATTGGCAAGAACTGCATGACACAACGCCTATCAAATGAGTGGCTGGGCAAATCTTGGTCGCCAGTTGATAAAAATTGGCCGGACACTGTTGCGCCCGGCCGACGGTATGCCTTAGGCCGCTTGGTTGGACCTTTCGGGGTCTGCCTCTGTGGCTGGCTCGACGTAATCGGGCTGCAGGCGATGCAGAAACGTAGCGGCCCGTTCGGCGTGCGCTGCCGCGCGGAAAATTGCCCGCTTGTCTTCCTTCAACACCGCCAGCCAAGAGGCAAGATAATTGGCATGATCGGCGCGCGGCTCAATGAAGACGCCAAGGTCTGCGCCTAGAAAAACCGCGCCCAACTCGGCCACCAATTCTTCGCGGGCATAATCCTTGGTGCCAAAGGAATTTTTAATGTCGCGATCCAGGCGGCTGGTATGCGCCGTCCAATGCACAGCCTCGTGGGCAAGGGTCGCCGCATAGGCTTCGGCGCTCTCAAAGGTTTCATAGAGCGGCATCTGAATAAAGTCAGCGGCAGGCTGATAAAAAGCCCGGTCCCCGCCGTGGCGTAAGTCTGCGCCGATATTGGTGAAGAACGCGTCCGCCGCCTCAATGCGCTGCATCTGATCAAGCGGCGTGTTTGGCTCTACCGCAACGGGATGGAAGCGTTCAGGCAGGCCGTCTACCTGATCGGCATTAAAGACGGAATAGGCTTTGAGAAACGGGATGCGGCTTTCTTCATCCTCGCCTTTTTCGTTCTGCTCGGTGCGCTCGATGGCCCCGGCATAGACAACGGTCGCCGCCTTCTCCCCTTTGCGGACCTGACCGCCCAACCCCAGCGCCTGACGGTAGGTCATCCAAAAGCTCGACCGATAGCCACAGGTTTGCGCTTGCATCCAGAGCAACAGTGTATTGATACCCCGATAGGCAAGGCCATTGGCGCGCAGCGGACGGGTGAGAGGGGCTGTATTGATAGCCCAGGGACGATGCCAGGGACGGGTTCCGGCCTCTAACTGCTCTATAATCTTAGCTGTGACGCGCTCGTAAACGTCGACGCGGGGAGCCTCGCAGGTCTTGATAGCCTTATTGGTCTTGCTGTTTCCGGTGCCACGATTGGCGGTTTTGGGTGTGCGGGTGGTCATACTTGCTCTCCTCGATCTGACCCGTAGGGGCAGAGGCCGCGCCTCTGCCTCCGAGGTGTCCGCGACCGGACCGGAGAGAGGGGGGCAAGAGCGGAGGCGGGGAGGGGGATCACCCACCCGAAGGGGCGGCGAAGATCCGCACATGCGGATCTTCGTCGCTCCTGCAACGGAGGCCAACGGCCGGAAGTGAAGGATGGGGAAACCCCGCTGCAGCTCTTGCGGGGGAGAGAGCGCCGGGCGGTCTTTCCCCCTAACTAGGAGAAAACCGAGCTGCTCTAGGAAGCGGAATGCGAACTCTTATGGTAGTGCCAATGCCGGGTTTGCTGACGATCGTCAGCTTGCCGCCTAAGGACGTGGCCATTTGAACGCAACTGGTCAAACCTAAGCCGGAGTGCTCACCGGCCTTGGTGGAGAAGAAGGGCATTGTGGCCTTTTCGACAATTTCGGGGGGCATTCCAACCCCGTTATCGGTGACCTGGAGCAGCAGGATGGGGGATTGGAATGGCAAGGTCGGGCGTTTGATCGCCGCTTTGACCGCGACCTTGGGAGCTTCTATTTGTTCGACAGCCGCCAGCGCGTTTTGAACGAGCTCATCCAGCACTACGCTAACGGCGCTTGCGGGTACATGCCAGTGAACAGCATCTGCGTTTGCCACGACGTCGACGGCATTGTTTTGGGCTAAGCCCCCCATCAGCTCTCCCAGGACCTCTGTGCGTTGCTCGCTTTTCGAGTGGGCGATCTGGTGCAGGTCGTCATTTATTCCCTCAAGCTCAAGGGCGGCGCTTCTGGCGGCAATCACCATTGCCCTGTTTGGGGGTCTTTCGCCGTTAACGTTGTCCAAGAACATCCGCAAGGCTGTCACGCGCGATCTCGTCATATGGACGAACAGCGAAGCGAAAGCACGAATCTGCTTGTCCTGCAAAAATAGGTATGAGTAGCGTCGATAAATAATGACGTAGATCAGCGCGAGCGGCCCTAATGCCAGCCATAGATATATCCAGTTTCGTGCAATATCCTGCCTGATCTGCTCAGAAACCATCATCTGGGTGGCGTGATTACGCGGCGTGGTTGCCAAGTTTTTCGTTAGTTGACGCACTTGCTCAGACAGTGCCTCAGACGCGGCGGCTTCCGACAGGATAGTGGGCATAATGGCGGTTTCATAGGAATGCTGGCTCTGTTCTAGGAGCGCAATTTGATCCTCATCAATCAAAGTCGGCAGATATGACAACGCCAGAATCTGCGCGATGTTGGTCTGTGCAAGCATGGTCTGCCGTATCGCGTCGGGATGGAGATCGTTCCCGGTTGCCGCGGACAATTCTATATATCCGGTAAGCCGAATGAGGGCTTCGCGGGCCTGACCTGCTCGCCACTGAAATTCAGATTTTTCGGTCAGGAACTGACTGGTCTGAATTCTAAAACTATCGCTCTGCACAAACGCCCAGACAGTGCCGGAGAGGAAGATTAGCAGTCCAATGTAGGGGAGCGCGGGAAAGAAGTGCTTGGGAATGACCCTTTTCATGGAAGGGGCTGAACGGAGATCGGGAAAAAGACCCAGATGGCATTGCGCGACGGATGGTAATAGTCGGGCAAGCTATCATACGGCCAGACCATGAACATCGGGCCCTTTTCGACCATTGAGATGGGACGGAACTCTTGCTCCGGCGCACATACGGCGCGTTGACGATCTTCGTCAGTGCAGTTCCGTTCGACCGCGATGATCGGATGATAGCTCCCAATCTCGTCCATCGTGATGTCGGAATAAAAGTCGTCGTAAGCGGTCACGCGCACAGTCGCGCCGTTGGCCTGTCCGGTCTTGGACAGCACGTCAGCAAGCAATGGGCCACGGTAGGTAACGGTTTCGCCCTCCGCTGTCCAAGGCGTGCGCGTGTTGTAGGTTTGCTGGCTGAAAACTGTCTTCAACTGCTCCGTGCTGAAAGTTTCGACGGCCTCGCCTTGAACGTCTTTGATGGTCATGATGTTGGGGTCCAACACGTCGACCGCCGATACAGGCAGCGCAGGGCAAGCCAGCGGCGCAACTAGGATCGAAAGTGCGAAAAGTACGGATCTATTTGAAATTTTCATTGCTGGCTTCTGACTGATATTCGCGAGGGCCGTCGTTTTGTGCAAATAGCACGCATGACCCAAAGGAGGCTCGGGGGTCGTAAGCGAAGCCCCGAAGGGTCAGCGCTTGAGTGATGCGGCGAATGCCCTCCAATCCGTATAGGTGATCGTGCAGCTCAATGAAAATACGCTGAATCCCGGGCAGTTCGGCTCCAACGAGCAAGTCCCTTTCTGCACCCTCAATATCCATGAAGAGAACATTTATGGCGTGCGCCGTAATAAATTCGTCGATGTTGGATGAGGACAAAGTGATGGTTTGTTCATAAGGCCCCTGGTCTTGATCGATCGAGGACATCCAGAGGTCTTTGCGAATGTAGAAGGTGTGTTCACTGGCAGGCCCGGAAGTGAGTAAGCCTTGGGTCAAGCTGACATTATTGACGCCATTGGCCTCCAGCACCCGATGCCCTAGGGCAACCGTGGCCGGATTTGCTTCGACGGCCCAGACCTTGACGCCGTCAATGCGGGAAATCAGCGTTGTGATGACGGAAAGACCGCTGCCAAGTTCTAGAACACGGTCGTTTGGCTTCACGACAGCGGCGACCCTTTTAGCCTCTTTTGCCTCGTAGGAACCGCTTTCGAGCGCTTGCCATATCACCGGGGAAATGTCGCTGTTTTTAACGGGAACTTTTACGCCGTGAACGTTCAAAATATGCATGCATTAGATCCCAACAGGCAATTTGTGGTCAGACTTCA
>Ga0208898_1001949_pt1 | contig 13064 bp, 28 predicted proteins | sample VirMetDEL_Mar_4_FD_184513 | JGI IMG/M metagenome (GOLD analysis project Ga0208898, IMG submission 184513) | Aqueous microbial communities from the Delaware River and Bay under freshwater to marine salinity gradient to study organic matter... | ecosystem: Environmental > Aquatic > Marine >...
AGAACCGCCAGGGTTAAACACTTTCAAGTTAAAGTCTTTAACGATAACAGGCGTTGTGTCTGTATCATTCTGTACATGGACGGCTATTTCATCGTTTTGGGTTAAATCTAAAACACAACTTAAGCCTACATGGTGGTAGCTGGGTGTTACACCGTCAACACTCGGAGACATACCGGACTTAGCAACTACAACACCATTTAATACTATATAGAATGATAGCTCGGCCGTTGCGTTTTGCATGCTAACAGTTAAATCAGCTTGGCAATAAAACTTTAGCGTATCGCTTGCGGTATAAGTTAAGCGTCCGTCAAATTCCGTGAAGTTAGTTAGCTGGCCTGCTGTATAAGTAGCTTCAACAATGATTGGCTGGCCAACGCCTACAAAGTTGGTCGCTAGCGCGTTACCTTGAAAGTATACCTCACCGACGGCCAACGCTACCGGCTGCAAGCTTATTAAGTAGTCGCTTAGCTCTTGCGCTGTCATTTGATACGAAGAACCAGCAAGAGGTGCAACTAAAAATCGGTCGCTTTCTGCTGGCACTGCGTTTGTTTCAAGCTTTGCTACAGTACTAAACAAGTTTTGAAAAGTCACTTTTTCCGTGACGTGACCGGGCTCTGCCTCGTTACTCATAATACCTAAGTCTTCTGGACTTGGGCTTATGTTTTCTGGCAATTGATAAATTTCAAATTGTGACATGTTTAATGCTCCTACTCGTTAGCGATTAATAAGTCGCCGTTATTGTTGGCTATAAAAGCGCCGGTATTAGTTATAATAAAGTTAGCGTCAACGTCGCTTTGTGCGTCGCCTAAGCTTGATACAACAAAATTCATTTGTGTGACAATTGGCCGTGATGGTGTAGCATTGTTTTGCACTATTAAATCAACGTAATCATTAGTTGTAAAAAAATCAACGCCCTGCAATGTTACTGAGTCAGCGTTAACTATAGCGCCTTGAGATAAGCCCTCCCGCGCTGTGAGCGGCATTTGTGACTTAAGAAACAGCTCGTTGTCTGTTGTGATATCGTTATTTTTTCTAAGCGCAAATTTAATAAACGTAGTATTGCCTGAGTCCATGCAAACCGACAAGCTAACTTTAACTTGAAAGTAACCGCTGCTATTGCCCGTATAAACTAGCCGCGCGCTTGTCGCGTCAAAGCTCCAGTTATTTAGGTCTCCAGGTCCATACAAGCTGTAATCAGGTGGTGTAATCGGTGCGTTGGGGTTGCCCGCTTCGACCTTTTGCCAATTAGGTGTCGGATATATAACGCCGCCAGTGGGTCTCACGTTGTTTGTGATAACCATCTCGCCGTAGGATATCTGCGGGTTACCACCTACAACTTTAAATACGCGAAGCCATTTATAGAACTCCGACGGACAAGTGCACATTATTGAGGCTCCCAAGCGCTAACGCTTGTTAAGTTGCCGTTTGTGTATGTAAAAGTCTGGATGTAAGTAACGCCATTATAAACAACAATTGCTTGTGTTAAATCGCTGCCGTTATACGTAAACGACATAGGCAAGCTGCAAATCGGCAACGCTACTGTTTCTATTCCAAAGCCTTTGGCACTTTGTACAGTGATAGCCATAACTACCTCTTTTTGAAAAATAAACTAAGTTATATTTTATCAAAAAAAAAGCAACTCTAGTATGATTTATTATGTACAGAATATTGCAATTATTTAATCAAATCTTGATAAATTCGTGATGCCTCGACAGGATCGCTGCCAAGTGAGTCCGGCAAAGGCTTGACTTCTGGTGTGACATTGACAACGGTTGATTGTGACGCTGGCGCCCATTTGAACTTAGTTCTTAATAGCAAGCCTGCTGCTGATAGATTGCCGTTGTTAGCTGCTTTAACAACTGTCGCTGCTGCAACGTGATAAGTATCAAGCTCGCCTCGCTGCATCGCTCGCTCAATTCGGTCATCTTTTTTCTTTAGTTTTATCCAAGTAGTGTGACATATGCCAAGCTCAATCTGCATTTGTTGCTGTGTGTAGAATAAACGCGACATAAAACGAATCTTATCAAGTATGTCATCAGTCAAGACAAACGAGTTATTAGGTTTTTTGGGCTTCGCCCGTGTTTTGGGTAGTGTTTTCCGAGGCGGCATAGTTTTCCTAGCTGTTCAATTAATGTACCGCTTTTGCGATAACGTAATTTTGCTTTGCGCAAGTGTACATAATTATTTTAATATTATGTTAATATTAGCATAAAAGCAAGGCAGCTTGACTTGCGCATGAAAAAATTGTACGCTTTAATTACCTTATTTGTCTTTTTTATTTACAAAAAAAAACTATGAATTATAAAAAAAAACATGAGGATGTATGGTTTACGGTTGCACAAGCTGCTAAGTTTTTAGGTATAAGCCGGCAGCTAGTTCAATACAGGATGCACCGTGGGCACTTTTTACGCGCTAAAATCTGCGAATGTCAAAATAGCTATCTTATCCCACTTGTTGATCTGCATAAAGAAATACATGAGGATGTAGCCAGAGACAAAAAACAACGAATATATCGCGGGGAATATGACGAGCCTGAAGTTCGCGAGCTGTACGACTAATTACCACTTAACTTTATTAGCCCAATATGCTGCGCTCATTTTTCCCTTTTTGATGTTCTCAGCGTGCCTGGCTTTAAATGCCGCCCGCTTTTTTTTCATTGCTTCTGATTCGCCTTCTTTCGGCTTTCCTGCGGTTTTTGCGCCCTGCTCGCCGAATCGTATTAGCTTGACTTGGTCGCCTTCTTTTGCTAGCACTGCGTGAGACTTTGTCGGGTGATTCGGTGTGCGCTTTGGCTTGTTGTAACCTTCAAATTTTTCACCCCCGCGCTCAACTTGATCAGCTACGCTAAAGCCAGCTACAAGTTCTTTAATCTCGCGCTGTTCTTTTTTTGACAACTGATAGAATAGTTTTTTAAATTGTGTTGTTTTCATTTTTTCACCAAGTTGGAGCGTGTAGGTCGGTTTCGCGCCGCCCAGTCTAAATTGGTCATTTAGAGCCTGCTATTTTACACGCTTTTTTTTCCCTTTATACATGCCGATTCCCATTTCGTCAATTTTTGAAAATGGCACAATTGGCACTGTTAATCTTTCTCTCGCTGCTTCATTAAGAAAGTAGATATAACGTAGCTGATAGCCAACAAGTCTAGACATTCCGTTCATTTTTGCCGTTTTAACAAAAAAAGACCCTACATCATACTTTACAAAACCGTATTTTAGAGCAAGGGCTTTTCTGGCCTCTGGGCTTCTAGCGTCCCACGTCAAACGAGCCATTGTTTTTCCGCTTGGTGTGTTATAAATAGTCATGTTTTTTTTTATTTGCGTTAAAACAAAACCGCTTGCTCTGTATATAGTACCGTCCCCGCATTGTGTGGCATCGCTAAAAGATAGTATCCATTCTATGTGAGGATAATTTTTTTTTATCAACTTAAACGCGATAGCTAAAGCACGACTTTCGCTATTTCTAGGCAATAAATCGGTGAAAGCCATTCTATTCAATTCAAGCATGCCAGTCCATTTTGTATCCTCTACAAGGGACAAAACCTTTCTTTTATCTAATGGCGAGCCAAAGGACATGACACCTTCGAGCTTGCCGCTCAAAAAAACACCAAGATGTAAGAAGCTATTGTTTACTACTTTGCCGCTGTAGTGTACTTTTTTAACAAGGGCAATTGCTGCTGACGCCTTTATTGGCTTTACTATAATGTCTTTAGCTGTTAGCATTTTTAAATTTTAACCACTGTTCACAAATTAGTGCGAGCGCGTTGCCCTTTGAGTTCTCATTTAATCCAGTATCAACAAGCGGTTCTGTTTTTGCTAGTGTTATTGCGTCATCTACAACTTGCGCTTGTTCATCATGTAACATAAAAGTTTTTTGTTGAAAAGGTTGTTTTTCGCCATCTGCTAGTTCTGGGAAGTCATCAAGCGCATTATTTATATTTTTTTCATTAATTGAATTTAAAAATTCGTTATCAAAACCGATTATTTCAAAGCTAAAGCCTAAGTTTTTAATTTCTTCAATTTCTATCGATAAAAGTTCATCATCCCAACTTGAATTTTGCGCCAGTTGATTGTCTGCTAAAACATAAGCTTTTTTTTGTGCCTCAGTCCAGTTTTTTGCTATTACGCAAGGCACCCTGTCAATTTTAAGTTTTTTTGCTGCTTGTACTCGACCATGACCTGCTATAATGCCACCTTGCTCGTCTATTAAAATCGGATTAGTAAAGCCCCACTCTTTGATGCTTGCTGCTATTTGAGCCACTTGAGATTCACTATGAACTCGCGCGTTGTTAACGTATGGTATCAAATCCACTGTTTTATAGTATACTATAGCGTCAGCAGGCCACTTCATAAAAAACCCCTTAATGTTTAAAAGAATTATTATATAATTTCTATTATATGTTTTCTACAAAAAAAAAGGTTATATAAAAAAAAGCAAAAGCCAATTGCAGCTTAAACTTACGCAAATAAACCCCTATGAATAAGGGGTTTATATTATAAAACTTGCCTTTAAACTTCTCGATTATATTTAGTTTGCAAACCAAGCCAAAAGCCTGGACATGTTCCTAGAGCTTCCGATAGCCTTTTGTCTGTATCTTCGGTTATATCTCGCAAGCCTTTGACAATTTCGTTGATATAAATCGGTGGCAATTTCATTTCAAAAGCTAGTTTAACTTGCCCCAAAGACCGTGGGGTTAAGTATTCCTCTAATAACACTTTGCCAGGGTGAACTTTTAATGATTTTTTCATTTTACAATCCTTTTTTGTTATTCATAGTCCCAGTGACTATAAATACATTATAGCAAGCTTTTATATGATTACTCTAATTTTAGCCTTGGACAAATCAGCCCCGCGCAAATCGGCCCCTCTTAAATTAGCATCTCGTAAATCGGCCTCGCTTAAATCGGCCTTGCGCAAATCAGCGCCGCGCAAATCGGCCCCGCTCAAATCGGCACCTTTCATATTGGCCTCTCTTAAATCGGCCCCGCGCAAATTGGCCCAGCGCAAATAAACCCCGCCTAAGTCGGCCCCGCGCAAATCGGCCCCGCTAAGTTCCGCTTCGCCCAAATTGGCATCGTTTAAATTAGCCGCACTCAAATTTGCCCCTATCAAATCAGCAAAGCCTAAATCGGCCCCGTGTAAATCCGTTCCGCGCAAATCGGCCCCGTGTAAGTCAGCATCGTATAAATCGGCCCCGCTCAAGTCTTCTCCGCTCAAGTTAATTTTGCTTAAGTCAGCTTCGACCAAGTCAATTCCGCTTATGTCGACACTGCCTAATTTTTCGCGCATTTTTTGCAAACGCTTTTTGATTTTTTTATCTGTTTTATCTAACATTATTAACTCCTTTAGTTATACATAGTCCCAAGTGACTATGAGTAAATTATAGCAAGCCTTTATTTGTGCGTCAAGTACTTTTTTTATTTTTGACATCTGAACAGAGAATAATATTTACAAAGTATTTTGTTGATATTTTGTAAGCCACAACTTATGTTCTTTGTGCTTAAATTCATCATATTCCGCTTGCATGTCCATTAACAACCCTCTAGGTATGCCTAGTATTCTTGCAAGATTCCTGTCATCTTCATCACTTATACTTCGTGTAGTAATCATGATCTCTTGAAGATAACAAGACCACACCTGCATCTTTAAAGCTACGTCCTTATAATTAATATCAAGAAAGTTAAAAATCTTATCTAACACTTCTCCTGGGTGAAGTGTTTTTTTATTTTTCTCATCTAAAATTTTAAATAATTCTGCTTTACTAATCTTAGGTAGTTGCATTTTATAATCCTTAAAAAGTTGACTTTTTAAATTGAAGGTGAACCTCTAGTCCAGCACGTGCAGCTAGTTCGAAAAGAGCATCTAGACTAAAACGGTTAATACGCCCTCTTAAAAGGTCATTAAGCCGTGGCTGAGTAATACCAAGCTTTTCCGATGCTTTTGCTTGTGTCAACCCCATTCCTTCAACAACATCATGTAATGCGATTATCAACTCTGATCTTGCTTTCATATTTGCAGCTTCTGCTTCTGTGTTTTCAAGCGCATTCCAAACGGAATTGAATTTCTTTGTCATTATTGTTTTTTTTCCTTTGTCTAGCATTATTAACTCCTTTTGTTATTCATCAAGCCATATTATTTTATCAGTAAATGCACCTGTTGTATTAGCCAGGCTTAATTGCTTTCTCGTGACTTTAGCAAAGGACAAATCAGCATCGATCAACTTTGCCCCTGCTAAATCTGCTCCATCTAAATCTGCTCCCGTTAAATTGCTTTTGCTTAGGTTGGCACCGCTCAAATTAGCTCTTATTAAAATGCTTTTGCTTAGGTTTGAACCAGTCAAATCAGCAAAGCGTAAACTTGCATTCATTGACTTTGAGCCGCTCAAATTTGCAAAGCGTAATCTGGCATTGATTAACACTGCCGCAGTAAACTCAGAGCCTGTTAAATCTGCTTCCGTTAAATCTGCGTCCGTTAAATTTGCACCCGCTAAACTTGCGTCACGCAAATCAGCATGAAGTAAATTTGCGTCACGCAAATCAGCATTAATTAGATTGGCCTTGTGTAAGCAAGCCTCCTTCAAATCTGTTGTTATTAAACATGCTTCTTCTAAATTTGTTTTTTTTAAATTTGCATGACTCAAATCAGCATGAACTAACTTAGCCCTGATCAAGTCTTCGTCGCTTAAGTCAATTCCGCTGAGGTTTGCAAAATTCAAGTCAATCTCGCGCAAACCGACTTCGTTTAATTCTTTGTACAGTGTTACGATGCGCTTTTTTAGTTCGCGAATTGTTTTAATGCGTTTTTTTAGTTCGTGCTCTGTTTGCAAGCGGTTTTTTAGGTTTTTATCTAACATAATTTAACTCCTTTTTGTTCCGATTAATTAGAAAAGCCTGCAACTTTGTAAAAATCTAAATCCGCACTTAGTCTTTGTTTTGTTGCAAGCTTTCCCAAAGCTTTAATTAAAAAGTAAAAACAGTTTTTTGAGAAGTGGTTTTTGATGATTCCGTGCATAGGCTAGCTTCGCTTCTAAAGCCTTCAAACTCTCATTTTTGTAGTAATTCACACCAGCCTTTTGTAATTCGCGCTTTACTTTAGCGCAAGCATTGTATTGTTCAATAAAATTATAGGTTTTAACGTCCATGTTGTTCTCCTGTTTTATAGTAATGCTCCTCATAAATAAACTCATCAAAATAATTAAGTTGAGTTGGATTATATTGACTAGCTTTACCTAAAAAAAGGTCATCTTCATAACCTTGATAATAATCATATAACATAATTAACTCCTTGTTGTTCTATGCTCCCTAGTGAGCATGTTTTTTATTATAGTATGTTATTTTTAGTTCGTCAAGTACTTTTTTAGTTTTTTTTAAATTAATAATGTTTATATTCTTTTTCTAGTTTTGCGCAGGCTTTCAAGTGTTTTTTATAGCTGCCCGGCTTGTTGTTTTCAGCAAGTGTTATCAATTCATGGTATTCAGAATAAGGAATCACGGCAGTTAGGACTTTGCCGCGCCTGACAATCATAGAGTGGATTTTTTGAAACACTGCTTGATTCACGTACAGTGAGATTTGATCACGAAAACCTATGGTTGATTTTATATTAAACATTGTTGGCTCTCCATTTGAAAAAGCTGTTATTGTACTTAACGGCTTTTACCTTGTCAATTAAATATTGCTCATTGCTTGCAGGTATTCATTTTTTGCAATGTTATTATCATTAGCGCAATTTTTTTCTTTATCGCTATCGATAAGCTTGTAATAAGCCAACCGATCATTGATATGTTGCTGCTCTGCTGTTAACTGCTCGTAAGCTTCGCTAGTGACCTGATTATGATATTTAACAAAAGCAGGTTGAAGATAATAAACCTCAAATCCGTCACTTGTTTTTTTTATTTGCGTATAATTTTCTATTAATTCTTTTTCGTCAACGCTTAAAGAGTGGGTTGGTATCTCAATACTTTCATCATATAACTTGAAGCCTTTTTTTAATATTCTTTTAAACTTACCGCGCCATTTGTCATGTATTTTTTCTGCTTCATTTTTAATCATCTCGATAGGAAAATATTTTCCATCTTTTGTCATTTCTTCTACTAAAATATAATCATATTTGTTTGAGTTCATTTAAAAATCTCCCTTTTTTACAACTTTAATTTTAATGGGATATTGCGCTTCAACAACTGACTTTTTCAGTTTAAAAAGCTCCGTCTCCCGCCCTTTTACATCAACATATTCTACGCGCCCGTCTTCATAAAATACTAAAAAGTCGCACACGTATTTTTTACCGCCCGGTAAGACAATCGGCACTTGTATTAAGAAATACTTAACATCGCCTATACGTCTTAATGTTTTTAAGTACGTATAGTACGATGCCTCTAGCTTTGAGTCAAACTTTTTGTTGTCTACAGTTGTTGCTGCTGCATTAAACTTGTTTGCTCTTTTTTTTATCATGTCTGTAAGCTTCATATTTCCTCTACAAGCGCCGTTTATCTTAACCCTTGCCATCGTATCACTAAGTCCAAATTATCGCGCCACGGCCCAATATAGGCCGATTCGGGGGTGTATAGTCTCCACCACCGTTAAACCTAGCGTCATTAGCTGCTTTTTTTGGTTTTCCACTACCAAAGATTAGTTTAAAAATTGATCGTTTGTCATTTTTGTTCATTTTGTTGCCTCCAAGTTTAAAACTGGCTCAAAGTATTTATAATTTTTAGCTCCTGCTGTGCCTGGAATTGGAATACCGTGTTTGTCTGTGTGTTTTTTAAAAAGCTCATAGTTAGCAAACACCAAGTCTTTGATTTCTGCGTGAGATTTATCAATACTTGCTCCAGCAGCAAGCTTGCAAATTCCGCTGTGAATGCGTGACTTAAGCGTAATCTGCACTTTTTTGCTTATGCGCCGTGGGGCTGGCTCTAATTCTTTTAGCTCTGTTAGCAAGAGCAAGAATTCTTGTGGGTTAGGTGGAAAAGAAACATGTTTTTTGTTCATCGAGCTAGAAAGCCAATCTAAAACGCGCTTAAACTTCTTCAAGCCTTTGTGCTCCATGCCGCCTACCTTGGCTACAGCTTCAACGTAGGGATAGATTAACCCCGTTCTTTCCTCTTTGCTTTGATACTTTGAGGTCCAGGCTGCTTGATAAAGGCAAGTAAACTTTGTGTGTAACCGTGGGGCAACGAAGTTATGCAAGCGTAAGTTTTCAGTGCTGACTACTTCACCATGCGTCCGATTCGCTGAGATACGCGCCGAGTTTGCTGAAGGTTTCTGCGCATCTACTCGAAGCGGTTGACTTGCTGTTTGTAACAACGTTTGTACTTTTTCCATGTTTCTCTCCCTGTGTAAAATCATTTTCACCGACATAATTTTCAAACTTGCTGCCGAACAAAGTTTTAGGCGCAAGCGAATTATGCATCCGTGTTGTAGTATGCCATTCCAAAAATTTATTTTTTACTACCCTCAAACAATCATCGACGGAAAAGCCGTTTTTTAGCTGTTTAATAATTGGCCCAAGATTTTCGTTGGAAAATGCAAAAGGTCTTTTTCTGCACGCTGGAACAACAAGCTGATTTAGCTCTGCTAGCACGTGTTTGCTGAGCATATAATGCGCACCTGAAGCTGGCTGATATTGCATAGTTTTTGTACTCCCAAAAGTAAAATCTTTTTTTTCTTTTTTTTGTTTATTTTTTTTTCTTTTTTTTATATATATATAATATATATTATTTAATATCTTTTGATATATAGTATCAAGTCGCTTAATAAAAATACTTTGTATAAAAAACGGGCAATAACTTCCCAAATGGTAAGTTAATGACTCAATTGTGTCCAGTGCATTATCTGCGCATTGTTCAGGATTGGGGCAATAACTTCCCAAATGGTAAGTTAATGACTCTTTTTTGCTCAAGTGCTGTTTTGCCACTTGGTCTATTTCTGGGCAACAAGTTCCCAAATGGTAAGTTGTTGACTCTTTTTTGTACTTGCGTGAATCAGTCAAGTAGTGCAAACAGTCTGGGTTGATCTGATATTTTTTAGGCCTGCATGTACTATCCATGACCAGTAAAACACCCTGCTTGATCATTTTTTGCACGTGATTATAGGTCTGTTTTTCTGTATAAATACCAACCGTCTCGCTTATTTTTTCAGTGCTTAGTGAGAAAAATTCTCCATAGTTTAGGTAGATTTTCTTACATAAGATTGCGGTATGTATGCCATGGTTGATAGCAAAATCCCGATTAAAAGATATTTCCATTGCCGTAAAATTCCTCTTGTAGTGTTTTTAAAAAAGTTTTTTTGCTGCTTTTAACTATATTAAGCAAACAAAAAAATAAAAACTTCAATAAAAGTTTAGCATAAAATAAAAAAAACACTTGCATACTTCACGCACGTGATGTACACTTAAGAAAGTTGGATAGGCCAACTTTTTAAAACCATAAGGAGACAAGGAATGCAAAAGTATTACACACCTACTTGTAAATTAGATTTACATATTCAAAGCATGATCTGGAGCAAAGGCAAATTTTTCTCTTTGGAAAATTTAAAAGACAGAGAAAAACAACAATTGCTAGAGTTCTGTAAAAACGATCCTCGTTTTAAAACAATTGATTCACCATCATTAATAAACCTTAGATTAAGTACAATTATGAAAGTAGCCTGTGCTACTGTTAGAAGTGAGTTAGCTGCTAATGATGCCTACATCAATCACACTAACGAGGTTTAAAATGGAAAATAAAGATAAAGAAGTATATTTATACTTTAATGAGTCTGATAATTTAAAACAAAACGTTTTTAATCATGTTGATGATCAATACTACGAATTGTTACGCGATTATCAGGAAGTCGTGTTAGAAAGTATATTTAGGCGTTAAGACACTATCGACCATTTCGGGCATATGCTCGAAATGGTCTAACAACCAAAAGGGGTTCTATAATGGAGGTAAAGAGTTTAAAAAATCTCGCAGCAAAAATGATAGCTATCATGGACGAGGTGAGTTACATACCGAAAACTGGTTATAACAAGTTTCAAAATTATAAATACGCGAAAGAATCTGACATTGCTTCTGCATTTTCCAGTGCTATGAAGAAACACAGTGTTTTCATGTTCACTTCAATTTTAAGTCGCGAATGCACGGCATACCAAACTGAAAGACAGGTAAAGACTGGAGAGAACACGTTTCTTGTGACTGTTCAAATTCAAGTAACGTTTGTTGATGCTGAAAGTGGTGAATCTTTCTCTGGAGTCTTTTTTGGGGATGGTTCGGATAAAGGCGACAAAGCAGTCTACAAAGCGATCACAGGTGCCCAAAAATATGCACTTATGAAAACTTTTTTATGTGAAACAGGTGATGATCCCGAGCGTGACGAAAACAATACACCAAAAAACAAAAACAGCTACAAAAATCAATATCAAAACAACCAAGGCTCACAATCTGCCCGCCCTGCTGCTAACAATTTACTTACAGAACAACAGGCAATTAATAAACTTGATGCTTGTAAAAACTTACAAGAGTTAAAAGCTGCTTTTGTAAGTATTGGTGCTTTAATGAAAAATAAAAATGTTTTACAGAAAAAAGACACCATGAAAGCAAAGTTTGAGTATTTAGAACAAAAAACTGGAGGCTAATAATGGAGCAAGGTAAGTTGGTACTATCAAGGAAAAAAGGTGAATCTATAGTTTTCGAGACTGTGAACGGCGAACTTTTTAAAGTTACAGTGCTTGAAAAAAAAGGGCGAATAGTTGACTTTGAAATCGTGGCAGACGGTCACAAGCTTAAGCTTGTTGATCCAGCTAATGAAAGCGTCAAAATTCAAGTAAATCGTTTTTACGACAGAATTTTTAGCACACTAAAGGAGCTAAAAATAAAATTAACTGGAAATAAGGGGAAATAAAATGGGAGGTTTAGCAATTGGGAGAAAGCCCGGGGAAAAGGTGAAGGTTTTCTGTAATAATGAAGTTTTAACGATTACTGCAAAATTGCGCCCTGATGGCAATTCAAAGTTAATACAGTTAAACTTTGAGGGGCCTCACGACTTCACAATTTACAGGGAAGAGGTTGTTAAAAGAATGATCGCCGAGAAGGTAGCAATAGCTAACTTAATTAGGGAGGAAAGCAATGTTTAGTAGAAACCTAATGCAAGAGTTTGATCAAGCAGAAGAAGAAAGTATTGATCAGTTAACCGAAGAGCGCGCATATCATGCTGGTCAATGGGTTACTTTAATGAGAAACACTGAAGGCCAATTAGTAAGGTTTCGGATTGGACATAAGCGATACGAAGCAAATAGTCTTACGCTTGATCAAGCAATAACTGATTTTACAAATTATCGGCGACAACGTAGCATTAGTTTTTTTTCAAGTGCGACAAGTCACGACTTATCAGGTCGCCATCAAGCAAGTTTAGAAAGTAAAAAGGTAACATTATGACTCTTAAAAAATGGCAGTTTTTTACAAGCGTGATCACGCTTTTAATGTGTGTGTGTGTGCTAACTCTAACTCATAAAACACTCGTTTTAGAAGACAAGTTACAGTACGCTCAACTTGAGTTATTGAAACAAAAGACTTCTGTTTCAGAAATAGAAAAAGTGCTTAGTTTTTAAAATGAAAAAGACAAAAAAAATAGATTTTTTTAGCGAAAAGTTTAAAAGGCCAAGCTGGACTGCTAAGAAAATCACTAATATACACGTAGGAAATACTTGTTATGCTGTTTATTTAGTAGAAAACCGTCACAAATGGTTGACTTGCTACAAGCCTTTTTATAGCATTAATGGCACTAAGTACGCTTGCGAGGATTTTACAATCTCGCAAGCTAAACACGCAGCTTTTATTGAGATAGCTGAACAAACATTAACTTTTAAATTAGATTGAAATTAGATTATGCGTGATATTCCCGAAACTAAAGAGGCACGTGCCACGTGGTATAATGACGCTTTTTTTTCAATACCGCGACCACCTGAATGGCGTGAGTTTTTGTTTGCTTCGTTAGAAGTAAATGGAACAACATACGATATAATTTTACATTTAAATGAAAATGCAATGCGTCCAGTTGATACGGCTTTTTTTACTTGCTTTGGTAAGCAATATC
>Ga0208898_1001954_pt1 | contig 13040 bp, 20 predicted proteins | sample VirMetDEL_Mar_4_FD_184513 | JGI IMG/M metagenome (GOLD analysis project Ga0208898, IMG submission 184513) | Aqueous microbial communities from the Delaware River and Bay under freshwater to marine salinity gradient to study organic matter... | ecosystem: Environmental > Aquatic > Marine >...
TGCACTTTATCAGAACTTGTTGATGGTTTCCAGCCAATGATCTCAGCCATTTGTATATCCTTATGTTGTCGTCACAGTGACCGACCCAACAGATCCAAGGGCCGAGGACCCACGTACATGTGGCGTGTTCAACTCAGAAACCTTCAAGAACCCACCGTGGTTAAACACGGTTCCTGGTTCTAGGTTATAGTCGTCAGTCTGTAGGTTCGTAAATACCGTAAACGTATTTCGTCCTTCACCAGGGTTACGTGCCTGTTCTAGGTAAACAGAGAACGCACGGATAACTTCATTGAAGTATCTCTGGTCGTACTCCGATGGAGGGATTGGAAAATACGGTGCTGGTACAAGACGGTTGGTCATTATCGCCTACCGTCAGGTCTAAGATCAATGCGAGGAGAACCTAGTCTCCAGCCCATTTGTGTCTCTGTGGATTCTACCCTGAGAGCCAAAGACCTGCCGCGCAATCTAACAAAGACCTGGTTGGTGAACTGCTCAACGGGAGAAGATGCAGTCTTTGTCACCGTCTCATCGTCTTCCTGCAGATAATTTCCACCTGGGAAGTTGCGAGCTTTCATGGTGAAAGTAGCAGAGGGCGTCGAGGCGGTCGAGTTCCGGAAAGTGATGTCAGGAATCAACCTACGAACAAAGCTAAATTGATCGCCTTCCCCAATATCAAATTGGCTAGACTCAATGTAGGCAGTAATACCCGAGGATGGTGACGTGCTTCCGTCATCAAAACCATTTTCATGGGTATACAGATATCCATCCAGACCGGCTGCGATCGGATTATCGGACAAGCCACGATCAACCCAAGCTGAACGAGACAGGCTACCGTAGTACCAGATGTTCTGCTGGTAGTTGTAAACTACATAACGGTCGATGTTGTCCGAGCTTGCTGATGGATACCACCACCAGATTTCGGAGAAAGCAGAGTTAGTAGAAGCAAAGACTTTTTCAGCCTGCTGCTGATTGAAGTCAGAGAATACATAATCACGAACTGTGCAAGGTAGTTTTTGCACAGCACCCGTATATGCATAGAACTCATTTTGACCCATCCAGAAAACATTGTCTTCAATGGCAACGGCGCAGTTCGGGCTGATGGTTGTGATGTTTTCAGAGATCATGTTGATCCCGAAAGTGAACGGCGGGCCTAGGTACTGCATCGCATGCAGGGACAAATCTGTGAACACCAAGATTTGTTGTCGTGTCTCAATGGCTGTGACAATCCGAGAACCAGAACCAACTAACAAATCACCTGCAGTGTTTGTTGCGGTAGGAGTCCAATCAGCTGCGTTTTCTTGATCCGAAAAACGAATTAATAGTGAGTCTTGTGTCGAACTGCCAACTGGGTTTGCGCCAAAAGCAATAACATGACGATCAACATCAGACACGATAACCTTTGTAGCAACCACAGGGGCATCACTTGCACCTGACAAATCACTCAGGGCAATCGCTCTCTGGTTCAGTCCCAGAGAAGAATCCCAGTAGTAAACACCACCGTTCATAACGTTAATGATCAGATCTTCACCAAAGTTGTCATGCGCCCAGAGACGAAGAGTGTCAGACTGCACATTTAGGGATGCGCCAGAACCCCAGGTTCCACGACCCCAAGTGCCCGCACCCCAACCGTTCCCGAATACGGCTGTATCAAGACCAACGTTTATCTGATAAGTGCCGACGACACTTCCGCCACCATTGCCTGTGTCTGACGAATTTGCGACCACGGGAGTTGGAGTGTATTCACCGTCTACAGTGATTGAGGACACCGTTGCAACTGTGCGAGCGATAATGGTGTAGCTGTCCGCATCAACGATGCTTTCGATGCGATATTCTTGGTTAAGAACATCTGCAGTGATGGTGCCTCCAAGAGAGACGGCTCCGCTAAACGTAACGAAGTCTCCCTCAACAGCCTCATGACCAACATCGGAAACAGTAATCGTGGACAGGCCATCTGTGGCGCTGAACGTCACATCCCCAGCGGACGTTGTTTCACGGATAGGGGTTATGTCGTAGTAGCCCTCACCCTCTTCAATGTAATACTTCACGCTGGTGCCGAGGCCAGTGTAGTTGTTTAAAGAAATTGTGCGCCATTGGTGAATTGCACGACAAGACCCAAGAAAAGAGGATGAACCAAGCTTAGTCCATCCTCCAATCTTTTCAGGGAAACCTTCCCGAAAACGTATTTTATCACAATCAAACCATCCGCCCTCGTTGGTGTACGAGGTCGTTTCCCGGTTAATCCCGGGGCGGAACTGTAATTTGCTTAGTGGCACTTATCATACTCCCGCTTCAAGAGCCTCAACTCGCGCCTTTAGTTCTTGAATGGCTTTAACCAGTATTGGGATCAAAGCAGTTTCTTTCAGCTTCCACAGGTCATCCTGCTCACGATCCACGATGATATCGTCAGTAAACCCTACAGCCTCAATCGCCTGCTGCACCTCTTGCGCTAGGAAACCGGCAAACGGTTGGTCTTCCTTGTGCGTCCCGTCAGGTGTCGGGCGGTCAATGATATTGCCGTTTTCGTCTTTGACAAAATACTTAGACCGCTTGTCCCATTTGAACGTGACTGGGTTTAACTGGCCAATAAGATCAAGGCCGTGTGTGATTGGCGTCACATCCGTCTTGTCTCGCGCGTCAGATGTAACCGTCCACGCAACTTGAATATAGGCGTTGGTTGTGCTGCTATTACCAAGAACAATGCGGTCACTCTGTGTTGTAATGTTGAACGGAGACAACGCAGTTCCGGCGCTAGTCCCTACGCAAACATTACTAGAGCCTGTCTCTATGCCAAGGCCTGCGAAGTAGCCAATGGCGACGTTTCCTTGACCAGAAAAAGAACTGTCTGATAAGGATGCGTATCCAATGCCTACGTTCTGCGACCCGGTTGCAGACGCCAAAGTTGCATACCCGACGCCAATATTTTCCGCTGCGCTTGTGCCTGCGTTAGCCATTGAGCTAGAGCCTATGGCAGTATTATGGGTTCCAGTTGTGACAGTGCTTAAAGCCCCAGACCCTAAAGCAGTGTTATTAAGCCCGCTTGTAATCGCATCACCAGCATTAAAGCCTACAAGCACACAGTTAGCTGCAGATGTTATAGCTGCACCAGCATTGGCGCCTACAAGCACACAGTTCCCCGCAGATGTTATAGCTGCACCTGCGGAAGCGCCAAAAACAACGTTAGACGAAGTCCCACCATTGCCACGACCGATAGTGTGTCCATGAATTACGCCATCCTGAGAGGCACTGTCCTGCAAAAGCTTACCAGTAGTGCCGTCAAACAGGGCAATGCCGTTGTCAGTAGCCGAAGCAGGACCAACGACATCTCCAACCGAACTCACGGTAGTGAACGACAATGTGCCAGAACCGTTCGTTTGCAAAACCTGACCAGTAGTTCCATCACTTGTCGGCAGTGTGAACGCAGTGACAAAAGACTGCAGGTTGGAGTCATAAGCTAAAACAGTAGACCCAATGTCTGATGTTTTGACGAACGGGAAGGTGGAGGTAACATCAACAACTGCGGCCCCGGCCCCTGCACCGTCAGCATAAACAATAGCACTTTTGCCATCCGCCACCGTGACGTTGCCGCCCGAGCCTTGCGTTAGAACTACGCTTTCGCCAGAATTGTTTTTAACCACATACAGTTTGTTTTGGTCGTTTGGACTAATCGTCACCGTGTTGGTGCCGCTAGGTGTCCCACCGAATACAAGAACCGCATATTGCCCGTCAGACAACGTGCCATCAGAAGTGGTCAGAGTGTGTGTTGTACCGCTCAAGGTGATTGCGCCTACACCGTTGGTGAGGCGGTCAATAATCTGAAGGTTGGTATTTGTAGTACTGCCCCAGGTTCCTGACTGCTCACCTGTGGCGATGAGTTCAATACCAGTGTTCGTTGTGTATGTACTAGCCATGAGACACCTTATGCTGCAATTTCAGTCCAGATACTTCCGGGGTTTGGTTGAATCTCAGTATAACTCGTTCCGGGGTTTGGTTGAATCTCAGTATAACTCGTTCCGGGGTTTGGAACAATCCTTCCCCAAACAATCACAGGCCCGACTGTTCCCGTGGCAGAAACGCCAGTCAAGGTGACGTTGGCTGTGCCTGTCACTGTAACAGAGCCAACAGAACCTGTAGCAGAAACACCTGTGACCAGAGCAGTGATGTTAATCTTTACTGTAACAGCGCCAACAGAGGCAGAACCAGCCACCCCAGAAAGATCAACGATTGCGTTCGCCGAGACACCCACGGCGCCGACAGAACCAGTGGCAGATAGGCCAGTCTGTGGAACGACGGCATCGCCAGTTGCTGTTACGCTTCCAACTTGGCCAGTGGCGGATAGGCCAGTCACGGTGACTGCCGCGCCACCGATTGCTGTTACGCTTCCAACTTGGCCAGTGGCGCTTACCCCCGCCACAGAAACTGGGGTGAGCAAACTTACCGTGACACTGCCGGTTGAACCTGTAGCTAGAAGCCCAGTCTGTGGAACGACGGCATCGCCCGTGACCACAAGAATGCCGACGCCGCCAACGGCGGAAACCCCGGTTACATTGACTACAGCGTTGTTGGACGCAGCCCCACCATCATCGGCAAGAGGCGCTGATGCTAGAGGGTTGAAGCCAAGCATTTATTCACTCACTCATGGCTTTGTCGGCCAGACGACCGCGTTGGGGAAACCTTCTTGCCCTGTTATATCACGAAGCGCCTGACGATACACTTCCCATTCTGCCGGGACTGGCGTTCCTTTCTCGCTGTGAAACACAACGATCCAATCAGTTTCGGCAAGCAGTCGGTCTCGATGCCGCCTTACGTTGATGGATGCTTGATTCCCCTCAAGGGGGACTTCGATCCACTTCTGCTTCCAAACGCCGTCAACATTTTCAACAGTGTTCGCAAGCATGTGCGTTTTGTTGTCGAAACTCGGAGCAACCGTTGTCTCAACGCGGTAGACGCCATACGCCGCCAGCGTACTATCCGAAGTTGGCTCGGGAAAGCTGACGTTTGCGTTTTCACGGCGCATCTCACTAAGAGCGTATGGGTATTTGCTCGGACTGCCGTTTGTGACTTTGACGAACATGTTGCCCTCCAATTTAGGTTAAGCTGTAAGCCCATACGGCTCTTCCAGTAGATCCAATTATGTACATCACTTTACCGTCGGGTTTGAAGAAAACGCCCTGCGGATTTTTGTCTTGAACAACAGTGTTAAACGACTGCACGTACGACGCAGTTGATACATCCCAAGCAATGGATAGGTTGTACTCGTATGCGGCGGGCCCAGAATTGCCGGTGATGTACATTTTAAAACCGTCTGGTTTGAAGAAAACGCCGAGCGGAGTGGTGTCTTGAGCAACAGTGCTAAACGACTGCACGAACGATGTAGTAGAAACGTCCCAAGCCGTAGATAAATCGTATTCGTATACGGCGTCTCCAGAAAGGCCGATGAAGTACATTTTAAGACCGTCGGCTCTGAAGAAAATGCCATGCGGAACGGTGTCTTGAGCAGCAATGCTGAACGACTGCAGAAACGACGCAGTGGAAACGTCCCAAGCCGTGGATAGGTTGTACTCGTATACGGCGTCTCCAACAACTCCGCTGACGTACATTTTAAGACCGTCCGACTTGAAGAAAACGCCCCTCGGAGCGATGTCTTGAGCAGCAACGCTGAACGACTGCAGGAACGACGCAGTGGAAACATCCCAAGCAGTGGATAGGTTGTACTCGTTTACGTCGTCTCCAGAACTGCCAATGACGTACATTTTAAGGCCGTCAGGCTTGAAGAAAACGCTGTGCGGAGAGGTTTCTTGAGCAGCAACGCTAAAGTAAGAATTAGCGGGGGCAATCCACGCCGCAGTGGAAACGTCCCAAGCAGTGGATAGGTCGTATTCGTATACGGCGTCTCCAGTAGACCCAATGACGTACATCTTAAGGCCGTCGGGTTTGAAGAAAAGGCCGAGCGGAGCGGTGTCTTGAGCAACAACGCTAAAGCTCTGCAGGTACGAGTTTGAGGCGGTGTTCCAAGCAATGGATAGGTCGTATTCGTATACGGCGTCTCCAGAAGCTCCGCTGACGTACGTTTTAAGACCGTCAGGTTTGAAGAAAACGCCGGTCGGAGAAACGTCTTGAGGAGCAACGTACATGCTCCTCGAGAACGACGCCGTGGAAATGTTCCAAGCAGTGGATAGGTCGTACTCGTATACGTAGCCTCCAGAACTGCCAACGACGTACATCTTAAGGCCGTCGGGTTTGAAGAAAAGGCCGAACGGAGCGGTGTCTTGACCTCCAATATAGAAGTTCTGCACGTACGACGCAGTTGATACATCCCAAGCAGTGGATAGGTTGTACTCGTTTACGTCGTCTCCATTATACCCAACGACGTACATCTTAAGGCCGTCGGGTTTGAAGAAAACGCCGGTCGGATTGGTTTCTTGAGCAGCAACGCTAAAGTTCTGCAAGTACGACGCAGTTGATACATCCCAAGCGGTGGATAGGTCGTATTCGTATACGGCGTCTCCATTAGACCCAATGACGTACATCTTAAGGCCGTCGGGTTTGAAGAAAACGCCCTCCGGAGTGAGTTCTTGAGTCCCAACATAAAACTTGCCGTAAGGTGGGATGCTTGGGTTGTCTAACGTCCAAGCAGTGCCCGTAAAGCCGCCCACAGGTAGCAAGTCTCTGCTGTTTGTCATGCTCCATCTCCAGCCAGCGCGCCGTACAGAGTAGACGCAACCTTCCATAAAACAATTACGGTGTAGGCTGACGTAGACAGTGTGGGCGCATTAGCTCCGTTGTTCACCCAGATTATTGTCGGCCAAGTCACAGTGTAATCGGTTCCGTCATCAATCATCAGCGTGATCGACTGCCCAGAACTAAATCCATCCGAATAAGTTGTGTTCCCAGTCAGCGTGTGCAACTGGATAGAACCATTGTCTGGTTCTAGCGTAACAGAAGTCCCGCTGATGTTGTAAATCTCTTCGACGATAGTTCCATCCAGCGTTGGGGAGCTGAGCGTTTTGTTCGTCAACGTGTCCGCGCTTGTCGGAGTAACCGCGCCAGATGGAGGAAGCAGACTAGAAAGGTTTGCCATGTCGTAACTCCTAGACAGTTATCTCGGGACTAAACAGCCACATGTTTACGTTGGGATAGTTAGGGGTGCTGGTCTCGGTGTACAAATAGAACGACCCGCTTTGCGCTCCAGAAGGGCCAGTGGCGCCTGAAGGCGTTGAGCCACCATTCCTGTTCCATCTCGATTGAGAGGCTCCAATAGTCGTCAGCGGAGCTATGGCAAAGGAAAGCGCGGTGGACGAAGATGCCGTGTTCGTCGTGGAGGTCAAGAAACCATCTGTACCGGTGTCAAAGTTGTATGTCGTTCCCTGTATTGTAACAGTATCAACCGCGTAATCCCCAGTAAAACTTGTCCCGCTCACATAGTGCCAAGCAATCCTAAAGGTTCCAGAAACACCCACAGAAGTTGGCGTCCTCAAAAACCATGTTTGGACACCTAGATTCCCCGAGGCGCTGTAAATGGCGCTGCCTTGTATGACACCAGATGTGTCTACGACATAAACATCTATCGTCCCAATAGTTGCCCCATACCTGCTCTCGTAGAACGTCATGGACAACGGCACGACTGGTGCGCCGTAGCTTCCGCCAACCATTGATTGCATTACGCCGGTCATTACGAAACGCTGCCTGTAATCACACAAACAGTTCCGCTAATGAAAAGGATGTTTGCCACACCCCTTGTTGCCAGCGTAACAGAAGCCACATCCGTATCAGTGCCAGAAATGTAAGCTGTAGTGATTGTGCAGGTGATTGTTATGTCGCCAGTGGTGTTGTTGAAGATAACAATGGCGTCACCCTCGCTGAACGTCGCATCGGGAATTGTAATGCTGCCGCCCGTGCCAACTTGGACGTACTTTCCAACATCTGACGTCGTTAAGGTGTACGACCCGGTTTTTGTCCCTACTGGCGGGATAGTAAGAAAACCAATGTCATTAGTTCCATCAACAGTAATAGTGTTGCTGGCACCGCTGATTGTCTTGTTCGTCAGCGTGTCAGTGCTGCTTGCCGTGAAAATCGCACCCGACACACCGGCTTGAGAATACACCTGCCATGTCGTCCCACTATATGTGAACGTCAAGCTAATGTTGCCAATGTCGCAAACGACATCCTCGGACAAACCTTCAATCGTTGAGCCGTTCCGAGCCACTGTCAGGTTGTTGGATGACCAATCATCCGCGTCGGCCACAAACACGGTGTCGCCAGTTGCTGGACTTGCTGGAAGGGTGATCGTAAACGCCCCGCCAGAAGTATCCGCGAGAATTAGATCACCTGCGACAGCCGTGTAGTTTGCAGTTTTGACAACATACTCGGTCAAAACATCCTCTGCAGTCGCAGAGATAAAGACCAATGCAGAACCGGACAGGTTAAGCGCCGCGTCAGCATTACTGCTTTCAGAGACAGTGCGAGTGAGAGTAGTGCCAGACGCCGTGTAGGTGCCTGTGCCAATTTCCCAGTTGCTGCCGTCCTCGATGACGTAGCGAACTATTTGCCCGTCGGTAACGCCCGCATCCGCAAACGTCTGATACCCATCCTCCGCTGAACCAAGTGTGATTGTCCCCGTGCCAGTAGTGGCCGTGGCTACTTTTGCGCGATTAACGAGGACAACCATGGTTTACGCAATCCTGATGATGGCGTTCGAAGCATCCGCAGTTGGGAACACAATCTGGAAGTCACCAGCCGTCGCGGTTTTGTCCGATCCAAAGTCCAAAACAACAACAGTGTCAGTGGTGCTCGAACCACCACCTGTAGTAGTGTTGTAGATCAACGCACCTCGCGCCGTGATCGTTGCAGAAGTAAATGTCAAATCTGCAAAATCTGTAAACGCTGTTGTGCCAGACGTTGTTGGTGTGACATTGGTCAGCGTGCCGCCACCAGCTGCATACGAACCCGAGTCACCAACTTCGTTGGTCGCAGTGTAGTCCGTAGTCGCTGCCGTGAAGGAAGCACTGTTAGTGTACAGAGCCAACTTGAATGTATGGCCAGTACTGTTAGTAAAGTCGTGCTTGGCTTGAAGCAGTTGCTGCTTAAAGCTCGTGCACATAAAGTTGCCGGTGAACGCCATGGTTAGAGTCTCCTTATCACGTCAGCCAGTTCAGGGTGTCCTGCATCCTGAAGCGCATTATACACAGTTGTGCGGTCGCTGCGAACTGCTTGTTTTAAATACGACTCAACCACTTTAGCTATTTGGCTTTGAAAAGCATGTGCCTGCTCTCGCAAAGCAGGATGAGCAGTATCCGAAACGGAAACAATCCGTTGCGCTGCTTGTTCTGCAAGCTCCTCTGGCGTGAAGCCGCGGCCACTTGTTGTCCGAACACCCACTACTGGAGTGTCTTTGGGTATGTCAAATAAGCCTACGTTCATTGTTTCGGCCTAATCACCTTACCACGACGGTACTCGTCCGTCACCTCTTTAGCTTCGCCCAGCTGCTTGAGACCAGAGATAGATTCCTGGAGGCGTTGGACATACATCTGGGTAACGTCTTGTTCGCCCTTCATAAATATCGTTGCCTCAATCAAGGCACCGTACAGCATAGCCATCTCAGCGTTGATGCTTAGCCAAGTCGTGTCACCATCCGCACCAGACGTCAAGCTGTTCGGTCGGTAGAAATAATGAAGCTCAGCCGTATATGCGGCATCAGGAGTAGCCGCCAGAATGAAGTTCTCGTTATCAAACTGAGCAAAGTATTTTGGAGCTCCGGTCGTAGTCGCATCCGGTGTGTACTCTTGGATGAAGCTCGGATCTTTAAACTCCAAGAAGAACTTATCACCATCCGGACCCGCTAGGCTCAAAGAAAACGGCGCCAAGAAGTCGCTCGGACAAGCCAGGTATTTGTTGCCTATTGTCGTAGATGCAGTGGCGTTTTTGCGGAACAAACTAAGTTGAACCTGCTTTAGAATCCGCTCCTCTGCCATTCGAATAAACAACGGAATATTGTTCACGAAGGTGGTCTCCGTGTTTTCCGTATAATCCTGAATAGCCTGTTTTAGTTGTCCGTACGTAAAGCTCATGTTGTCACCACCGTAACTTGCCCCGTACTACCTACCATACGAGGACGAACAAGGCGAGGATCCTCTACTGTCGGCACTCCAACATACACCTGAAGAGCCTCTGGCTGATCAGGACGAGGATCTTTCAAGGCCTGTGGATCTGGCCCTGGACGAGGAGGGTAAAGCTGGGGGTGCTTAGGTTCGTATTCATCAGGACCAACAAGTGCGCCTGTCCACTCCTTCTTCATATCCCGAAGACGGTAGCGGCGACCTGAACGATCAGAGATACCCCAAGCATTTTTGCCAGATGCGAATGCCATCAGACCCTCAGATAACGAATGCTCGGCGTCAAAGTCAGAGGCACCTTGGCCTCGTCCTCATTTGCCGCGCGTTGAAACTCTTCCTCGTAGATCGACTTCATCATCTGCACACGATCAGGCGCACGCTTAACTGCGAGATAATATGCTAGACCCGCGACCATGCAGGGGTAAAAACGGAAGGGGATGCCCGTTGTGTTTGTAAGAGTATCTACGTCCTCGATGCGACGAACGTAGTAATACACCAGTTGGTCAGTGGAGTTCTCAGGCGTCTGCCACAAGTTGATGACCGGAGCGATCTGGCGATCGAAATAAAACTGCGAAGGACGACCCTGGTCCGTTTTATTCGGGAAGTTCAAATAGTCCGAACGGCTGATCCGATCCATCTCGTAGTCAGTCCCGCTGCGGCGCAGAACCATGTCTAGAATATCTACGACATCCTCTGCCAGAGTATACTGCGCTGTGCCTTGCGTCACGGTCGTCGTACCTTGGGCCACGGTCCACAGGTTCAAGCCACGGTTAGCCCATTCAGCAAACATCAAGTTCATCGAGCGACGAGCCGTCTTGGCATCGTAACCCGTCCGCATCTCTAAACCAATGCGCTCGTATGCCTCTTCAATCGCTTCCGCGACGTCGAGGTTGAAGTCTCGTGAACCTGACGTTGTCATTTCGTTTTCCTCTTAGCGGCGGAAACCCGACGCGGCTTACCAGCAGGCTGGCCCAGGCTTTTCTTCTCAGCGATCTTCTTCTTTTTCTCAGAAGAAGACATCTCACCCGCAGTCTTAGGTGTCTTAGCAGTAACCCGTTTTGTCGGACGGCAGTAAGGTGTTCCTCTCTTCTCGCCCTCTTGGCGACCACAGGGCTTTCCTGTGCGAACGTCCTTCCAGTTTTCCTTAAACCAGCGTTTTAGGGCAGCACCTTTCTCGGTCTTGCGAACAGCCATCAGAACGTCCTCGCTTTTACGATTCCGCCCTTTGCCTTTTTCTGGGTTTTATTACCCCAGTTCTTCGCACCAACCTTGCGGCATTTAGCAATGGCTCCGCTTGCATAAGCAGAGGGGAAGACCTTGTAACGGGCCTTAACCTTTTTATAGCAAGCGTCTTTTGCCATTACTTCATCTTGCCCATAGCCATCTGTTTGCGGGGGCTGCACATGGACTGGTCCACGCTGCCGCCACGAGCCATCTTGACCTTACCGCCCTTTTTGTAGCCGGCCTTAACTTTGCCGCCCATCTTCATGCCTTTGGATTTGCAACCAGCCATCGGAACCTCCGTTATTTGCTTAGCCATATTACCACGCATCATTGCCATTGTCTTCACCACAAAGCTTTGGTTGCGAAGAAGGCCGTGATCGCGAGAAGCGTAAGCGCGATCTGCCCGTAGAAGGCCATCGTGCCATGATACACTCGACTGTCCAACTTCTCGATAGCGTTGGCCAGTCTCAGCATGTCCTTCTCCATGTGAGAAAGATGATTATTTTCAAGACGATCCAATACGGCCTCAATCCTTACGAGGCGTTTGTCGATGTCATGAACATCTTTCTCAAGGTTATCCATTTTGTCACCAGTTATCCGTTTGTTGGTAAAGGAGGAGGAACGTAAACAGACTTTGTGTTCCTTCTGTTTTTAGGCTGATCCCAACGAGGGATCCAACGACAGTTGTCCTTTTGATATCCCAAGTTGTTGTCTATTCTATCAAGAGAGTAACCTGGAAGAGGCATCTCTCCCATGTCTTTTAAAAACCCTTCGAACTGCATCCACTTTTCGTCTACAGTTATTCCACGGCCACCATAAAGATGATAGTACTTATGGTTCTGGTTCAAACAACGATCTTTCATGCTGCGCCAAGAAATGTACGTCGGCGTGCCGTACATCCCATGCTTTGTTGAAGCCTCACGCAAACGCGCAGATGAGCTGCATGGTCTGCAAACCCACTGACGTCCAGCTTTCTTGAGCCTGTTATGAACGTCTATGCGGACTTTTTTAGATAATCCACACATCTCACACGAGTGCTCCAAGTAATTCCATTTGTACATTGTGGTATCCTACGTAATTGGCGATCACCATACCAATTACTGCAATACTCCACATCTTGCAAGACCAATACTTGGCCGACAGTTTATCCAACTTGCCCTTATCACAACCATGACGCGCACGGAATGACTTCCGGCGTTCTGGGTTGGATTTCTTGATCGTCATGTTGGCATCGCCAAAACGAACGATCTTCTCCTTGCCATTGGCACAGGCTTTTACAACGGACTTCTTGCCCCCCGAAACTTGGCGCTTGGGTTTGTTGCAGGCCATCTTGGACTTATCGATCTTAGGCATTAGAGTGGCCCCATACTTTGAATGTAAACAAATTCCATTGACGCCGAAACATTAAAGCTAACAGATCCAGAGGAAGAAAACGCTCTCATTTCTAGGTCTGTTTTTTCTGTAAACCTTAAAGGAAAAGTATAAAATTGCTCGTGTGCGCCATCTGTAAGAGTAAATCTTTCTTTTATTTGAAACACTTCCCCATAGGGTCTAGCAACAAGACTAGCATTCAGAATAGCAGGTGTCTGAGTTGATGTGCCTGTGGACAAGGACATCTTTGTAAGAAAGGCTGTATATCCTGCGGGAACTGTCCAAAGACCCATTAATGTTTGGTTGTCGCCAACCCCATTTATGGTCAGGTAAATA
>Ga0208898_1001957_pt1 | contig 13030 bp, 16 predicted proteins | sample VirMetDEL_Mar_4_FD_184513 | JGI IMG/M metagenome (GOLD analysis project Ga0208898, IMG submission 184513) | Aqueous microbial communities from the Delaware River and Bay under freshwater to marine salinity gradient to study organic matter... | ecosystem: Environmental > Aquatic > Marine >...
ACTTCTTTCAATACAAGCCGTAGAGGAAGGAGGAACACTATAAATTAGATTATTAACAATTAAGTTTTCGGATTTACTCATTTATTAAGTATAAAGAAAAAAAAAATTTTTTTTTTTTAAAAATTTCTAAAAATAAATGAGTAGAAACTTAAATTTAATTAAAACGAGTAATAAAACTATGAGAGATAAGGCTTATGAATTAGGTGCTACCGAATTTGGTAAGAGTAGGACACAAAATAAAAAGTATTATGTCGTTTATAGAGGAAAAGTTATCAACTTTGGTGAGAAGGGTTATAGTGATTATACTAAACATAAAGACCCTAAACGAAGAGAAGCATATATGAAACGACATAAAGGAATTAAAAAGAAGGACGGAAGTTTAGCATATAAAGATAAAAAAGGTGCTTCTTTTTGGTCTATGAATTTACTTTGGAATTAAATTTTATAAAGTTTTTTTTTCTTTATAAAATTATAGTTAAATTATTTATTGTCCGTCAATTTTCTTCCTCTTCTTAGTCTTCTTCTTACAATCATCTCCATAACTATACATAAACCCTTTTTCTTTTAGAGACACTTTGTTCTCTTCTCGTTCATAACGAGCCATTACATTTCTATAATGATTATTCATATTCAGATTGTTTCTGTTCCAAGAAGAAGACATATCTTATCTTCTATCAAAAAAGTTGGTTTAAAAATTCAAATTTATTTTTTATAAATTAGAATTTAAGTAAGTTTAAGTATAGTTTAGTTATATAATTGTCTTATTACCTCTTGTTTATCCATTATAAATTCTTCTATAAGATGTTGATTTTTTTGTTTTTTATATCTACCAATTTTAAATTCTTTGGTAGTCAATTCTGATAATTTTTTACCTCTTCTATTAAGTGTCTTATCTTCTAAAAATCTAGCATTTAATAAAGATTGATTACCTTTACACTTATCACATTTTTTTTGGTGATATTTATAAAGAATATATTTCATAGTCTTACCACAGAGGGTCTTAATTTCACTATTAGACATATTTAATCTTCTTTCTAAAAAGATTGTTTAAAAATTCAAATTTATTTTTTTTATAAATTAGAATTTAAGTATAGTTTAAGTATAGTTTATTCATTTAATTGTGCTTTTTCTTTTCTATCTTTTACTATATCGTCTATAATACATTTTAATGTGGAATTTTTATATGCCTTTTTTTTAAAATCTCTAATAGTCATTTCTGATAATTTTTTACCTTTTATATTACCTATCTTATGATTATAACATTCAACATTTATTTCAGGTAAATTACCTTTACATATATTACATTTTTTTTGGTGATATTTAAAAAGAATATTCTTCATAGTCTTACCACAGAGGGTATTAATCTCATTACAAGACATATTCAATCTTCTATCTAAAAAGTTTGTTTAAAAAATCAATTTTTTTTGGGGGTGTAGTTTACAATTTAGTTTACAATTTAGTTTACAATTTAGTATTACACCAACACTCAAAGACTAAGACTATATCTGTACCTTGTAAATCAACTATACCACCTTGGTCGTCTAGAATTTGAATATCAAGATTATTAACATTAATAGGTGATGGATAATCCTTCTTTACAAGATATTCTTGTTCCCATTTATCTATATTTCCATAAGTACTACATATTGGAAGACAACCAAGAATAGAGGTTTTATCACCTCCTTTTTGTAGAGCATTATAACCATTAGATAAGACACGAGAAGAGATATATAAGTATCTACTTCCAAATAAGTCTGGTACACCTTGTGCCGTTTGTGTTCCTTGAAAATTCATTTCATCAACATTATAACCAAGTATATCAGCAATATTACTTTTTCTAAATTTCCAAGTATCAGTTGAATTAACAATTTCTACTTTATCATTTGTTATAGTTCCTGTTGCTATTGAAGTGAAAAATACATTAATTTGTGACATTACTTCGGTTAGTAAGGTTGTAGATGTATATTGTGCTGGTGTAATTTCAATATTGAAGACTAAATTTTCAACATAAGTAGGAGCATTTGTAGCAACAATAGTACTTCCAATTCCAGTCGGACAATTTACTGGAAGACTAAAACCAAGTAAATTCATAATAGCAGGAGAACCACCTGTTAAAAAATCAACACCATTAACATTAACACCAGCATCTATAACTTCAAATTCAACTCTATTTATTAATGCATCATATTCCCATTTTCCAAATCCACCATTATTAGAATTTAGAGTATCTATAAGAGAATTTAAAGTATAAGTTCCAGGCGGAACTGGAACAAAACTATTAATACCATTTATTTTATAATTTAATTCAGCAGTATTACCTAAATTAAATTGTGTTCCTAACTCTAAAACTAAATCATTATTGTTATCATTAATATTAGTGTATAAGTGAGGTATAGAAGCTTGTTTTAGAGCAATACTATTAATATCTAAACTTACATCTCCAAGAGAATATCTAAAATTACTTGTAGTTCCGTCAGTTTTATCTCTAGAGTTTACAATTAGTAAATTTCTTTGATTATCACGATTATTCATTATTTATTATTTACTAAGAAAATAATAAATAAAAAATATTATTTTGTTTACTTTGTTTAATTTAATCTTGGTGCATCTCCAACCCATACTCCTAAAATCATAGTCAATAACGAAAGATATTCTCCACTATCACATTTAGGTAATGTATGTAATTGAAATAAACAAAATGTAATAGTCATTAAACTTATAAATAATTGTGTGAAAAAACTAACTGCTCTTCGGTCTAATTCAAAACAACAACTTTTCCAAAAGACTTTTCTATTGAAACTATTTTCACTTATCTGACTTTCAGATAAATCTTGTTGAGGTGTAGAAATATTTAATTTACACTCTTCTTCACTCTTACTCATTTTTCTTTATTATATAAAAGATTTAATTTATTCATCTACCTTAGAATTTGTGTCATTTACTCGTAAAACTTTTGTATGAGTAAGAAGAGAAATAAAAATCAAATCATCACCCGCACTTTGGTCGTCTTCATTTTTATAAACATTATTACATTCCCATACTAATCGTTTATTTGTATTAATAAAATCACCACTCATTTCAAGATAATCGTCAGTTAAAAGATTAGTAACAAATGAAAATCCGTTATTAACAAAATCTACTTGTGTTTGATTAACACCATATTGAGTTCTATATGTATCTAAAACAATAGGGTATGCTTCTCCATATTTAACTTTCTTTTTGTATGGGTATAATTCAGTACCTAATGTATAAGTCCATTCTGTTGATTGAGGGTTAGGAAAAGTAGGAGTATAAGGTTTAGTTGGTCTAAATTGAGAATAACTATCTTGAACTGAGGTTGTCCTTTGTAAAGAATTATAAGAAACAACTTTAATATCTTTTGCTACTGATACAGCTTTATCAATAGAGATTGTAATATTATATTCATCTTTTGGAAGAAATTGTTTTGTTGTAAAACAATCATCAAAAGTCCAACTTAATCCAACTTTATTAGCTTCATTATTTACTGATGTTAAAGCATTATCCATTACTTTAACTAAACAAATTTGTAATGAGGGTCTAATTCTAGTATCTACAATTAGACTATCAATTGCTTGAACCGAAGTAGTAGGATTATTAACATCTAATTCCATTCTTAATCCATCAACTATCTCAGGACTAAGAAGTTTAGAGTTATGACCTTTAAAAAATCCGTGAAGTTCACTTAATTGAATTTTAAAATCAACAAAATTCTCACTATTTAGTGTTGAGGTAGTTGTTCCATAACCTTGAATTACACCTTGGGTTTGAAACCAAAAATCATCTTTCTCAATATAATCACGAACACAAATATTAATATCGTTTCTATGAGAACTAGTAATAGTAGTGCCTGACTTATGAAAAATTCTTATATCATTAATTAAATTAGCACAACTTCCTCTGCCAAAACCACCTGTAGTTTGTGCTCCTAATATATCAACTACTTTAACACCCATTTTAAGATATGATTTTGTGGGGTCAACATAGTACTTTCCGGTTGGAAAATCACATATCATAGTATCAGCAGTTCCGTATTCTTGTTCTGTGAAAAAAGTTTCAATTACATCATAAGGTCGTGTTTTAACGGATGTAGGTTGATTGACTTTATAAGTCATTCTATTTCTTTGTAGTATTGCTTCTGACATTTATTAAGTATAAAGAAAAAATTATTTTTTTTTTATAAATTGAAACAATATTCCTTACTCCAATATTTAGGATTTTTTCTATCTATAATTACCGATTGATTATGATACTTACTTTTAAAATGATTTACAATAGAATATCTCTTAATTTCAACATTACATACTTTACACTTAAATGTTTCTTCTTTATTTACTCGTTGTCTATTAGGTAGAATAAATCCACTTCCAAATCCTTTACGAAGTCCAACTTTATTTGTCATTACTTTCTCATTAATTATTTTATATTTAAATTTTTATATAAATTTAATTATAAAAATTTAAAACAACTCAAATTACAATTTTTAGAAATATCATTAATATGAATTTTACGACCAAGACGAGATAAAAATATAGTAGTTTCTAGGATTGTTTCTATTTCAAATTTATAAGAATTGAATAACATACCGAGTTTTTCACTCATTTTTCGTAATACATATTCTTTCTTTTCTTCACCTGATAATCTACCTAAATTTAATTCTTCTGCAACTTCCATAAAACAAAGGACACTTTCTAAAATATTTCTTAAATTAATCTTATCAGTCATTTATTTAATTAGAGATAAGAAAATATTTTTTTTAAGGTTCAAGAGCATTTACTTCAAGTATCATACTTCTATTACTATTTCTCACAAGACCAACTTGATTAGTCGCATAATTTCGTGTTGGCATATTATATGGAATAGATTGTCCCCTAAGATAATTTAGAGATTGTGAGTTTCGAAGGTGGGTACTCTCTCTATCTACTATTGCTTGTCGTTGAAAATCGTATCCTACACCTCTGTTTCCAGTCCAAGTTCCTTTTCCTCTAATATTTTTATTTTCTAAATGTTGTTGTTGAATTTGGTTCATATTATCTCTACCTTCAATAGGTTCAATATCTCCATAATCTACACCTTGTTGGTCAGGTTCAATATCGTTTCCTAAATCATATTTACCTTCGTGGTGTGGTTCACCTCTTCTTCCACTTTCACTATCATTATTAAGTTCTTTATCAAGTGGTTCTTTTCGTCTTTCCATAATTTTATTTGCTCTTTCTCTTTGAAGAAAGAGATTTTGGTCGTCAGTATACATATTGTTTCCAGCAAGTTTTTGACTTTCAACTAATTCTTCGTCGTCTACATTTCCTACAACTGCTTGTCCGTGTGGAAGTTCACCTTCCGGACCTTCTAACATATCTACTTGTTGTAATTTACTTTCGTCTCTAATTACTCTTGTAATTGCTACCTGATTTCTAATAATGTCTTCAACTGATGGTTGTCCTAATCCTCTTCTAATTGGAATTGAAGGGTTAATTTCTAATCCAGTTAAACCGGCATTTACATTTCTAATTAGATTATCTCCAAATGTATTTCTAATTAAATCGTGATTAATGTCACTATCTCCTTGACTAACTAAATCACTTAAATCTCCCATTCCCTCTACTTTTTCTATTTGACTATCACTTAATCCTAAATCACTTAAACCTAATTGTGTTCCAATTGATTTTTGTACTACTTTTTTATTAACTCCAAAACTCGGTTGAATATTAATTTGTTGAATTTCACTTACACCTAATTCATTTTCTTCTTTATCTATATTTATATGTGTTGTTCCACTTACACCTAATTGTTTCTCTTTCTTTTCAACTCCAATATTAATTTGTTGTGTTTTACTAGCTACTAAATTTCCTAATGGTGGTTGTACCTTTTTTTGTGCTTCTGTAATTTGTAAGGCATCTTTTATAGTTTCATATCCATATTCCTTTTTGAAGGCCATTTCTTTTTCGTCATTATTTAATCCTAACATAAAATCTTTAACCATTTTATTAGTCCATTTTGTTTGTTTCATATTTCCATATTTATTTTCCCATAATTCTTTACCATTATCAGTTAAAGCCCAAGATAAAATATCTCTATTTCTCTGTTTCCTTGGTTTTTTAACTATTTTATTTCTTGGTATTTCAGGTGTTTTCATAGGTATTGTCTCTTCTCTTTCAAGTTCAAGAGGAGGTGGTATTTGTATTGCCATAGCTGAATTAGGTTGTTCGGCTATTTCAACTAAACCTTCTTTTGGAACAAAAGTTTTTTCTTCTTCTTCTCCCTCTTCAACCCAGTCAGGTCTAAAATAGTCTTCTTCGTCTTCTTTAACTGCCGAACTAAATCTCTCGAGTGTATCTTGAATTCTACTACTCAAACGAGGAGGTGCTGTATCACTTCTTTTAACATTATCCATTTTTTTAGGCATATCTATTGAAGATAAGGATTTAGTTTTTGTAGGTTTATAATATTTAGGAGGAGGAGGAGGTCCTCTAGGTTTAGTTGGTGTTTTTCCACCTAATTTAGCAGGAGGAGGAGGTCCTCTAGGTTTAGTTGGTGTTTTTTCAGACATTTCCTCCTTAACTCGTTTTTCAAACACTTCCGTTTGAACTAAGTTTCGTGATTTTCTATAAAAAGAAGATAAGTTAGCATTACTTAATTTTTCTAATCTTTCTCTTGTAATATCTAATCTTACTAGACTAGTTTGAGGGGCATATTTCAAAATAAATTTAATTTGTTCTTCTCTATTAGACATTTTTAATTTTTATTATTAGAAAATATTTTAAAAAAATTTAAAAATTGTTTAAAATAAATAAATAATGAAAGAAGGAAAAGAAGAAGAAGAAAAATCCAAGGGTAAATATGAAGTTAAATGTTTTGAAACAGAGAAAGATAAGGTAGATGAAACTAAAATTCCTCACTCTTGTAAAGTAGGAATATTCCCTAAAAAATTAGAACAACTAGGTATGTTGATTGTAGGACGAACGGGAAGTGGTAAAACGAATGTCTTACTTGAAATCTTAACTAATCCAAATTTATTAGGAGATGCTTTTGAAAAGAAAAATATTTTTCTTTATTCAGCATTAAAACCTGACCCTAAAATGGTTGATACAATAAAAATTCCAAAGAAGAATATAATTAAAGACTGGGACGAAAAAGTGGTACAATCTCATTTAGACAGGTTAGAACAAAAAGCTAAAAAAGATTTTAAAAATGCACCTTATACATTACTTATATTTGATGATGTCTTACAAAAAAAAAAATTCCTTAAATCTTCAACTATGTCTAATCTTGCTACTTGTCACCGCCATTTTAAGTGTGTTTATGCAATTTTAACTCAATATTACAAAGGAATAAGTAGTGTAATTAGGACGAATTGTAGTTATATAATCTTCTTTGCTAGTTCTCAAATAGAAACTCAAAAGTTATATGAGGAACAAGCCCCTCATGGTTATAATAAAAATAAATTTTTTAAGTGTGTTGATATGGCAACTAACGAACCATATTCATTTTTAAGTATAAACACTCGTGCTAAATATGATGAGAAACTAAGAAAAGGATTTAATCTTATAATGAAATAAGAATAAATTAATTTTATAATTTTTAGAATAATTATAAAATTTAATAATAGGTTTATTTATTTATTAACTAAATATCTATTATTTCTTACATAATTAAATCCTCTTGTATTATTAGAGATATATTTTCCTTTATAACCTTGTAAATAAGGTTCAGGAAAGATATTAGGTCTACTTTGTAATTGTTCTTTCTCACTTGTGGTTGTATTTTGTTCCGGTTCAGGTTGTTTGAATGGTAATTGAACTCTATTGGGGTCAGTCATAAGTGGTAAACTCTCACTCTTAGGTGCGAATACTGGTATCCATAATTTTCTATTATATTCTAAAAATGATACTGGTATTTTTCCTATTCCTTTTGGAACCATAGGCATTTTTATAGTTTCATTAAATCGTAAGTTCTCGTTGTTTTGTTGTCGTTTATATAAAACACTATCAGGGTCGTGGTCTTCTGTCATATTCTTGGCTCTCCACATACTCATCTTACTTATTTGTTCCCTTTCTCGTCTCACTTCTTCCGGTGGTTGATAATATTCCGCATCTGTATCTCCAAAAATAATTTTAGGTCTTAATTCAGGTTTATTAGTATTAGTTTCAACAAAGCCAGGATGGATTACATCGTCTCTTAATCTCCTTTGTTTCATAGTCTTTTCATTTTCCGCATCTATCTCTTGTAATTTAATCTCATCATCGTAATCTTGACTTTCTTTATATTCTTTTTCAGCTTTAACTGCTTCATCGTATCTCTTAATTCTATCTTCTTCTTCTGCTTTTTTATCTCTCTCTTCTTGTTTCACTTCGTAATCTGTACCAATATCTAAACTTACATCACCACTTCCTTTACTTCCAAGTTGGTTTTGTTCCTTAACTTCAAAAGACATTAAATCTTTCTTAACATTCTCAGGTAGATTTTCATATCCACCAGATATTTCCATAAAACTATCATACATTCTAGTTAAATCGTGATATGACATAGTAGAAATATCTGTTTGATATAAATTATAAAGACTATCAACTTGACTATCACTTAAAAATTGTCCTTTTTTATTTGATTTTAATGTTTCTAACATAACATCTTTAAGATTACCAACCAAACCTATATGTTGTTTAGTTATTTTCTCATTTCTTCCTCCAACTCTATTTTTAGATAAAAATGCTTCGTGTTTCCTTACATCTCTCATATATCTATCATATCCGTCAGGATTTTGTGTTTTGAATTCATTTAATAGTTGAGTATATTTATCTTCTGCTGAATTATTCATCGGTCCGGAAAATGGATTAAAATGGTTCATAAACTTATTAAATTTCTCTCCAAAGGTAGTATCATCTCTACCTCCATAATCACTAAATTTAGGGACTTTTTTAAGACTTTCTATTGTCGGATTTTTCTTTAATCTCTCATCATAAATAGAAGTATCTTGATTTTTAAAATTAGCTAAATCTCTTTGTCTTCCTATTTCATCCATTTCTAATTGTTGTCTTTCATTAATATTAGATAATCCCCTTTCATCTCCAGTTTCTCTAAATTTAATTGGTTTTCCACTCACCATATCATCCCAATCACGAGAAATTCTTGCTACTTCCTTTTTAACTTCGTGTGTAATTGTAGACCCTAATACATCAGGATTTAGAACTGCTTTTAACCCTAATTCTAACATTCTAGAAGTAGATAAACCACTATCATCTCCATCTAACATTTTTCTCCAATCATCTTTATCCTGAGGAGAAAAACCTAGACCAATAGCATTTATACCGGCTTGAAACATTTTAACTTGAGGAACACCTAGAGTAGCCGCTAAATTACCGACCCAACTTCCGTCTTCTAATGTCTTTTTATTTATCCCTTTTGAATATTTATCATAAATACCTTTCCATTCTTTCATTTGTGCGACTGAATATCCAAGTTTATTTTGAATTTGTAGAAGTTGTTTATCAGTTAATTTAGGAAGTTTCATTCCGGACATTTTACTAATTTGATTTCTTAATCCACCTTCATTCTTATTTCTAGTTAAACCACTATCGTCTAATAACATTTGAGACCGAGTTCTCATTCCTGCTTCTCTATCTAATCTCATATCAATTAAATCTTCGTCTTTTCTTTCTTCTTCGGCAGTTTCTAAAATTCGTTCTTCTCTTTTTTTCATAGCTTCTTCTCGTTCTTTAATAGATTTTTCGGAATATTTCTCTTCGTCTTCTTCTTTAAATTCTTCATCCTCAGGTATAGTTTTAAGTTTACTACCTTCTTTTTCACGAATTAATCGTTTCAAATCTTCTAAGGTATTTTTATCCTTATTTTTCTTTTTATATTTTTTAGGATTTTTAATACCGAGAGATTTTGCTATCATTTGTAACTCTCCAGTTTTCATTTCGTCTAAATCTTTTGCCATTTTTTTATTATTAGAAAATATTTTATCTTTTTTTTTATCTTTTTTATCTGGAAGGAAATGTCCTATTGTATGATATTTTATAACACCTGAACCTATTTCCTCTTTTGGTTCAACTACTCTTTTATCATAAAAATCTCTACCAGCACTAGTCATAGAAAGTGGGTCTATAATTTTCTCACTTAAATTATTAGTTGTATAATGAGTTAAATTATTATTAAAAGTCGGAGTAATTTTTTTAGGAGAAGAACCTATATTGAAAGCAACTCCTTTTATTCCTAAATCTTTTGATATATCAGCAGTTATATAACCTCCTAGAGAATGACCTGATATAATAACATTATCTTTACCATAGGTTTTAATTAACTTTTTAGTTTCATCTTTTATTTCTATTAATCTACCCATAGTTTCAGGTTTATTCAAGACGATATGTAAATCTTCTTTTAGGTCTTGATATTTCATACCTTTTGTATTTCCTAAATCAGTTCCTTTTGCTACAATAACAACTTTGTTAGTTCTAGTATCTCTAACAACAAGATAATTAGTTTCTTCTTTCATTATCTTATAATTATCACCTTCATTATACTCATCTAAAACTTGTCTAGCATTATTACTATAAGTTGCTTGATTAAGAACCGCATAATCGTATTGTTCTCCTTTTGACATTTTATTAAAATAACAATATTTTAATAAAATAATTTACTTTTTAGCATATTCCAAACTTCTAATGAGAGAGTGTCCTAATTGATTTGCTCTTAATTCTCTTTGATTTAAAGTATAATTTTTGTTCTCCATATTACTACTTACAATATGTCTCCAATCATTACTGGTTATATCTTTACCTGTAACTTCTTTAAAAAGAGTACGAATTCTTTTAGAAAAATTATCGTCTGTATTTTCACCAAAAAAGAAAGTTCCATTTTGAAGATTATGTTTAGAAATATAAATTTGTAGAATTTTTTTTAAAGAATTAGGAATTTTATGATTAGTTCCAAGTTTTTCATAATTTTGAGATTTACTTCTGTTAAAATCAAAAGTAGTTGGTGTTCCAAACTTATTGATATTAACATAGTTATAATTAATATCTTTTTTAGTTTTATTATTACTCTTATTTAATCTTAATAACTTCCAATCTTGAACTCGACGAGGGTAGAGTATAATAAGAGATAAGAGTAATCTATCTTCACTATCTAATCTATGTTTATTAAGACGAAACAATTTTAATACTTCGTCATATTTCAACCAGTTTTCTTCTTGGTGTTTAGATTTTTTATTTTCTCTAATTTCTTTTTTAGAAGTATCTATACCTTCAACCATTTTATTAGTATAATGTTCTATTAGTTTTTTCTCTACAACAAAACCTTTTAAGAAGAGTAAGATAGAATAGTAATAATCTTTCTTACCTTTATATTTTTCTAAAAACTTATCAATAGTTTCAGTATCTTTAAGAAACTCATAAGAAGTTATAACAAAATTCTTATTATTCTTTTTATGGATTGATTTAACTTTTGATAAGTATTGATTTAAACTTCTAACACTACTTCTTGTATCTTTCTTCATTCTCATAAATAAATTTTTTTCTGTTAGAGATAATTTATTCCAAATTTTTTTATCGTCATTTAAGATAACATATTTTTTTTCAAAATCTTCCATTTTATTTATTTCAATATTTTATTTTTAAAAATAAAATATTTAATCAAATTTAATTTCTTAATAATTCTTAATTCTCATTCTCTTTTTCTTCACTCTCTTCTTCACTCCCATTCAATCCTAGGTGTTTCAATATAAAAATTAACTCTTCTTTCCATTCACTATCTTCCTCTTCTTCACTCTCATCTTCCCATAAAGGGTTGTCACAATCGTTATGTTTATATTTAAGATTATTAAGAAAATTGAAACCAACACTCATAAAATTATAAGTTTTTATAGGTTTATTACACTCACAACAAATTATAATTTTATGGTTAATATTCTCTTCAATATTATTAGAAGACATATTTAATCTTCTATCTAAAAAGTTATTTTAAAAATTCAATTTTTTTTTTAAAAATTGAATTTATAGTTAAGTATTAAGTATCACTCTCATTCTAATCTTAGATAAAAACTATTTCTAAAAATATTATAAGGGTGTTGGTCATCTAAATTCCATTCTTCATATTGAGTTTCTATTAATTCTTCACATACAGCATCCCAGTTTATATGTTTATGAGGTACACACTCATCAGGGCTCCATTCACCACTCACCCAATATAAATCTTTTATATAAGTTTGAATATAATTTTTTCTTATAAGTGTGTTAAATTCTTCTCCATTAGGGGTAATTCCTTCTATTAACCAATCTCTAAATCCTTTAAAATCAGGTATAGGTTCTATATCTTCAAGTCCTTCTTTTATCAAAAACTTTTCAATTTCACCATCATTATTTAAGATATAATTTAAGTAAGCAATTAAGTCTTTTCTTTCCATAACATTTTCAACAATATAATCTTGTTGAATAGTTTTAATATTCTCTTCATTAATATTAAATAAAGACATATTTAATCTTCTATCTAAAAAGATTGTTTAAAAATTCAATTTTTTTTTTGAAGATTGAATTTTAAGTATAAGTAGGATTTAGTGTTAGTTATCGTCTTAACACTCTAGTCATTCTCATTCTCATTCTCTAGGAATTCATGAAATGACTTATCGTATTGATGTGGTCTACACAAACTTTATCACATAATTTTAAAAAATTTTCAAGGTTTCTTACTACTGGTATAAGTTCACATTCACACCATTTTTCACATTCATTAGTAATCTCACGATTAAGTTTTTTTTGTAAATATCTTTGGTATCCTTCAGGATTTTTTTTTCTATTCTCCAATACTTTTTTCATTTTTGTTCTTTCTTGAAGACATACATTAAGACAAGAGATAGTTTTAATAAAATCTTTATTGTCAATCATATTCATAATCTTATGAGAGTAGTTATTAGACATATTTTATTCTTAATTCTAAAAAGTTATTTTAAAAATTCAAATTAAAATTTTAAGAAAAAAAATCTGTGTCACGAAAAAAAAAGGGGGTGTGGTTATAATAT
>Ga0208898_1001959_pt1 | contig 13025 bp, 12 predicted proteins | sample VirMetDEL_Mar_4_FD_184513 | JGI IMG/M metagenome (GOLD analysis project Ga0208898, IMG submission 184513) | Aqueous microbial communities from the Delaware River and Bay under freshwater to marine salinity gradient to study organic matter... | ecosystem: Environmental > Aquatic > Marine >...
GGCTTCAACTATTTTATTTAGTTGATCCATATAATAAGTTTGAATAATAACACTATATTGAAGGGTTACATAATCAGGAACAACGTTAGCAACAAATTGTTTTGTTTGTATTCTATTATTTAATACGTTAAAATTAGAGTAGAAATTTTTAGGGTTATATTGCTTTTGCCAAGAAGTATATAAATTAGGAAAATTTGAATCTAATTTATTGGCAATACTTCTATTTTTAGTAATACCATCTCGTTTAATTACGATAATAGGCATCATAATGGCTCCGTTCTTATCACGGTAAAAACCGTCTTTTTGAAAGTTATTCCATCTTTCAGGATTACCATATATAATAGGTACAGGAATCCTTTCGTCGTTTTGAATAACGAAAGGTTTAATTACATTATTAAAATAATAAAATATAGATTCATCTATATCTTCTAAACCTACTGTAAATTGTTTGTATGTATCTCCTTTTTGAGATAATTTTTCTGAACGGTTAAAAGGGATACCAGCCTGATTAATGTCAGGATGTTGGGAATATTGGTCAGGGTCGTTTGGGTTACCTACAGTAGGATCGTAGGCAGTTTGAAGCCCTACACTAATTTCCTTTTGGGATTTTGGTACTGGTTTTCTTCCTTGTTTAGCCATTACATTCTTTCTTTAAATGGTGATAATGCTAATTTATCAGCTGGTACATAATGTGTATTACAAATAATTGAAATACTTGAACCAAAATTAGCTAAATCAGTTTCATTTAATACGTTGTTACCATTATCATCTTTATAGTCGTAAGCTGGGTTTTTACCTACAAAGTATTGGTTAGCATTTGTGCTATCTACTTCGTAATAACCTTGGTCATACATGATAATATCTCCTACTTCAGGGACTAAATTAGCTCCATATGTGTTAGCAAATTGCCAATCCTTGTTAAAATCTTTGTTACGATCTAATAAATCGTCTCTTAAAAATTTAAAGGTAATACCCCAAGTAAAATTAACACCTAAATCACTTTCGGGATATTCTTGATCTCTACGTTCGATTAAAGCATTTAATAGTATAGGAGGATGATAGTATTTTCCACCTGATGCTTCACCATAGATGTTAACTTTAGTTTCGCCTAAGTCAAATTTATAGTAAACACATTGTTGTGAGATAATATTAGCCATTAACTCACGGTTAATGTGTCTAAAAAAACTTATATCTCTTGCCTCTCCGTATAATGCCATTACCCTACAAATATAGTCATTGGTACATTATCTAATTCACTTCTACGAGCATCAGATTCTGCTGCTCTTCTTTCTAATAAAGATTGACGTGAAGTTTGATCAAAATATTCTCTTAATTTAGCAATTAAAGCTTCTTTATCAGCATTGGATGAGGCTAATAGGTCTGATTGGTTTAAGGTTACTTCTGCTCCTGGGATGGGTACTGTACCATATTTTCCACGGATATAACCTAACATTTCTTTACATAAAGCTAATGTATATTCAAAAATCCAACTTCTACCTACAGAATTAATTCTTGAGTAGACTGGGTTTCTGTATGGCATTTGGGAGACGTTGTTTACTTTACCTTCTCCACCTACTACAGAATTAGCTAATTTTTCTGATTTTAGATCATATTGGAACCAGATAGTGCTTCTATAAGCATCATCATCATTGTTAGGGATTGGGAAAACTCTAAGTCTATTATTAATTAATTCAAATGTATAGTTAGAAAATAAAATATCTCTATACATTTCAACTTGTTGAATAGCTTGTAAATCATAGCTTAAAGGCATCATTAAGAAACTGTTAGCACCGTAAGCAGTATAACCAGCAGCATCTCCAAACATAGCAATAGCTGTACCTTCGTATCCCATACCGCCATAAAATTGATATGAAGCTGGGATTGGTTGGTAGAAAATTTTTCTAATTTCTAAATCACTTCCTGTAATGCCTTGTGTTGCTGCCCAATCGTTTAAATCATAATCTTGAACTCCTGGGATTAAGTCTATTGAACCACTATACCAGTTAACATTACCCCCAACACCGGCTTCTGTTCCGTATTGTTGTGATAATCTAATTACGTTTTCTAAATTAGGAGTTACAATTTGGTTATCTAAATCAGTTGTAGAATCAGCATAATTATGATTTGAACCTTCTAAAGATAAGTAATCTTCTCTTTGTTTATAAGCATATAATTCATTACCATATACTGTGATGGCTTCTTCAAATGCTGTAAAAAATGAGCCTGAGGATAATTCTACGTTTTCAATAGGGTATCCTAAACGTACAGCACAAAATTTAGTTACTTTAAGAATATCAGCTTGAAATTCTACATCCCAATCATAGAAACCAAAAGGTGTTAATACACCAGTTCCAGGAGTAAATGTAGGTGAACCATCGTATATTGCAATATTAGCCATAATTTATTAAGTTGTTGCTATAAAATATTCAATTTTAGCATTACTACCTGAAGGTGAAACTAAAATTGAAGAAATATCATCATAAGTAAAGTCTGTTACGCTTCCTGTAATTTCACTTGTAGAAAGCATAAATGTACCTTTAGCTGCTATATTAAAGTTTAATTCTTCAGTTGATGAAGATACTTTTAAATTAACAGTGGCTGTTGTAGAATAATTACTAATACGAGCATATTTTAAACTACTAGTAACAAACGTACCTTCAGCATTAGCATCAGCTAAAGCAAATATAGTAGTATCTGAGCCTGAAGGGGCATTTAAGATTCTATTATCAATATATCCAATATCAGAAAGAGTAAGGTTATAATCCGTACCACGTTCAGTACCTTCAAGGATAATTCTTTCTTTAATTAAAAGGGTTAAGTCAGCCATTATGATGTTTTAGTTATAAATATTAAAAAATTTTGGCTTATTTACGTTTTCCACTAGAACCAGAAGTACCTAATGTAATACCTTGTTCTTGAGCTTCTTCGTATAAATTAATTAAATCTTCTACAATTGGATCTCTATGGTTAGTTTTAAGAGAAATAGCACACATATTTTTTATTTTACGTGCTGCTGAGTATAGGAATCTAAATCCAGAGTCTTTTTTAGATTTTAAATCTACTTGGTGATCATCACCACATACTATCATTTTAGAACGGATACCCAAACGGGTTACAATCATTTCCATTTGCTCATGTGTAACGTTTTGAGCTTCATCTACGATAACCACGCTATCAAGAAAAGTTCTACCACGCATAAAACTAACAGGAACGATTTCGATTTTTCCTTCTTGTATAAGAGATTCGATTTTGACTTTATCATATAACGCATACATATTTTGATATATAGGCTGGACCCATGGGTCCATTTTTTCGCGGAGGTCACCCGGTAAAAAACCGATTTCCTCCTTACTCACCGTAGGTCGTGTAATTATAATTTTTTCGCACTCTTTCATGAATAGTTTTTCAAGTGCTATTTGACATGCTAAAAATGTCTTTCCTGAACCTGCTGAACCGGCTAATAGTGTAACTGTGTTTTCTAGAATTTTTGCTTTTGCTTCTTTTTGTTCGTCATTTAGTGAAATTTTGAATTTAATTGGGTTTTTAGGCCTTCTCTTTTGTTGGAAGACCTCATCAGTGTGATGATTTGAAGCCATAAAATAAGAACTTTAGTTGTTTATTATACATATGAAAAAAAGCCCCGCTTTCGCGGGGCTTCTTAAACATATAATCTAAGATTTAGATTAAAGAGTGTTTAATCCAGAAACGTAGATCTTACCGTAGAATTCAGGACGTAACATCTTCTTAGCGTAGCGTGTTAAGAGACCTTTTCTAGGTACGAATGTATCAGGATCGTATACAAGAGGAGTCATGATTAAAGGAATGTATGGAGCAAATACAGCACCAGCCTCTAAGAATTGTGAACCTCTGTAACCTAACAAGATAGTGTTTTCTTTCATGTATGGGTTTTTGTATACTCTGTAGCGACCGTTTAATTGGCCAGCTTTCTGGATACCGAAAGCGTATTCCATTTTCTCAGCGTCGCTGTTGTCAGCTGCGAATCCAGGAATAGACTCAAGGATAGTAGATACTGTAGGAGAAACTACCATGAAGTTAGCACCACCACGAAGAGTTAATCTGTGGATCTCGTTGCTTAACTTGTTAACCTTGGTACCAAGAGTTTGGAACCACTGACCTTGAGTGTTGTAGAATCCACCACCACCGGCAGCTTTCTGAGTGAAATCATCACCAGAAACATAGAATTCATTACCGTTAGCTGACCAGTACTCAGTACCAGCTGCAGCATCAGAAATTAACATACCTAAGATCTCAGAGTCGATTTCTAAAGAAATGTACTCAGAAAGGATGTTAGTTACTTCAGCTTCAGCGTCTAATGCTTGGTAAGCATTTAAGTCCTGAGCGAATTCTGGAGTCCATACAGCCTTAAGCTTTCTTGTCTTAGCAACAAGGGCTTGAGAACGCATTTGGATATTGATCTCAGGGATAGCAGCTGTGTTTTGGAAATCACCTAAAGTATTGTCGTTAGGAACAATAGAGTAGTATAAAGTAGCAGCAGCAGCACCACCTACAGTACCGGCAGCACCTGAAACGAACATTACTAAGTTAGTAGCGTCTTGGTAGTTGTAAGCGTTTACTTGAGAAACAACAGCTGAACCAGAAACAGCAGCAAAGCCTCTAACAGCATCACCGTCAGCAGCACCATTACCAGCAGCAGTTACGTTAGCTTTAGTCATGGTTACTTTAACGATTTCATTAGCGGCAGCTGAAGCAGAAAGGTCTGAATCAAAACCTACATCCTTCCAAGATGCAGTAGCGAAAGTAGCTGCGATATTTGCAGATTGTGAGTTAAGAGAGAAACCAAATCTACCAGGACCGTAAAGACCGTTACCAGCAGCACCATCAGTTTGGAATGGGTATGCGCCAGTGTTCTTAGTACCGTAAAGTGAATCACCAGAAGTGAAATCTTCAGGAGTAGTACCTGTAGCAGAGTTCTTAGTTGAACCGTACTGGAAATCTAAGTAGAATACAAGACCTGAAGGTAAGTTCATAGGCTGTACAGAAACGAATTCTTTAGCAGCGATTTGACCAAATACCTTACGTACTAAAGGTAAAGCAATACCAGCCCACTGAGCACCAGCACCAGCTTGAGTATTGAATGAGTTACCAACAGGAACAGCAGGTGTACCGTCGGCAGAGATTTCAGTTACTAATTGCTTAGCCTGATTCTCGAGGATCATAGACATGCTGTTTACTTCGTTCTCATTTCTAAGACCTTCAAGTAAGCCTGTCTTCTCCCATTTAGCAGCTAACTTAGCAGCGTCGCTTTGAAGGTTCTTCCATGAACCAGCTGCTTCAGTTAAAAGAGAATTTAATTGTGACATTTGTTTACAATTTAAAATTTAACATTATTTATTTCAATCCAGCTAATTTTTGCCATCTAGCTACCTGTGGATCGATTTCCATGATAGGAGCTTTGGTAGCAACACCAGCTGGTTTTGAAGCTGAACCTAATGATTCTTTAATTTGGGTTTTAGGAGTTGTCTTAATACCCTCGTTTAAAGTTTCAAATACAAGTTTAACTTCTTTTACACTTGACGCTCTGTCAAATGCTTCTAAAACTTTAACCTTTTGAGCTTCTTGTAAGTTTTTAGCTCTAAAGATTTTGTTTGTGTAAAGAAGTTTGGCGTTTAAAAGATTAACTTCATGTAATTCAGCTCTTAAAGATTCCATTTCTTTCATCATTTCATCATCTTCTTCTTCCAACTTTCCAGTTGTACCTGCAGGGATTGGAGTGTAGTCGATGGCTTTACCTAAAGCGTCGATGAGTTTCTTAACTGTTTCTTTACCGGCTGAGCCCATTTTGTCTACGATAGAGTCGATATCAACTACCTCATCTACCATTTCTTCTTTAGCTTCATCCATTTCTTCTTTTGCTTCCGTGATTTCTTCTTCTTCGTCTTCTACATCGATGTCGATATCTTCGTCTTCAACGTCTTCGTCTTCAACTTCGAATTCTTCACCAGCTTCTAACTCACCAGCTTCAATCATGTCCGCAATTACGTCTTCGATAAAAGATTTAAGGTCATCTTCTGACATTTCTTCAAGATCAATATCTTCATCTTCTTCATCGTCTTCCATGTCCTCTTTCTCATCTTCCATGCCGTCCTTGTAGCCTTCTTCCTCAGCGTCAGTTCTTGCATCTTCAGATAAATCTCCTTCGAGTTCAGCTAAGATTTCGTCTAAGTCCATTTCTTCGTCCATGTCTTCAGCTTCAGCTAGATCCTTACCGTACTTCATTTTTTCTGTACGCTTAGTTTCTTTACTTTCACCTCCGTCTTTACGATCATCGTCCTTGTACTTTTTCTTAGCTTCGGTCATTTCTTCGTCCGCTTCTTCTAATTCTTCCTGTTCCATTTCCTCAAGTTTAGCTGAAAGCATAGACTTAAGTCTTGGTTCGAAAGCTTCTTCTAAAGCGGCTTTTGCGTTAGCAATGGCAGTTTCTTTAAGTGCCTTTGCGTCAGCGATTGCTTCTTTAAGCAGATCTCTGTTTGCCATTTTACCTCAAAATTTAGTTTGTGGAGTACGTCTATTAGGAGACGTAATAAGAATTATTAAATAGTGAAATACTATATAGACATAGTATATTGCTCACATTACAATCATACATATATAGAGAGATATAAAAAACGCCCCCCTTTCGGAGAGCGTTTTTTGGTAGCGCTTCTGGCAACAGAAGTATATTAATCTAAATAGCAGGTACAAGTATTAGCACATAAGATTTCTCTTACGATATTATTTACTTTACCATAGTTTTGTTGTGAAGATAAATCTAAACCTTCTTTTACTAAATGCATATATGAACCTGGGTTAGAGGGTGTTGATACAAAATCCCAACATAGTAATTCGAAGTCGTCTTGTACTTCTAATACTTCACCCATTTGCTTAAGTGAACCCATACCACGTGATGAAACACCTACTTGAATACCACTATCAATAAGTGCTTTTAAGATGTTACCTGATGGAGTGGGTAAGATTTCGATTTTACCAACTACGTGATCTCCATCCCACCACATATCAGCGATGTTGTGTGATACGTTTTTAAGATTGATGATTGAAGATTCGGGGTGGTCTAATTCGCCTAATGCTCTTTTTTGTTTAACCGAATCCATATACTTATCGATCTCTCTTTCCCATAAGTCTTTAGCATAGTAACGACCGTTACCATTCTTAACTTCAGCAGTAGCTAAAATACCTTCTACCACGGGATTACCACGTTCAGAAAGTTTACCCTCTGTCAATGACACAGGGTTAGCTTTAAAGAGCTGAGTTTCAATAAGTACTTGTTTCATCTTAGTATTCGTAATCTTCAGTCTCGTCTACAACTTGTTTTGTGTAGCTTTTACCACACATTTTTTCATACATTTTACCGTACTTTTCTCTAGCTTTTTTAAGCTCTTTAATTTCACGGTTGATTTCTTTAATACGAGCGGGATTGATAAATTCAGCGATAGCATCGTTTTCAGCTACCATAGATAATTTACCTTCACGAGCAGTTACTTCTTCATCGATAGCGTTCATTTTAGCTTCTAAAGCAGCTACGTTACCTGCACTTTCGATTTCTTTAAGACGAGAAGATAAATCTTCTTTTTTAATTTTATCGTCTTTTTTCTTATCGTCTTCCATATCTTTCTCTAAATCTTCGATATGTGCAGCGTCGTCTTTTTCAGCATCACGCATACGATCCTCTTCTTCTTCGTTATTTTCTTCGTTTAACGAATAAGTAGGAATATTAATAGGTTGAACATTAATATAGCCTGAAAGGTTTTCGTTAAGTAAGTCTGTTAATTTAATCATGTCTTCTTTTAATTTAACTTCTTCCATTCCAGATGAAGCATATTTACCTTTTACTTCTTTTGGAGTACCTAAACCAGGCAACTCAGTTTGATAACCAATACCTTTAACACCAAATGCTTGGTTAGTAGTATAATAAGTAGAATCTTTAGCTAGGTTTTTAGCTACCATAGCTTTTAATTCATCTACTGTTTTCTTTTCGTTTTTAGGATCTTTCATTTCAGCGTAGTATCCTTCTAAAAACTCTTGACCGTATACATTATCTATATTTTTAGAGTCTTTGTAGTCGTAACCACGAGTTTCCATATCAACTACTTCTTTAGTAGGATTTTTTTCTACTGCTTTGGCTTCTTCATTTAAATAATTTTTCCAATTAGTAAATGGATTAGCTGATTTTTGAGTGACAACACCACCTACACCTTCACTAAGGATAGATTTTTGTTTTAAAATAGTAACAGTATCATTATATGAAGTAATGTTACTAATAAATTCAGGGAATAATCTGCGAGCAGATTTTAAGAACACATCTTTGTGTCCTTTTCCCTCTTTAAGTAGGTTGTATTGTTCTTGTAGAGTTTTCATGTTATTCCCCTTTTAGTAAATCTTCAATATCCTTAATATATTCAAGAACCAAATCTGTAGGATATACAACAGTGTATGATTCTGGTTTTTCTTTATAGTAATTTATGGTTTCATCCATAGCATTATCTAACATAGGATATAAATTATTTAAGCGAGCTTCAATTTCCTTGAAAGCACGAATACGTTTTTCTTGGAATTGGGCACGACCTGGGTCGGCTTCTTTTAATTTTAATTTATATCTATATTTATACATATTTACTTACCCCATAAATGTTTAACTTCTATACCTTTTGCTTGTTTATTTAATTTATCTTTATCAACAAGCTTGTATTTATATTGCTTTACGTAAGCATTATCTTTAACACCGTTTTCAGTAGCTTTAGGACCAAGACCTAGAGTAGCTCCAGGGTTAGCTTCTTTAACTTCTTTTTTTTTACCTTTAAAAGCCTTAGGAGTAGCGTATTGAGGACCTTCTCCAGCTTGAGCTGTAAAACTGTTACCACCACCCATAGCTGAAATTTCATTCATGTTTTTAACACGCTGATATTCGTCAAATTTATTATTGCGTAAATAAGTACGAAGTGAATTTCTTAGATTACGTACATCTTGACCCCAATCTTTAATGAATGGTTCAGCATTTGATTGTCTAGAAGCTTTTTCTACAGATTTAAATAACTGTTGAACTTGTTGGTATAACTGAAGATAATCAGCAGCATATTCAACATCCCATGAAATTGCACCTGTATTTGGGTCTATATCAGTAATGGTGGTTTTAATACCACCTTTAACTGTTACGTCTCCTACTTTAGATTCACTTTGTTGTTCCATTTGCTGCTTTTAATTCTTCGTAAAGTTCAAAGTATTGAAGAATATTTACAATATCTTCACTTGATACTTTAGCAGTTTTATCTAACTCAGTAATTAAGTTAGTAACTTCGTTAATTTTAATTTGAACAGCTTTATCAGTAACATTCTGGTTTAATTCAACTAAAGCAACTTTTACTTCGTTTACTTTAGTATTATAGAATTCTCTTAATACTGGAGTTGAATCTACTGAGTTGATATATTGTCTTAATACTTCTTTTTGTGAATCGTATAAATCAGTGTACTTACCATTAAAGTTTTCCATTAGGATACGGTAAGTTAACATACGAGTATCTTTATCGAATGATTGAAATTCTTGTAAGATATCTGCTTCAACTTTTTCTTCTTTAATTTCGTTAGAAGAAAGATGCTCTAGGATAGTCATCTTATTATTAACGATAAGATTAGTATCAACTAAAGCGTCTGAATTTTGGATTTCACTTAACATATAAAACGCAGCAAACGTCTTATAATGAGGTAACTTAGTTTTAAAGAATTCTTCTAAGTTATAATTTTTTCTAATTTCGTTAATTAAACTATACTTTTCTCTTTTTAAATTACCTCTATTTAACTTTTTAGAAGTTTCAAGTAATGATTGAATCATTACATTAGCTTTTCCTTCAGTTAAAGCAGTGTTTTTAGATAAAGCTTCGTATAATTTATACTCTTTAGATAATTCTGATTTGATAAAGTATTTTTTAATGATACCCAATGCTGGTGAGTTATCACCGTTCAATGTATCTGCTGTTACTTGGCGTACAAGTAATTCAAAAAGGATACCAGTATTTTTGTACTTTGAATGTTTAATATTCATTCCTCCTAGGATTTATTATAAATATATAAGGATTTATTACTCTTTGATTCTTGATTCGTCTAATAGCGATTCTTTGCGTTTTCCTAAAGATTCTAGTAAGGATTGATTTTTAGAATATTCAATTCTCGCAGATTCTCTAATACCTGGTTGATCGTCTGTTCTCATGGCTTTTTTACCTAAACGATCTCTTCCAAAAGCATTATCCTGAGTATTAATATTTGATGCTTTTTCTTCAGGTCTTCCTAATGGTTTTTTCTCATTGTAACCATCAGGTACATTACCTGGATCAGATTCCATTCTTCCTTTACCGTATAATGAAGCTAAATCATGTGGTGTACCATATGAACGTCCTGTAGTAATTGGGTCATTACCTTCAGTCTCAATTTGAGCTAAACGGAATCTACGTTTTTGATCTTGTACAATAAGATCTCTGTATTCTTCATATTGATCTTCACTAAAGTGGAATACATTTTCATAGATCCAGTCTGTTGGAACTAATTTATTTTCCATCATTTGAGCAGCTAAATCTACTTTTTCTTTCATTAACGCGATCTTTTCTTGATCGTAAATGATAGAAGGTGTAGTTAAATCTAGTTCAAAATTAGTCATTTGTTCATCTCTATACCCTTGAGCGTATAAGTGAACTAAAGCAATTTTGTATAATTCTGAAAGTAAGATACGTTGAATACGATCAATTGTACGACCAAATCGAATATCTTCGGCTGCTAATGTTGCTTTACCTTGAAGGTTTTCGTCGTAACCCATAAATGCTTTAGGCACTTTAAGAGCAGCAAATAGTTTTTCTCTTAAGTATTCAACGTCTTCGATACCAGCATAATCTAAACCTGGTGTAGTATCAATTTTAGTTGCTTGATCATTACCTCTAATTGGAATGTAAAAATCTTCAAGCAAGTTTTGCATATTATATTTCAAATTGTACTCACCAGATTGTTGATCCATATACGGAGTACGCTTAAGTGTTGAAATAGTTTTCTGCATGAAGTTTTCTACTTCGTTTGGTGGAATAGAACCAACATTGATGTAGAAAATACGTTTTTCTGGGGCGCGAACGATTCTATGAATTAACATAGCATCTTCCATTAATGCATATTGTTTGTATAATTTACGAGCAGGCTCAATATATGCTCTACCATATGGAAGATAGTTCATATCCGAAAGTAAACGGAAGTGGGCAATTTCGTAATTATCAAATGTAATTAAGTTTGAATTTTGTTGGTTAGGGGTATAATAATATCCTGAAGATGAACCACCATAGAAACCATCTGGGTTGTAATTAAATACTACTTTAGATGGGTTTTCGGGATCAAAATTTTCTTTCCTTTCAATGTGGTATGCTGAGTAAGGGATAACATTATATACACCAAATTTTTCTGAAATTTCTAGTTTTAAGAAAAAATCACCATACTTACACATTTGACGAGTCCAAGACCAAAGATTAAACTCAATGTTTAATACGTCGTAGAATAAGTTATATAAGATTTTTTGAATATCTTCGTCCGATGATTTAATCTGGAGTACCTCACCCATATCGTTTTTAAGACTACACTCATCAGCAATAATATCAAGAGCAGAAGCAATAATAGCATCTGTATCCATAATATCATAATCTGAGTATAATTGGGTTCTTAAATATTGATAGTTAAGGTTAAATTGTGATCCAAATAAAGAAGTAGAAGCAGGGTTTTGGTAAATACCCTTAAATCTATCCATTAAAGCATTAGTTTGGAATTCTCCAGAGGTTTGGATTTTATCTGTATCGACTACTTTAAGTTGATTACCACCAACGTTACGAATTACTACGTCGGAGGAGAATAATCTCTGTAATCTTCTAAATAAACTAGTATCAGCCATTGCAATGTTATTATTATAAATATTATCTAATTAGCCAACTAATATCTTCTTTTCCATCTCCATATGGATTATCCATTTGGTAAGGATTGTTAATTTTGTTGGGGTTATATCCCCCTTGCCAATTAACTCTATTTGTAGAAATATTAGATAAAGCTGCTTTACTCAAATCTAAGTGTTGTTGTCTAAATTTAAACGACGTATCACGCATGAACATACCAATCCCAAATGACATAATCAAGTCATCGTTGTATCCTTGTTGGGCTTCTGCGCGTCCATTTTTCCAAATGAATACTTTCATTTCTTCTAGTAATCTACTTGATTGGATTATTACACTTTGATCTGAAATATATTCTTGGAATTTACCTATAATCATAGGTCTTACTTTAGAGGACATTGTAAAGCCAGGAACCATTTTACTTGTATCCATATATTTGTCAAAATATGAATCCGAAAGCGTAGCATCACTTTTAGCTGAGTAGTATAGGTTGGTGTAACCTCTGTCGATAATGGTTTGTAACGTTGCCCAACCAATTGAAGCATTTTCTACTACAAGTAAGGCTTCATTATATTCAGTAGCAATGCCTACTAATAAGTGACCAAATTCTTTAGTACCAATTTGACCTTTGTATTCAGCAACTTGGGTATTGGTTTCAATATCAATAATATGGAATGCAGAATAGTCTTTACCATCTCCACGAGCAACATCAGCAACCACGAGGTAGGATCTTGAATAATCAGCGGGTTCCCAAATCCATAAGTTACCGTCTGCACCACGTTTTTCAAGTGGGTTTTTAATATAGGTTTTTTCATAAAATTCAATGTATTCACTATAGAATACAGTGTCACCTGAGGTACTAAAATCACAGTCACATTCTTGTGCTGCCATTCTAGGATCACCTAGTAATTCATCTTGTCGTTTTCTCCAAGCTTCATCTCGTTCAGGATGAACATACCAAGGTAATTTGATTGGTAAGAAATCACTTTCGCCATTTTCTGCTCTAACCCATGTTTGATGGAACCAGTTACCTGTACCATAAGGAGTAGATAAAGCAATACACCCACCACCAGTAGCAAGTGTTTG
>Ga0208898_1001963_pt1 | contig 13011 bp, 26 predicted proteins | sample VirMetDEL_Mar_4_FD_184513 | JGI IMG/M metagenome (GOLD analysis project Ga0208898, IMG submission 184513) | Aqueous microbial communities from the Delaware River and Bay under freshwater to marine salinity gradient to study organic matter... | ecosystem: Environmental > Aquatic > Marine >...
AGTGGTTAAACCCGCGATAGACATCGGTCGTAAAAGTACCTACAGCCCCCCGCGTGCTTACTGTATAGTCTACCACACGCTTTACATTCAAATGCCTTGTAGGCACCTTCTCGTGCGTCTGTGGCGATTCTATGCATCGGACTCATCCACCAGCTCGTCGTCTACCGCTTCGTCGTCATCCAACCAGCCACGGAACGCGCAATAGTCAGAATATACATAGTAATCTGGATCGAGCATCGTTCGGCTAATCATTGGGATCTCGCCTATTCGCACACAGAACTCAATCCACGCCTTGTGGATGTCTCGACTCGCTGCTCGTCTCATGGCTTCGTTGTGTCCATCCTCAAACCAATCGCGAATCTCTTTCTCTGTCATTGGGCGACCTTTCGGCCGGCGGTACTTCTTGCGGACTTTCATGCGTCATTTCCTTTTGAGTGCCAAACCACTGACTTTTGTGATTGTCTAAGTATTAACCAAGATGATGTTCCATCAATTTTGCAAGCAAGCATCCAAGGCATACGACCCGCCTGGCGTATGGCTTGTGCTCTCCATTCGCGTATGTTCATGCTCACCGCATTCTTGACTTCGATTGACCAGACCTGCCCGCTTGGATCAACCGCCAAGAAGTCCTCGACCGCAGTGCCAGAGTTCAGCTCGCGCACCTCCCAGTCTCGATCCCGCAGAAGGTTGCCAAATTCCAGTTGACCCCGCCGACCTTTTGATCTTGAATTGATGGTCATGAGTACATCCGTGTTTGATGTGCAAGGTAGGTTTCGGTAGGTTTTTTTCCCTCTATTCTATTTCTGTTCATACTGCTTCCTCACGCGTAGGGGTCAAATAAAACCTACCCAAACCTACCCTATTTCTATAAGTGTCTGATTTGTGGCGGTTTAAGGTGGTAGGTTTATAGGTAGGTTTCCCCCAAAAAAGGTAGGTTTGGGTAGGTTTGGAGCCTAAAAAACCGACTGGATTTGACTTTGTATAGGTCATAACTATCAGAAGGGTAAGGATTCGCCTATATCAGTAGGTTTGCTGGTAGGTTTCTCGGTAGGTTTCTCCGACTGGAAATCGGCCGGATTTTGACCCACATTGTCATGCACAATCCACTGGGTTCCCTTGCTGGATTCGTGTGCTTTTGTGATCCGCATTCCGTTGCAAATCCTGTCCATACGGTTGAGAAAAAAGCGCCCCAATCGGCGTCCGTTCAGATCCCTCAACCCAACCGCGTCTGCGATGCTGTCGTGGATGGTTTCGTCCTCTTCATAGACGGTAGTATGGTCGCGGTTGTAACGCTGGTTTGTGACGTTCTCGACCACGTGAATGACCTCCCTGGCTGTGAAAGATTGATGCCGGAACTTCTGATGCAGTGCGTGCAGAAGCTCTGCCCATTCTTCCTGCTCTGGATCTGTCGCCTGTCCGGCTTTCATCACATCCATCGGGTCGCATACTACGTCCGGGTAGTGATCAGACAGCCACGCAATCGGCTGGCGCACCACGTCATCCCACTCCTCAAAGCTGGCAAGTCGGCCTTTAGCGTGTGGCCTTCCTGCTGTTATCCATGCCCGTATAATGGTCATAGCCGCTGCCAGTATATTGAACCTACGTTGCATACAGAACGTCTCTGGGTCGAAATCGAACTCCCGTGCGTAGGGCTCATCCATGTTCGGGTTGATACGGCAACGGAAAATCCGGCGTGGCATATCGCCTGCCAGTTGCAGGTTGTTGCCTGTAAACAGCCATAAAGCCATGTTTGGGATCGTAACGCTTGTGCTGGAGCCCAGAATACGGTCTGTATAGCTTGCAGACGTAAGCAGTCCAGCCATTGATGCCGAGTTGAACCGCCCGAGGATGTTATCCCAAACCACGCATTCCGCACCCGACACCAGAAGCGCCATGACCCGCTTTCTGATTTCCTCGTCGTCTTTGCCCGAAACGTGCGGTTTTACGTCCGCTTTCTTTCCGGTTGCGATGGCGTGCAAAGACTGCGCCAGTAACGTCTTGCCCGAGCCTTGAATCGGAGCGTCAAAGCCAAAGCCTGGGCACGTGTCAATCACCGGGCGCATGACCGCAGACAGAACTGCTGCAATCAATACAGTTCGATCATGCACCCCCTCAAATGGAAAGTATCGGAAAGGCTCCATAATCACCTGCAACGCCTTTTCTGCGTCCTCAAGCGCAGGATTTGACGGCACCGGGGTGATTTCGTCCTCATTGAAGTTAAGCAACAGCCCGGTGGACGCGTCAAACCCGGGTTTATCAATGATCTCGCCCGTGGTCAACATGATGGGCATACTCACCACCCGTTTAAGTTCGGGCAGTTGGCGTTGCCGTCCAATGCTGGAAATCACCTTGGCCACCTGCAACGGCGGATCCTTCGGCACGTCAATCAACGCATCTGTCCCGCTTTTTGTGGCCTGCCGTTTGTAGTATTGGCAGTGTTCACCCATCCACCACACCAGCGAGTAGTCTTGCAGGCGCGTGAATCCGTGGTCGTCCACCTTTACGATGTCGTTCCCGAACTCATATACATCATTCGCCTTGCGCATGGCATCCAAGGTCTTTTTGATGACCTCGGCAGTGCGCCCATCTGCAAGCTCAATCATTTCCGGGGCCTTTACCAGTCGATACGTGCGCCCTCCGTGTGCGAAAGAGTAGAGACGCGGTGATCCATTCAACAGGTACAGCTTGCCAACCGGCTGCCCGCCCCTGTAATCGGGTTCTATCGGATCCAGCGTGTCCGCCCCGTGCCACTTTTCTGGATCCATAAGCAAATCCAGAATCTTGACCGGCTTAAATTCGCCCTCTACGTCCACCATCACCGTGAAGTCGCCACCCAATGTGCCACCTTCACAAGCCCGCTCTACCGCTTGAACGCATTCCTCGATCTTTTCTGCCGTAGCACCAGGCCCTGCAATCTCCCGCCCTCGCTGTTTGCAGTAGTCGGCACGGATCGCGCTTGCCTGCTCTTCTGCCAAGTCCAGAGCCGTCTTTACGATCCGGTCATGATCTTTAGACTCCTCTGCGCTTAATTCCGGCAAAACCACAGCCAGATCCGCAACACCGCCCTCAACCACCACAGGATGCCCCCTGTCTTGATACAGTGGCTCGTGGCACACTGCACCTGCAGCAAAATCAAAGCGGTTTGTCTGCCACACAGATGCGTCTACGAGGGTTCGTTTTAGCTTGGATCCGGCCTTGGACACTTCAACCCAACCCTGACCCGAAAGCCACAAACGCTTGACAAGTGCCTCGCCCGCTCTGGGGATCTCGATTGCGTTCTTTACAAAGAAGTAAATACGCTGTCCAGACAGGCCGGAGATGTGTTCGCCGGTGACCCTGTTGCGGATGTAGGAAGACGACGACGGGATCGACACATATCCAACCCCAGCAAGCCCGGGCGCTGCCTTGCATAACTTTGCCCAAAGTTCTTGATGCGACAAAGGCGCTTGCCCTGCCGGTGGGTCGTAATCAATGAAGAAAACGCCCGGCCCATTGTCGAAATACATATCCGCTTTAGTGCGGGTCTGCACGTCCATAGGGTATCCTGCCTTTTTGTGGGCAGGCTTCGACATCATTCTGGCGTTACCCAGGCGCGTCAACCCATAGCAAAGCGCTTGGTTCGGGTTTAGGTTTTCGATCAGATCCGCAAAGCCCTTCAAGCTCTCAACCTGCGCAGTTTCGCAACTGCCCTCCGACATATTCCCGCCGGATTCCTTTACAGCCTTGCCCTCGACCAGTTTCCATACCTTGGTCAGGTGCTTCGGCTTTTCGCTCGTGATTATGGTTAGTTTTGGGTTCATTATTTTAACACACATATATTGGTGAGTTTAAGGGAGAATTTTCATAAGCGATTCTGGTGGCATCTTCTAACTGATCCTCACAGCTTGCAACATTGATGTTGTCAATCATCCATTCAGAAGAGCAAGTTGCTTCTGGATAAGATATATAATGAAAACACTTCCCGCCTGCAGTTTCGTATATGTGCGGGATAACGTACAAATCAGGTTCGCCTGGTGCGGTTTTTAATGTGCCAAATGTTGTGAACCCGGGTTTGCCAAACCTTATGATGCAAGAGTGACCCGTTTCGACCGATAACTGTTTGATTTTTTCGATTTCCTTAGCTGTTGGGAAAGTTGGCTTTACCTCAACCAAATACCCTGCATTTTCACGACCATCTATGTCAGGAAGCGGGAACCAGAAGTCTGGCAAATAACCGCTACCCCCAAAGCTAATAGCATATCTCCTTGGCTCGTATTCAAAATGCAACTTAAGCCTTGTCCAATAAATGGCCCATGCAGCCTCAAGCTTTGATCTATATGTAACACCATTAACGGTCGTAGGTATTGATCTTTTTGTTATCATTTCATTTCTCCAAAAAGCGCCCCCAGATATACGGTGACGGTGCGGGACTCCCCATGAAGGGAAAGCGCGTCGTATATCTGGGGGCTAAGGTGTTCATGTATTTTGTCCATAGGACCGTCACGTCCTTCTAACATTATTGGAAACATCCAAAATTGTGTCAACCTACCACCCCACCAGCTCGTTGCCACACTCCGGGCATTCACGCACAAACGCCCGTGGATCCAGCCCCGTCCGCATCTTGTAGCGCACCAGGTTGAACCAGCACGCCGGGCATTCCGCGTGCCGAGGGTAAAGCGTCTCATTGTCTGGCCCGTTTTCCGGCACCATCACGCCGTTCTTGTATTCTGCCTTTGGTGTCATTTGTCTCTCCTTTGTTTGTATACGGTCAATCGGTCTCCCGGCAGAAAACTCCACCAGACATCACCCCCCGCCGATCCTTAATCTGGTTATACGCCAAATGGATGCAGGAAGCATAGTCCAGTTTTAGCAGTTCACTCAGCATCACCAGCACCACGGTCATGTCTCCAATCGCATCCGCAGCGGCTTGCAGATCGCCCTGGTAAATGGCTTCAACCAGCTCAAGATGCTCCTCACGTAGCTTTGCGATTTGCCCGTCCACCGTTCCGCCAGCTCCCGGCCCGATGATCTTGCGGTGCATGCCCCACTGGGAGATCTTGTTCAGCAGTTCATCAGTCGTCATTTTTCGGTCTCCTTGGGATATACATTCCCATCTGTTCGCAATCGGCAATAAGAGCAGACCGTGCGAGATTGGAAAGTGTGTCGCCAGTACGTCCAAACTGTATCGCATAAGCAAGCAACCTGTGCGCAATGTCTTGCATCTCATCATACTCCCTTCGCATGATTCTGGTTTCATCTGTGCAGCCACAGCGTGGGCAGCGGTTCATGTATGTACTCATGTCATTCTCCTTTGTTTGTTTTGTATCCTATATGTAAACTATTGGTTTACTTTTCCATCACCATCACAAACCGGGCAGTCACCCCACCGCACATCGTCCACATCTGCCTCATATACGTGAACCATGCCCTTGCCCTTGCAATGCGAGCACGTCTTACGCCAGTCGATTCGGGCGAAGTTCACGTCATATCGGTGTTTATCCACCGTTCTTGGCTTATCACCTTTACCTGCACTCATTCGGCATCCTCCTGTGGCTCACACTCCCAAGACAGTCCCCAGTATAAACTCAGGCAACCATCTTGGTTGATTGCGGTAAATCCACCAGATGCGACCATAAAACAATCTTTTTCTGCAACCGTTCGTAAATATGATCGTGCCGCCTCCCGCAATTCGGGTTGGCTCGGTATCTTCGCTTCTCCATCTGTGTGCCAAGTCCAATCTGTAACAGCCATTATTTTCTGCACCCGGTCGAACTCAAAATTGTCCATGATCTCGTCGATCTGGTTTTGATATGCTTTAGTTGTCATATGGTCACCCTATCAGAAAGCCCCATTTCTTGTACAGGCGCAATCTTTGGAAATGCTGAATTTCGAGCATCTTGTGGGCGGAGTCGCAAACGTCCACCACCAGACCGTGGTCTTGACCCGGATAAGGACGCAACACACGCCCGACCCGCTGCTCGGTTCTGCCCTTGGCCTTTCCCACCCGGGCCATGATCAGAACCTGGGCGTTGGCAAGATCAAGGCCCTCATCGGCTAATGACGTGGCGCAAATGCAGGTAATTTCGCCCGCGCGGTACTTCTCCATGGTCTCCCGCCTCGGCTTTGCACCCATACCCGAATAGCACGCAACTGCACCCTCTATCCCGCCGGCTACATCCTTGCACTGCTGAACCGTGTCCAGCAGCACGATCCTGCTGGTGTCCTTGTACTGTTCCGCCAGCTCGGCCACAAACGCATTCCTGTCTGAGTTGCGGGTGACGCAATGCTTTAAGACCGCCTGCCACAATACCCGGCTCGCCTGTTCATCGTTCATCCATCGTTGTGTTTTTGCGCTCGCCTCATCTAACGCCATTCTGCACGCCTGTGGGTCATCGTAGCGCACGACCTTGTATCTGCCCGGCAACGTGCCTCCAACGGCCGACACGTCCCCTTGTGTAACCCTGTGGACACATCTGCCAATGATCGGCGTAATGTCCTGACCGTCTTCGCGCTCCGGCGTTGCGGTACAGCCCCAAACCATGCATTTGCGGATCCACCGGCCATCCCGCTTGTCCAGTGTGGTACGCATAAACGCCCGCCCATCTGGCGATGCAATGTGATGGCATTCGTCCACAAACACAAGATCCACATCCCCGACCTCGGCCAGCCCCTGAATGCAGGCAAACTGGATCCGCGACGTGTCCAAGCCTACAGCCTCACACGCTTCGCGACCTTGTTCTACCTGCTCCTTCGTGTACGCCACCCACAAGACCGAAAGCGGACGCAGTTTACGAACGCCGGCAAGTTTGATTGCAAGCGCGACCATAATGGTTTTCCCGGATCCCGCCGGCGCGACGATGTGCCCAAGGTCGCAATTTGCCAACGCCTGAATCGCAGCGGTTTGGTATGGGCGAGGGTTTATCATGAGTTAAACCGCCCCGCCACACAAAGCGTGCAGCGGGGCATTGAATCAGAACGGCATCGATTCTTCCGCAACCGCAACCGGCTCCGGCGCTGGCGCAGTCGTACTCGCACCCTCGGCCTTGCTGATTTTCCACGCGGCCAAGTTGACGTAATAACGCTCCTTGTACTCGTTGCCACGGATGTTGAATGCAACCGTCACCTGGTCGCCCGTGTCGTATGCGTCCAGCTCGGTGACCTTGTCCTTGACGAACTCCAACTTGATGTCCTGCGGGTACTTGTCCTCGGTGGTGATCACGAATTCGCGCTTTGCGAATCCTGAATCAAACGTCTGCGTGTCGTTAATCACCTTGATAGTGCCTTGTATTTCGTAACTCATTTCTTCTCCTTTTTGGTTTATACTAAATATTTTGGCTTCCGACACATTGACAAAAGAGCAATGGCCGCAGACCTACGCGCTGGCATACCAATATGGTCGTTCATAAAGGTTGACCATTGTGGCGTATCTTTCACTTTTTTTTGGCAAGTGGCGCAAAGCATAATTTCTGTTTCTTTCCGCCCTCCACATACGCAATCTCTATTGTCGTAACTCATTTTTGTTCCTTTTTGGTTGTTGGTTCTTTCGCACGTACGTCAACACGTACTGCAAATCCGGGTTGGCCGAAGTAAGTCCCCGGCTCGGCTTTTAGCGGGATTTTAACACCAGCCCAATCGTCGACCTTGCTGGTGCCGGTGCGCAGAATGATCGCCCGCAGGTTTGTGCTGTTCAGTTTCAGCGGGCGGTCAATCTCCTTCCAGTGCATCAGCAGCACATTGTTGTCGGTCTGGCCGTTCAAGTATTGCAAGGTCTTGTGCTTTGTGACCTTGTCGATTGTCAACCACACCGTGCCTTGTCCAGCCAAGTCCACGCTCGACAGAAAGCGCCTGTCCATGTGCTTGGTGATGCTGCCGGTGATGTTTTCGCCTTCTGGTATTGGTTTTGTTGTCATCTTATTCTCCTATTTGTTCATAGATTCCAGTCATATCAAACTCATCCGTGACCTGTTTTACGATCCAAGGCGGGGCGATTGCGGTCTTGCATACGGGATGCTCGCCCTCAACACCAGGCCACACCATGGACTCGCAACAGTGCTTGTAGTCCTCCAGCGCTTGCAACACCAGCCGCTTCGTGCCCGCAACGATCAGCGGATCCACTTCCCGCACCGCGACGTCGTAGGGTGCCGACTTCTCCACGAACACAAACTGTATCGGGCCAGGGTCTTCGCCGTAAATGGTCTCGAGAACCAAGCGGTACACCGCATCTTGTATGTGGTAGCCGTAAGTATAGAACGATTGGTCAACCTGCGCAATGTCTTGGCACGTCTTCAAGTCGTACAGGACGTCATCGTCAATCAGATCTGGGCGGCACTGCACCAGTACGCCGTTGACCTCGACCCGGAACGTCTGTTCAACTTCGCCGGCTGGCAATAGGCCGTGATGGTAAACCGAATCAGCCATCGCCTGCAGCTGATCCAATTCTTCTGCTTTAATCGGCTCAATGCCTTGACTGATGCATTCAGCCCATTCTGCCCTGCCAGCCTTCGTGCGCCGATCCAGATCAAACGCCTGGTAGTTGTGGGCGAACGTGGCCGGTTCTAGAATGAACTCGTGCGCCATTCTGCCAAATCGCAGGGCGGGCGTGTCCTTCTTTTCTGCCTGCGCCGCCTTGAAGTGAGCTGGCGACTTTAGGAACAGCTTGATGCCAGTTGCGCTGATTGCGCAGTTACCGTGATACTCGCTGTTGGTTTCTTGTAGTCCTTTCATGTTCTTTCTCCTTTGTGTTAAAAACGCCCGCCGCCCGTTGGAATTTATCTGTAACGGTTTCCGCCTAATTTTTTTTGGTTAGGTTAGGACGGACGGCGGGCAAAATGTTATTTGTTTTCAATTAAGTCCAGCACGATCTTTCGCACCATTGCGGTGGGAGTGATCCGGTACTTGGCCGCCAGCTCTACCAGTAGCGCGTAATCGGCTTCGGTAAAGTTGACGTTGACTGCCCGCTTCGGCTCCTTAGCCCGGTCAAATTGTGGGTTGCTTGGTTTCATCCGTTGCGACTCCATGCGCGGTATGCAGTCCCGGCCAAGATCAGAAGCGGGATTGCAATTGCAAAGATGATTTCCACCACCGCCCACACGATAGCGGGCACCTCTTCTTCTTTGCGGCGCTCCTCGTCAATCAGTTCGTCGACGATGTATCCAGGCGGTTTTGTCCAGTCAACATCCAGTCCGTTATGTTTGCGGCTCATTGTCTTTCTCCTTTGTTTTTATTTACTGAAATATCCCAACACGTACGCCAGCACTATCAATAGCATTAGCAGCATGGCGTAGGTGTCGGTTATCGTGGTCATGCCACTTCCTGAATAGAACCGGCTTTAAGTGCTAATTCAAACAGACCAAGAAAGGCGCTATTGTCTTTTTGATTCGGCCGCAGCACTGACTTTAGGCAATCAACCAATTCGCAATTTGCTTTGTAGATTTTTCCGTTAAGCTCAAATGTTTTCATTGTCTCGTCCTTTGTTTGTGTGGCGGGTTCATCCCTGCCGATGGATAGACATTGCCACAAACCGCCCCCACGGTCAACCCCTATTTTTAAAAAAAATTACTTTTTCTTACAGGGTCGCAAAACCACCACAGAACGCACGCAGGATCGAACCAATGCAAAACGTTCTACGTTGTCGTCGTATGTCATTGAGTCCGGGTAGTACCAGGAATCGAGAACGATCTGCGAATCATCCGCAAACACGCACCTGCCCACTGCCACAAAGTCAATCGTTTCCGGGCCGGTTGCGTGGTCGACAAACTCCACCCGCAAAATCTCGCCCACCAGATTCATGGCCTATTTATGATTGGGCACTCAAATGGATCCCGGCTAAACATCGGCGCACCACGTTCATCCAAGAACGGGTAGTGTCGCAGGCACATATACGCCCGCTCCTGCAACTCCTCCAGCTTCACGTTTTGACGGTGGATGTCCATGAGTAGTTTGAGTGTCTCGTGTAGTGCACGGTATTCTTCATATCGCAGGCTCATGGCGCCACCTCCGGCGTTACCGTCACCCGCATCCGCTCGTTTCCCTTATCGTCGTAGCAGATTGCCTTGGCCGCTCGGTGCGATTGCCAGCCACCCCGGGACTCATAGCTTGATCGGGCTGCCAATGTCGGGTGGCGTTCGACCAATGCGCCAGGTAGCTCAATAACCGATTGCGAGTGCAGGTGTCCGGTGTGGATGTACGTCCGCTTTGCCTGCCCCCACATCTCGCGGAATGCGGGATCAGACGCAAACAGCCCACCCAGATCCTTATCCTTGCGCTTGTGACCGTGATGCCAAGCAAGCATGGTCTGTCCGTGGAGGTGAGCATAGTAAGGAGCAGGCGAATTGTCCACCGTCACTCTTGGATTGTCTCGGTAAACGTGCGCCATCATTACCCGCAACCAAGCAGACCCAGCCTCGTCGTGATTGCCCTCGGCATTGATGACTTTGACCCGCTTGTGCTTCTGGAGCGCCTTCTCGATCATCCAAGACTGCACGCCTACTGCAACCTCGGCCAGCTTTTGGTATCTGCTGTCCGTGTCCAGCACGTTGTGGCTTGCCGTGGTCATGGAAAGCAACCCGTCGTAATGTATCCAGTCGCCCAGATTGCAAATGATCGCATCGTCCGCATCCGGCATCCGATCCATCATGTCAGAAAAGCATTGCCACAAAACGTTGCGAGCGTCTGCGGTGCTGTAACTCTCGCCTGACTCACGCCCCCATGCATACAGACCAATGTGGAGGTCGGCGATCGTGTACAGATTGAGCAAGCCCGTGGGTTTGCTTTTGGGGGTTGCAATTCGTGGAGCTTGCGGAAGCCCGGCACACGCTGACTCGATTGCATCCATGACCGCTTTCTGTGCATCCTCCTTGTCCTGCGTGACCCGATCCCACCGCTGGATCATCTCGCCGTCTTTAATGTGGACGGTGGACTTGTCGAGTTGGAACCCAGACGGGACTGACTCGCCCCGCATCCCCACAGTAAAGTCAACGCCCTGTTTAGCAGCGTGTTGTTTTACTCGGTTAATGGACTCCTGCACGGTTGTCCTGCCTTTGCCCAGCCTCCTGGCAATGCCACGGATTGAGTTTTCCTCACCGCTGGCGATCAGTGTCAGATACTGTACCGCTTTTTCGCTTCTGGCATACGGGATCAATGCTTCTGCTTCTTGCTTCGTCATCTCTTGCTCCTTTGTTTTGTTTAATTCAGCCCCATTGAGGTCCGAAGTACCGAACCGCAAAGTACATCAACGATCTTTTTATCTTAGAAACATCATCCACCACCATAGCTTCCAAAAAAATATCGGCAGCCATTTTGCCCGTTGACCAGTCCGGCCTGACGTCGCATAAATAGTCGTGGACAATAGATGCTCTTCGGCCAGATCCGAACTTAGGAAAAAGCCTGCGAAACAGCCAAGGAACTGAAAGCCCGTCTGAGCGATAACCAGAAGGGACAATGATGCTTCGCTTGGCTATCGCTGAATAATACAGCAACGGTTTTGCAAGCTTGATTGGCCGACTCCAGAGCGGACCGGGCAAAATGTCCGTATTCAGAACAGTCTGAAATCCGGGATTCATTGTGGATTAGGTGTGGGCGCGGGTGCCGGTGCGTTTTCGGTAAACGTGTTTTCGTCACCGATGATCTGCGTGCCTGATCCTTCATTGACGTAGAACTTCTGGTCTTCCTCGTCATCCTCCCCGTACAAGAGAGCCGCGGCGCGTTCGGAGCATCCAGTGAACATAACAACAGTAATCGGGATGAGTACAATCTTCCAGTTCATTATTCTGCTCCTTCTGTGGCGGCTTGCTCTTGCCAGTATTCTTTACGCTTGCGGATGAGTTCAAGTTTAGCCTCGGTGTATGACTCGTATTTGCCGTAATAGTCCGCTTTGGTTTGAGCGGATTGTGGAATGGCGTCACGGATAGTTGAACACCCGGTTGCGAGACTAAGCCCCGCCGCTGCGATCAATAGTATTTTCATTTTCATCTCTGGGTTTGGGTTTGCCTATAATAGGTATCAATCTAATTATAGGAAATTGACGTGCCAGCTGGAACCACTTGCGGATGATCCATGCTTTTGTTTTCACCGGATTGAACCGCCTTCCGGGAACGCCCGTCGGTCATGTGATGCGTTAATCGCCTGGTAGCCACCCCATCCCAGAAGCAAGTGCTTGACCTCATGATTGAACATCTCTGGCGTAGCGGGGCGGGCGTATTGAATCCAATTGCCCTTGGCTGATCCTGCAATCTTCCGAGACTCGCCCTCCCGCATGTAATAACCCTGTATCCTGCCAGATTGTAAGCGGATTTGCCCTTGCGCAGGTCGTGGGTGTAACCGCACCTGATCCCGCCGGTCTGGCACATTAAAGCCACGCGCACGCAGGAAAGGAATTTGGGAGTTAAATGCACCGTGTACCATCGCCCGCTCTTCTGCCGTCCCTCCCTCCATCGTGCGCTTTTCAAACGTCGCACAGGCAGGTAAGAATAAAGCCAGAATAATAAGCAGTGTTTTCATCGGGTTTTTAGCTCTTCTTTGATTTCAAGCAAAGTGTCTTTGATCCACCGCATATCCGAATCATACCCAGCCTGCTTTGTTTCCAGTGTGGAAATGCGGTTGCGGTTTTCATACGTTCTCTCTGTGTTCACATGGACTTGAGCGGTGACAGTTCCGTATGCGATCAATCCTATTCCGAGTGGGATCAGCAAGGCAAGAGCAATTTCAATGATTTTAAACACTGGTTGTGTCATCAGATTTCCGATTCTGGTGTGAGTGATTGAAGTTGTTCAGGTGTCAAAATCTCGGCTTGAATATCGCCAGCTTCCCACGCCTGTTTGAGTGCCAGGCTCCAATGACCTGCAACTGCATAGCGTCCGTCTGTGAGTAGCCGAGCGGATACAGATGACGGACTGATCCCGGCTCGCAACACGCCATCGCCTTTGTCATCGTGACCGAGCAAGGTCTTGACCGTTTCGGCAGAAGCCCGGCGGTGATTTGGAGCCAGTGGCAACTCTGCACCGTATTGCTCCCGATAGGATTCAAGTTGCGCCA
>Ga0208898_1001964_pt1 | contig 13005 bp, 19 predicted proteins | sample VirMetDEL_Mar_4_FD_184513 | JGI IMG/M metagenome (GOLD analysis project Ga0208898, IMG submission 184513) | Aqueous microbial communities from the Delaware River and Bay under freshwater to marine salinity gradient to study organic matter... | ecosystem: Environmental > Aquatic > Marine >...
GGCTGCAATGGTTTTTTTGAAGCACAAACAGAAATAGAAGGAGTACAAATAAAAATCGTTTTAACATGAAAACAAGAAGTTTCAAACATTGGATTGCTAACCTTGAAGTGGAGGTCAGCTTTACGCATTATCCTGAAGAGCCGATGGTCAGGTATTACTCAGATGGCACGGGTCATCCGGGCTGCTCCGCTTCGGTCAACGACATTTGCATCACTACAAAAATAAACGGTGTAGACGTGGACATTACGGACGTATTGGAGGCGTTAGAATATGACGTTGAAGATATAGCTTGGGAGGTAGCTGGAGAGAGATGATTATCAAATTAACCACCGAGAAGAGCGTCTTTGTTGAGATAGACGGACGCACCTATTATATCGACCACTCACTTGACGAGCCTATCATTGAGTACTGGACAGAAGAACAAGAACCAATAAATTTAATTGAAGATGATTCAAATAGTCAAGATTGACGAAGTGATAGCGGAGGCGAACGCCAAGAAGATAACCGCCTATCGGATAGCCAAAGACACGGGGCTATCAACTCAAACCGTGTACGCTTACTTCGCTGGCGAAAGGGTCAGTGTAAGAACACAAGAAACAATAATCAATTACATAAATCAGAACTGATGTTTTACAACACGAACAACGAAATAGGGACAGAGCTGAAGAAGTCCCAAGAGAAAGCCAAAAGTCAGGACGAACTTGTTCTACTTTATTTCAGAAACCATGACCAGCTCGGGGTAACACCTGAGCGAGTCTTACGGCACTTTCAAATCATGGAGCCGTTATCTTCCGACAAGTGGGCAAAGACACCTATTACTTCAATTAGAAGGTCGTTCAGTAACCTCCACAAGAAAGGGCTAATCGAGAAGACCGGTTACAAGATAGAAGGCGAATTTGGCAAACAGATAAATGTTTGGAGATGCAAGTGAGAATCAATGACAACATGAGGCAGCAACTGACCGATATAATCGAGCTGCACAAGGGTTACTTTGGTGGAGATGTGGAACATTTGCTGGATGCTCTGAACGGAGTTAAAGCCAGCAGATACATCGGACAGGAAGCAAAGGATGTAATCTCAAACATCGAGAAAGCTACAGGCATAGCATACTCCGAACTCAAATCAAAGAACCGTGAACGCGGAACCGTAATAGCAAGGCAGTACGCAATGTTTCAACTGTACGACATCCTGTACCCTTTAGGTTATACGTTGACCGAGATAGGCAAGATGTTCAATAGAGACCACTCTACTGTAATCTATTCCATTCGACAGGTCGAAGATGCCCTGAGTGCTGGAGACTTTTTAGTAACCAAAATCCACGAGAACTATGGAAAGCTGGAAGCTAAGATTGCTTGACTTTGTAATGTGGACACTTGGATATGAGCGAGAAAAATGACTTCCAAGTGGCACAATTTTGTATATTTGCTACTTACTAATGAACGCCTGACAAGCGTTTGATAATGGCAAGGAATGATAAACACACCAAACACAGGAGGAAGTAACAGAGGTCGCAGCTACCTTGTCGGCTCACTTTGTTTCGGGCTGTCAACCCGACCTCCTTTCTTTTTATTATGGCTAAAGACAAGAAATCATTTGTAGCTTATTGCGACTGGTTAGAATCTTTTGAGGAACTAACTGACGAGGAAGCTGGCAGACTTGCCAAGCATCTATTCAGGTACGTTAATGATCTGAACCCTGAAGCACCTGACAAGATAACCAAGATGTGCTTCATTCCAATCAAGCAGAGTTTAAAACGCGACCTTGTTAAATACGAGGAACGGGCTGAAAGGGCTCGGTTAAATGGAGCAAAAGGTGGACGACCTAAAACCCAAAAAACCCAGTCGGTTATTTCAGAACCCAAAAAACCTGATAGTGTTAATGTAAGTGTTAATGATAATGATATATCAATAGGGAGAGATTTCGATACTTTCTTTGAAGCCTACGGTAAGCAAGTTGACAAGATACCATGTCAAAGGGAATGGCTGAACATCGAACGAGAAGAGCATGCCAAGATATTGGAGCACGTTCCAAAGTATGTAAATTCAACGCCTGATGTAAAGTTCAGAAAGAAGCCATTGAACTATCTTAAGGACAGAACTTGGTTAGACCCTGAACTTCCAAATCAGAACAAAGAAATAAAGGTTGAACGCTACAAACCCAATTTGATATGAGCATCGAGAAACAAGTACTTGGCAGTCTGATTGCAAACCCTGATAAGTTTGTGGAGGTCAGCGAGATAATTAACGAGAACTCATTCATTGACGAGGACGTTAGGAACATCTTCACGGTATTCAAAAAGCTATACGAATCAGGTAGCAAGATTAGCCTTGTGATACTTCAGCAACGGGTTAACCAAACAGACCTACCTTGCAACATTACCGACCTGATTGACTACATGGATTCAGGCTCTGCACTTTATGAGCATTGCCAGCTATTAAAAGAACACGAGGTAAAACGTGAGCAGTCTAACTTGGGAATGTCTTTGGTTACTCGTGCTGGAGATATAACTCAAGACCCGTTTGAAACCAACGACTACCTGATGGACGAGGCGGAGCGAATTGTCTCAATGGTTGACTTTGGAAAGACACAGACCAACATGGAACTGATAAAGGCAGTTACCAAGAAGATGGAACTGGCAAGCCAAACGAGCGGAATAACCGGGCTAAAAACAGGATTCAAAGACCTTGATAGAGTTTACGGTGGTCGGCAAAATTCAGACCTGATAATAAAAGCCGCGCGTCCAGCTATGGGTAAAACAGCTCAGGCACTATGCGAAGCAATGAACATAGCTTTCGAGGACAACAAGAAGGTCATCTTCTTTAGTTTAGAGATGAGCTCCGAGCAATTGATGCAGAGGCTTGTAAGCATCCATACAGGAATACCTTTGAGCAATATCCGAAGCGGAAGGTTAGACCCTGACCAATGGGACAGATACAACGAGGAGGTCAACTACTTAATAAATGATAACTTGATAATAGTTGACGATGTCTACACGCTGAACGGAATTAGAACGCGTTGCAAAAAGCTGAAGATGAAAGGAAAGCTTGATGTCATTTACATCGACTACCTACAACTGATAAACCACAAGGTAGCTGCTGGAAGGTCAAAAGAACAAGAGGTCAGCGAAGTATCAAGGGCTTTGAAGATGTTGGCAAAAGATTTGAATGTTCCTATCGTTTGCCTTTCGCAACTTTCACGAGCGGTTGAAACAAGAGGAGGAACGCACAAGCCGCTATTGTCTGACCTCAGAGATTCAGGCGCAATTGAGCAAGATGCCGACATTGTTGAGTTCATCTACCGACCTGAGTATTATGACAAGGACAATGCCGAACTGTTTGGAGTTGCCTATGTGATAATAGCCAAGAATCGAAACGGTGCTTGCGGTGATATTGAAATGAGATTCATACACGAATGCACAAGATTTGAGAATGTAGGTTACGAACCACAAAGCATTATGAAACCATCTACTAACTTTGAAGCACCTTTCTAATGGCACGACCAAGACACATAAAGGAAATAATCCAGTCAATGACCGGGAACAAGTATCAATCGTATCTTCAGTCTGATGAATGGCAAAGGAAAAGAACGAGAGTACTTCAGCAACGAGGCGCAAAATGCGAAGTCTGCGGAATAAAGCACAGGCTGCAAGTTCATCACTTGACCTACGAAAGACTCGGAAATGAGTTACTTTCTGACCTAAAAGTTTTATGCTGGGCTTGCCATGAACGAGAGCATGGTTTGCGGTAAAATGCGGTATAACGCACTTTTCGAATCGCGATACGCGAAAAGTGAAGCATAAAAAGTGAAATAGTGCGGCATAGCACACCGCAAAACGAAAACGAACTTTTAAAAATCAAGGAATGAAAACAAGAGAAGAGGCAGAAGCAAGGGCGTTGGAACTTTACCCAATTTATGAAGAGTTTGACGTTGACAGGTTGAAGCAACTCAGAGAAGCATACTTACAAGGTTGGCAAGAAGCTCAACAGGACAAACAGACCTGTGGATTCTGCGTTGAACCAGCTACGGAATTACCAAACGAAAAACATTCCGAAAGCCTTGAAACTAAAGAAGATGAGGGTTCGGAGTTACCTTCGGAAAAGCACTAAAATAAAAATCACTACATTTAAGCCCGTGAAAGACCAAGCGGCAATCGATTTACTATCTGACCAAGAGTTACACGAACTCGCTGAGAAGTTATGCAATTGCCCGGATGACCTGATACAAGAGGTGGTTCTTCTTCTGCTGGAAATGCCCGAAGAGAAGTGGCAACAGATAAACGAAGGCGGCTATCTGAGGTTCTACGTGGTTAGAACGATGATGACAATGGCAACATCTAAACGCTCCAGCTTCTCCAAGTTATACGATCTCCACAATCACAAGAAGGTAGACCACGAGCGAGAAGATTACGACTGGGAAAAGGAAGACGATATTGCACTTTTGGAGACACTGATGGATGAGCTGCATTGGTACGACCGCGAGGTACTTAAATTGTGGCTGGAAGAAGGCAGCTACCGAAAGGTAGGCAAGAAGGTCGATATACCCTACAAGTCGATAGGAAACACCGTAAACAAAGCACTTGACCAACTAAGAGATAATTACTATGCTATACATCTTGAGCGCATTATCCGCGAGCGTTGCCGCTTACCTTTGGATTGAGGTATTCGGGATTGACCTACTTCTGAAAAGCTGGCTACGGTTGCCTGAGACTTATCCGCTAAAACCTTTTGACTGTCGTTTGTGTATGTCCTTTTGGTTGGGGGTTCTGATGTGTTCGTTTCACAGCCCTGAGGCACTTCTTTACGTACCTTTGCTGAGTGTTTTATTTGAGAGAATGATGTGGAGGTTCGAACTATAACCGACTACCTAAAGTAAAACGGGTGGCATGAAATTCTAAGCATGGACAAAAACGAAGTTTTGCTATTTATAGCTGAGAGGCTCGACCAGATCACAATGATGGAACAGGGGCGGTACTCGGGAAGGATAACACGAGAAGAGCAGAAGCTCTACCAAGAAGCGTGGTCATACATCGACCCGAAAGCGAAGGTCTGTTTTACTTGTGGACGAACGCCTCAGTTAATGAGTGTTGCACTTTTAAACTTTTACCAATGCCAGCAAGAAAATGCACTAACGGAAAATGGAGATGGGGGAACGGAAACTGCATCTACGAAACCAAAAAGGAAGCGGAGAAGGCGGGGGTCGCAATCGAAATCAAAAGGAGGTTAGATGAAAAGAAGTGAGAACTACGGGCTCTACATCACGCAGAACACCTATCAAATGAAATGGTACTGCTTCAACCGAGAAGCCGCAACCGCATACTGGAACGGAGAACCTTGCAAGAAAGCAATGGGAGACACTCCACAACAAGCACTTTCAAACTACAAGAATGGAAAGTTTACCGATAAGTAAAGTCAGACCCAACTCGGAGAACCCGAGATACATCAAAGACGAGAAGTTTAAGAAGCTGGTTCAGAGCCTTCGGGACTTTCCTGAGATGGCTAACGTTCGACCGATAGTCGTCAATAAAGATATGATAGTCTTGGGCGGTAATATGCGCCTAAAGGCGATGCAAGAAGCTGGATGGTCAGAAGTACCCGTTCAAGTTGTTGATTGGTCAGAAGAAAAACAGCGCGAGTTCATCATTAAGGACAACGTAGGCTTTGGAGAATGGGACTGGGACGAGTTGGCGAATACTTGGAATAGCGTAGAGTTGGAAGATTGGGGGCTTGATTCTTGGCAGAATATGGACGACATAGACACAACCGATGAGTTCACTCTTCCGTCAGGAGATAAAGAGCCTTTTCAGCAAATGACGTTTACTCTTGCAGATGAACAAGCGGAGCAGATAAAGAACGCAATCGCGGACATAAAGCAAACGGAAAAATACAAGTACGTTGAAACGATGGGCAACGAGAACTCAAACGGCAATGCACTTTATTTAATTGTAATGCAATGGGCAGAGCAAAGGAGATAATCGTTAAGGTCATACCAGCGAAGGTTGCCAATGAGTTTGTAAAGAAACATCACTACTCAGGTAAGGTTGTGCCAAATTCAACGCTGCACTTTGGATGTTTTTTGGATGGTAAGCTGCACGGGGTTATGAGTTATGGACCAAGCATAAACAAAAAAGGAACAATCAATTTAGTAGAAGGCACAAAGTGGAATGAGTTTATAGAACTTAATCGAATGGCTTTTGACGATTATCTACCTAAGTATTCAGAAAGTAGATGTATAGCGATATCAATCAAGCTCATCAAAAAAAACGCTCCACAAATTAAATGGGTTATATCTTTTTCGGACGGGACACAATGTGGAGATGGCACTATTTATAGAGCGAGTGGCTTTTACTTAGTTGGTGTTGTAGAAAGCGGACAAGTATTTAATTTTAATGGCGAAGTAGTGCATGGTAAAACATTATGGGATAAAATGCTTGTAAAAGGTTGGACAGTTTCTGATAGTTGTATGGACAAATTAAGAGCTAAAGGACACACTATTGAAAGATTAAAAGGTTATCAATTAAAATACATCTACCTAATTGATAAAAGCTGCAAGCTAACCGTTCCTATATTACCCTTCTCAAAAATAGATGAGTTAGGAGCTGGAATGTATAAAGGAGAAAAAGTATCTTTACAAGACAGACAGGCGCGGGAAGTGTAATGGTTGCACGTTCTGCATTCCAGCAGAAAGGAGGGGTTCGATTCCACCTCCGCGCTCAATTAAACAGAGACATAACAGTGGCGAAAGAAGACAACCTAAAACCCTTCAAGAAAGGACAGAGCGGCAACCCGAAAGGGCGACCGAAGAACGTGGAAACTCTACTGAAGGAACACTTCCTTGACGAGCATAATGTGAAGCTGTCGAAGGGGCAAGTTCAGGACATCATAAAGAACGTACTCGGCAAGTCAAGAAGCGAGTTGGTGGAGCTGGCAAAGAACGACCAGCTACCGTTTTGGATAGCGTTGATAGCGAAGAAAGCCCAACGCGACTACGAGAAGGGAAGCATCCACATTCTCGATGTTCTATTTGACAGGGTCTACGGTAAGCCAAAAGAAGAGGTAGAGCAGACGGTTAACGGTGGTAAACCTGACAAGGTGGAAATAGTAATACATCGACCTGAGAAGAAATGAAAGAGTGCCCGGTATGCCATAAAGTAGGATTTCATAAGATGAGCTGCTCAACGCAGAAGGTAACTGTGTTCATGTCAGAAGCTAATAAGCAGTCAGGTCAAAGACTGACGAAACCGAAAAAGTCAACCAATAAACTTACGTGAAGATTGAAGGAACTGGCGTATTTGATGACCTGTGGCAAGCCATTAATGATAAATCCATTCGGGGAATTGTGCTTGAGGGTGGCTCACGTAGTTCCAAAACGTGGAGCATCTGCCAAGCCATCTACCTTACAGGACTACAAGAACCGAAGAGGATTGCAATTGCGAGGTTCAGGCGTACGTGGATTAAGCCGACCGTACTCGATACGTTCAAGAAAGTATTACAAAGCCTTGAGGTGTGGGAGGATGATGCGTTTAACAAGACCGATTTAATTTACTCAGCTCACGGGTCTACATTTGAGTTTTACGGGCTTGACGATTCGCAGAAGCTACACGGTATCGAAACCGATTACTTCTGGCTGAACGAAGCCATAGAAACAAGCAAGGATGACTTCGACCAATTAGAGCAGCGATGCAAGGGCAAGTGGATTCTTGACTACAACCCTTCCACAGATGAACATTGGATATACGACAACGTCTTGAAACGGGACGATGTGCTGCTTATCCATTCCACAATGCTAGACAACACATTCTTAGACCAGAACATTAGGGACAAAATCAACAGCTACGAGCCGACACCTTTCAACGTATCACGCGGCACGGCTGACGAGTACAAGTGGAAGGTCTACGGATTAGGTCAGAGGTCAAGAAGAGAAGGCGCCATTTACGAGAACTGGCAAGAAACCAAAGAGTTTCCAACCGGGTACAAGTGGAAAGCATACGGGCTTGACTTCGGGTTTACCAACGACCCTACCGCACTCGTGGAGGTTCTTTACCAAGAAGGCAAGCTGTGGGTTAAGGAGGTGCTGTACGAAACAGGACTGACCAACGCAGACATAGCGAGGAAGTGCGGACTGCAAAGGTCAGACGAAATCATAGCCGATTCAGCAGAGCCCAAGAGCATCGAGGAAATCCGAAGGGCTGGTTTCAGAATCCGACCAGTAGCCAAAGGTCAGGACAGCGTAAGGTCAGGAATTGACAAGCTGAAATCTGTACAGATTATGGTACATCAAGATTCGGTCAACATCATTCGGGAGCTCAGGAACTACGCATGGAAGAGGGACTACAAAACAAACCAAGTTACCAACCAACCCGAAGATGACAACAACCACGCACTCGATGCGCTGAGATATGTGGCAATGGAGAAGCTGAAGGCGAACGCGGGCAAGTACACAATTCGTTAGACACAAAAACACAGATTCGCTATTTATTACTGAGATGCTTGAACGACTGAACAAAATATGGCGGATGCAAGAGGCTTACACGGATTACCCGAAAGCCGCTTCTGAGAACGCCAAAGCCGCTCTGAGATGGGCGGAGAAGAACGGATGGGGTGGTTGCGGTACTGCCGTAGGAAAGGCAAGGGCTAACCAATTAGCAAACCGTGAGCCAATCAGTTTGGAAACCATTGAGCGAATGGCTGCATTTATCCGACACAAACGGAACTCTAAACGTAAACTTGGAGAAGGTTGCGGGCGTTTGATGTGGCTTGCATGGGGCGGAGACGCTGGGGTCAATTGGGCAATAAGAAAAATAGAGCAGATAAAGAATGAAGATTGAACTACCTAACAGCTGGGCTGGTGTAACTGTTGAGCAGTTCCAAGCACTCCAGCGAATACTCGCAGAAAAGGGAGACGAATACCCGACCAACGTGGCTATCATTTCCATCATGTCAGGCGTTCCAGTAGATGAGATTGAAACCTACTCGCTAAAGACCTACGCTAAGTGTATGCAGACGCTTTCATTCCTAACTGAGCAGCTCGTGGGACAAGTACAGAAGGCGGTGGAATTTGGAGGCGTTAGATACGATGTTATCACAGACGTCTACAACCTGAACGGAGGTCAGTACATTACCTTGATGCACTTGATGAAAGACCCGGACAAAGTGATAGACCAACTGCACGAAGTGATGGCGGTGTTCTTAGTTCCCAAAAAGAGAACATGGTATGGTTGGAAGAAAGGAAAATATGACCCTGAGAAACACAAGGAAATCTCGGGGGCAATGCTTCAGGCACCTATGACAATCGTGCAACCGTTGTCGGCTTTTTTTTTAAGCAGCTATCTCAAGTCCGCCAAACATATACTGGAATCTTCGGTGAAGAAAGCCGAGAAGATAAAGAGACAAGCGGAAAGAAGGTTGAAACGTTTGAATCGAAATACGGCTGGCTGAACGTGGTCAATAACCTATCAAATAACGATGCGACCAAGTGGGGTTACTTCTTTGCTCTTCCTCTTCGGGAGTTCCTCAACCTTATCTCTTTTCAGAAGGCTAAACAGAACCACGAGTACCACCAAATGAAACAGAATGGCATTCGATAAACTGATAGATGCTCTGAATGAGTTTCGGGGTGAGTACACCAAAGCGTTAGCCGATTCGTTACAGGGCGGCTCAACTTTAGGAACTGGCGAGGGTCAGGGTTACGTTGCATCTGGAAACCTATTGACAACATTATCACTTGACGCACAACCGAAAGTCAAGCTATTCGGGCAGATATACAAGCTGCAAATAAGAATGGCAGACTACGGAATCAGTCTTGACGAAGGTCGGGCTGCTGGAGAAGATGCGCCAACGGTCGGAGAAATTGAGAAGTGGTTGACATACCCTAACGTATTGGCAAGACTTCGAGGAACTGACAAGCAGTTTACCGAAAAGCAACGGAAAAGTTGGGCGGAGTGGATAGTGTACAAGAAACTACGCTACCCAACAGAGGGGAAGAACTGGATTAAACCAGCCTTTGACAAGGTAACGCCTAAAATAGCGGGAGTAGTTGAAGCTGCACTTGCGGAGGACATAGAGTTGACATTTGAACAAATAAAGAAACTAATCGAAACCAAGTAATGGCGATATTTCTAACATTCCCCAACGGAGAACCAGCCAACTACAACACAGCGTTCAATGATAACGTATGGGTTTGGAAAACCACGAGGAACACTCCGACCGTAAGGTTCAAGGTTTCCATCCTTCCGCCTGACTATCCTATCAGTCCAGCCATTGGCAGAGTTACCGTTTACCCAACGAGAGCAAATAACGGGGCTAACTATCAGACCTGTTTCTTTGACCCTTCGCGGTTCTTGCAGAGTTACGTCAAAGGTCAGATAGACATCAAAGGCGCAAACCATGACGCATTCTTTGTATCAAACGGAATGCATCAGGAATACATCCTTGCACTTCAGGAAGAGGACAAGAACGCTCAGGGAGTTTACGAGAATACTGACCTATTCATAACAGGGCTGAAGAGTGTATGGAATGGAGTTAGAAACGAGCTGGAATGGCTGACGTTTGACTTCACGGATTACACGATGAACAACACGCCAAGCACTACAAAGAAGTTTTTGACCGACTCACCGAGAACAATACGCATAGACAGCGACCAAAGCTACCATCTTTACTTCATTGCAAACGAACGCTTCGGGGCTTATCAGTATGAAATAAAAGCATATTCAGGCTACAATGCAACGGGTACGTTATTGGCTAACGGAAAGGTTGACAACCCGATAACGGTTGCAGATTCATTCGACCAAATCTACTTCAGGATTCCAGTAGGAACGCACGACATTCCAAACATAGACCCATCACTCTACACAGATACGCTGCTTGGTTCTACGCCTTCTACGGCTCTCGTTGGTGCTGCATCCTACACTATCCAATTGGAGGACAACACGAACGCGCAAACATCGGAGCGGTTCACTTTCAACGTGAACGAAAAGTGTTCAAGGTACACACCTGTTAGGGTGGTTTGGCTTAACCGTTTGGGGGGCTATGACGCGCACAACTTCAACATGAAGTCAATACATACGACCGATATAAAGAAAGACACCTACGAGCAACAGCATCACAACTGGACGGGCTTCGCGTACATCTACGACACGAGGGCAAGAGGAACGACAGACTACAACGTGGCATTGAATAAGAAAGTTACAATCAACACCGACTATTTAAGCGAGGACGAAAGCCTTTGGATGGAAGACTTAGCTACATCACCTGACGTTTACATCGAGGAGGACAACGAACTGATAGCCGTAAGCCTTGACCCGCGAAGAATACAGCGCAAGACGAGCCTGAACGACAAGTTGATGCAGTACACCTTCGAGTTGAATTACGCAATTAAAAACAGACGACAACGTGGTTGAGGTTAGAATAGAGGGTTATCGGTTAGACGTATTTGAGGGTTTCGATTTCTCGTTCAATTACGGCATTGCAGACATACGCAACCCTGAGAAAAGAAGCACAGAGTACTCCAAGACCATCAAATGCCCGGCAACAAAAAACAATGACCAACTGTTTGGGCACATATATGACGTTAACATCTCAAATGACTACGATGCTAACACTACTAACATATCTGTTAATTTTAACCCTAATAAGAAAGCGGAGGCGCGAGTAATAGCCGACGGCGTGGAGGTCATGGCTGGGGTTGTCCAGCTCCGCAAGATAGTCCAAAAGGGACACGCCTATACATACGAGGTCGTGTTCATCGGTAAGCTGGTAAACATCTTCTCGGTACTTGGGGACAAAAAGATAAACGAAGAACTTGATTTCAGCGACCTGAACCACGAACTGACTCAGGCAAATGTTGTCAGCAGTTGGTCAAACACGGATGGTTACGTTTACCCATACATTGACTACGGTAAGCGGATAGAGTTCAACAACACGGGACGGGTATTCTATCCGAACGACCTACGACCAGCGATATTCGCCAAGACGATATTGAACAAGATTTTCGACTTTGCTGGGTTTACTTACACGAGCAGCTTTTTCGCGTCTACGCTTTGGAATCAGTTGATAGTACCTTTCACAGGAAAGTCACTGCTTCCTGACAGTTCGCAAAGTCAGAATAGACTGTTTCGCGCATTGCTTCCGCCACCAAAACAAGTCCTAACCAATTGGATCAACGTGTCAACGGGTTTATACTACGCAAAGATAGACATAAGCAACGACTCAACGGGTGGAGGTTTCGATTCAGGCAACAATTACACGACAACAGGGTGGCATTATCTCGTTCCTGCAACTGGGCTTTACACGTTCAACCACACGGCAACCATAAATGTTAAAAGAGACTTAGCTTCTACTTCAAGGGTTTATAGCCAAACGGGTTCTAATTTGAAGGCTCAAATATTCAAGGTTGACACTAACGGACAGCAAACGGTTCTAACGGAAACAACATTTGCGATTCAAACGGGAAGCTACTTAAACCAAACATTCAGCATTGCACTAACAGCATCTGAGGAGGTTCTATTTGCTGGAGATAGGGTTTATTATAGTTTGTGGTTAGACAATCAGAGCTTGATAATTAGCAACTTCTTAGGTCAACCACTTCCGCAGTCTAATTTCTTTAATGACTTTGATATAGTAGCAACGGAGGCGGAGTTCAGTAATGAGGCTATCATAGACGCTTTTGAGGGCGACCTTTTGGACTTTTCAACCATTGCGCCTGACTGCACTATGGCGGACTTCCTGACCTCGATTTTCAAGATGTTCAACTTATTTGTGGAGGTTGACCCGAACAACGAGAAGAACCTACTCATTGAAACGCGGGACACTTTCTATTCACAAGGAGGCACAAAGGACTGGACTTACAAATTAGCAAGGGACAGAGATATAACGCTTGAACCGTTGGGAGTTCTTACCGATAGGGAATACATCTACACCTATTCGGAGGATGGGGACTATTACAACGACCGCTACCAAAACAACAGAGGACACGTTTACGGAAGGGCAAGAATCGAAATAGATAATGACT
>Ga0208898_1001966_pt1 | contig 13001 bp, 15 predicted proteins | sample VirMetDEL_Mar_4_FD_184513 | JGI IMG/M metagenome (GOLD analysis project Ga0208898, IMG submission 184513) | Aqueous microbial communities from the Delaware River and Bay under freshwater to marine salinity gradient to study organic matter... | ecosystem: Environmental > Aquatic > Marine >...
GGGTAGACTTCACCCGGTGTCTCGCAAACCGCGAACCGCTCAACCGTCTTAATCTGACGAGGCAAAACAATACAGCCCTCGTTTGTGCAGAATCGATACCTCGCAAACCCTCCCACCACATGCTGGGCTCTATTCAATAGTCTCTGTTGAGCCTCATTGATAAGGTCAGTCACATAGGTGTCTGTGCTACACTTGCCAACGGCTCGTGCAACCTTCTCCTTAACCTCACCTAGTGTCAGATAGCTCATGCTCGGTAGTAAATGCGGCTCGTCCGCTTGATCCAGTAACCCGCCTTATACGGATTCAAGTTGTTGAACGCCTCCCCGATAGTCTCAACAACTGAAGTGGTCTGCAGACCTGCCAAGTGAAACTGATTCTGGGAATTTTCTGTGTGCCCCGAATCCTCATGATAGAAATTGCTACTGTTGCCGCTCGGGTCACTGCTCACAGTGGCACTCCCACTTGTGCCTCGAATGTATGTCTGCCCATAATGGTTATGGTCTGCCATGTTGGCAGTGCTCAGCGTGATGGTGTCAGCACCCCCAGTATCACCTAGTGCAACACTCGCGCCTGAAGGTAGGCTTCCCACATGAATTGGCATTCTGCCTCGATAAGCTGTGTCCTCTTCCCACATCGGACCACTAGCGTTTCCTGCTGTGCCCGCGTCACCTCCATCAAAAGTCTGAAGCGTGGTCAAGTCACTGTTCCACCACAATCGCACTGGGCTAGCGGCATTGTAAGGATGCCGAGCTACCCAAGCCCCAGATAGCCACTTGTAAAATCGATCATCCGTGGTATTATACCACAGCTTGTCACGGTCAGTAGCGGCTGGTTGGCTAGCCGACGTAATAATGATTGTGAAGCTACTAGACTCCAGTGACACCTGTGACTCTTCCGCAAACTTATTCAACAACTCTTGCGGGGAGTTTGGATAGCAATAACCCTCGGGCAAGTTGCCTGGAATGATTGGTAAGTTTGCTGATGCCATTTTACTTCAAAGTTGTATAGCTGTAATCACTTGGAGGACAACCTGTGTATGACACAGCAGCCTGTGAGCTCGCTGGGCAAGCCCCTGCAACATCCTCTGGCACCGACCTAGCGCCTAAGAGCAATCGTTTGATTCTAGCGTAACCTGTAATTTCGAAACGCATTGCAAATGCAAATCCACGGTTATGTGGCTTATTGGCCACACTGTCGCACGTATTTGCGAACTCAGGAAGTCTAACACGACTTCTGTATTGTTCCAAGTAATTTGCAGGAACATTGCAAGTTGCAAGATTGCAGTCCCTATAAGCCGCATTTTCTTGCCAAGTGTGATGCGCTTGCCACATCGGGTCATCATCAGGGCGGAACTTCGACGTGAAATCCACCTGCCCCGTCAATCGATCATACCACAAATCAGCCGTCCTGAATAGTTTCTCGCCAAAACCCTGATCTGCAAACCCATAACTTGGAGTCTCAATTACCCACTCTATCGGATTGTCATAGCTGTCAAACTTATCCTTTTTCGAAAGCTCCCAAAGCTCAATGTCGCCGTCAGTGTCGAGTGCAAACAGAAAACACCGATCTACCGTCGGATGGTAGACCACTTGAAGCACCTGTAATCCTGTCCACACGCCCTCCCAGACAGGTTGTGACCTGTCAAACATCCTCGACACCGGGTTAAAATCCAACACCACTAGGCCACGATGGGCTACTCCCCGGTCTTCGTTGTTGGTCTTGTAGGTGTAGGGTGAAACAGTTTGGAGAAGTCTGTTGTCAAAAAGAGCACTAGAACCGAAGCCAAGCAGAGATTCATTATCACCTCCCAGTGCTCGGCTAACCTCTTCGCTAAGTGGAGTATTGACCCAAGTTCCATGATCTCTTCGAGCAACTGCAAAGCTGCGGATTCCGTCGTTTGCGCGATACCAGATATCGCCGTTAACATTGATTGTCGATGATTGCCCACTGGCCCCAGCAGCCAACACCGAAATTGTTTGAATAGGTGACTGTAAATCCTTCCATACCGATCTGTCAAATGGCGCATTCACAGACAACACGCCTCTTTCAGTAAATACTTGCAAAGGCCCCTGAGCCGTGGTAGTGTCTTGAACAGCGACAGATTGCATTGCTGTGATCCGTCCGCTCTGGCTTGGAACTACAAAAGCCCCGCCTTCGTTCAGAAAAGTGTTCTCAGTAAAACTCAGAACATCAGCGGTTCTTTGTGTCAAACTATAAGCCAAATCGCCTGCAATAAAGGATCTTCGGTCTTCGCTGGCGACCCAGATACGTCCCCCATTGTAACACATCACAGTCCCAACAGGGATCTCATTACCCCCATTGATTCTTGGAATACTCCTCCGAAGAGTTGCCCCGTTAAAAATCAATGGGATAGAACTGCCATCTTGAATGATCAAGAACTCCTCGGCTTGAACCATCCAGACTTGAGGGCGGTCAGAAGGATTAACCTGTCCGCTAACTTCTGATAAGTCAGTGACCTTGCGATTTGATGTGTCAATTTTGAAGACCCGTCCAGAAATGCAAGCAATCAAGTGACTGTTGCCCTGGGTGTCGGTGTAGGGGTGGGCACCTTGCCAGCACCCATCTTCGAAAAGATCACGGAGAGCGGTATCCGTCGTGCCGTCCGCCGCAAGGAACTGAAGCGCTAGCGAACTCCAGCCAGGACGGCACTCGGGATAACCGTTTCTCGTTGTCCCATTGACTAGCCAGGACAACTGGGAAGCCGGAAGCGCAATACTAGCAACAGCAGAACTAACCCCTTGAGAGATAGCACTGAAGCCACTGTAGGTCGCTTTCCGGTCATTCCTCACTTACGTGCAAGTTTTCCTCGGTCTTTTTCGATATTGCCCTTCAGATTGAGTAGCTGAGTCTTGATTTCAGCATTATCTGTGGTGGCAATGATAGTGTTCAAGTGATCTGCGAAGGCACCCAAGGCACCATCAGCCGCCCGTCCAACCCGTGTGCTCTTAGCAAACGCACTATAGGCAAGCAATCCGAAGCCAATCGCTACAAAGAGAGCCGCTACCAACGCAATAAACGACGGTGATTGCAAATACTCTCCACTTTCCTTGGCCCCGGCATCCTGTTGCGTGGTATGAGAAAGCTTGATGGATTCCGCGACGGGAATTCCCTCTGCGTTAACGGCGACGGGGGTGGTGATTTTTTCCACCATCAAGCTTTGCTGGTTCGCAATGGATTCCGTTGCCTTGACGGATTCAGTGCGTTTGTCGGGTATCAGACTACCTGCACAGGCAGTAAGAGTCAGAATTGCGAGAATTGATAGGGTCTTTTTCATTTCAGTAAACTTAATACGATATCACGGGCAACCTCATTAGTCACCGCTAGAATCACTATCGCTCCAATCACAGTATATTCAACAGTTTTCAGCCGTTTTTCTTGGCGTCTCTGACGTTGAACAATCCCCTGAATGCCCTTATCTTCATCACCTGAGATCGCCAACTTGATGTCATGCACGAGCTGTTTCAGCTCATCCAACTGATTCTTAATGTCTTCACCCATCACGCAAAAATATACCCATACACATGACAGTCGGCTGTGCCACTAGCAGCACCCACCGTCACGCGAAAATAAAGAGTGGAGGTTGTGAAAGTGTCTGTGGTAGCAGCTGCTGTCAACGTTAACTGTTGCTGTTTGCCTCCAGCCGTTAGATTAGAAAGTGTCCCTGGTCCACTATTTGCGAGTGCTGTTCCGCCTCCCCCTGTGCCGGTGAAGAACCCTGCTTGTGCAGCCGAAACATCTGCACTGGCATTCTCAACAATGATTTTGTCAACGGCATAACGTGAAGCCGTGATCGAGATGTTATTGTCGTTCGGTCCACTGGTCATGTCCACGCCAGTCACTTCACCTAGCAACCCGTAAGTGGCAGTCAGCAAACTCGTAGCGGGTGTCGTTTGAATACCAGCGGCAGTGGCAATACAAACCTCACCATTCGTCAAACCCCCAGCCGCATCAACAGTGACCACTTCGTTGTTTGCGACACCCGTGTCAACTATTGCCGATGTGCCCAACCCTAAAGTTGTGCGCCCTGTGGCGGCGTTGACGGATTCGATACCGGTTGCAGTGGCCCTGCAAAGTTCCCCGTTTGTTAGACCCGCCGCGTCGTCAACTTCCAGGGAGTCGTTATCAGCGACCCCTACAGGTTTCACTGAAACCGTGTTCGCTGTGTCATTAAACGCAACAATTCCCGTTCCTAGACCTTCCAACTGAACACTACTAGGTAGATCTGCTGTTTCGTCCTCAACTGTTAGGTAGGTTGAAGAATCTGGGGCTGTACCGCTAGCTGCTGTTCCTTGGGGACCTTGCAAGCCTGCCGGAGACACACTAGAGTCATTGGAAATAACTGTGCTAGGCGCTGCGTTGCCTGGGTAAGCACTAGTAGCAGCATCTTCCAGATTCTTGAGAATCACAGAGGTTGCCGTTGGTGTGCTCTGCACTTCCATGTGCCCAGCTGTTTGCACAAACAACACCTGCCCTGATGTCATCCAGCTACTATCGTCAACTGTAACTGTGACGTTAGCTAGTTCTGCCGGCATGACGAAGGTGCCATCCGTTAGCGTGTAAGCATTGACACCATTGGTGCCATTACTGCCATTGCTGCCATCCGAGCCCGCTGGACCAGGAACTTGCACAGTAGCTGTCCCCGAGCACGGAGAGCAACAGTCAGCAGGCGTTGGAAGTGAACTAGCCATAAGCTACCAAAAGAGCATAATCCAAATGATTAAGCCTAACAAGAATAACCAGCTACAGATCTCCCTGTTACGGGGTGGGCTCATTGATGTCGATAGCGTCCCCGTTGTCAGCAGGTGCAGCTTCTGCACTATCAGCAGACGCCAGCCCAGTAGCTACCTCTTCTATCGTTGGCATTGTGACGATGACGCTTTGGTTGTAGGCATCGACAGCCGCTTTGAGCTCGCCGTAGAGTTCGGGAAGCTTCGCAGCGTCAGGATCTTGGGTCAGCTTTTTCCGGGCTGAGATTAGGTCCTTAGCGCCTCCTTCACGGTTAATCACTGCAATCAACCGATTTGCGGGAACACGATTTGCAGCTTGAGACTCCAAGCCTTGGAGCAATCCTAGCAAGTATTCTGTCTTTTTCATAGTTTAAGCGATTTCGTAGACTGCGCTGAATCGGATTTCGGATGTCGCGGTAAATACGGTTTGATCTATAGTGGTGAGCCCTGTCGCCGAGCTCTCGTAAAGCTTTATATCGGTTCCGTTATAGGTCACGACACCAGACACACCGCCTAGAGCGAGCCCGGTCATGTTGAACGCTGCCACCTGGGCAACCGCGTGATCGAGTCCTCTATTAGCGGCTGTAAAGGGCATGCCTCCTAGTGTCGCGTTACCAGTGCTCGACCCAAGCGCGGTCAAAGTGATTCTTGCGTCAATATAAACGGTCTTCTCGTCCAGCTTTCTCCAATAGCCCGTTTGATTGCCGTAGGTCATCCCGGTGTTAGCACCGCCAAACAGCAACTCTGGGGTGAACGTTCCAGACCTCTGGGGCTTCACTTGCAACGCTGTCACATTAGTGGCCGTTGCATTTAGCTCGTTGGAGGTTGCGTCAACGATTGAACCATTGGATTCAATATTCTCAGGCAACAGTGCCAAAGCGCAACCAGCTGGTTTACAACTCGCGTCGTCAATATACCATTGTCCTGTCCCTCCTAAAACAAAGTCGCGGGCCGAGGATGCAACCAGCTTGAATACAAGGTCGATGCGATACCATCCAGAGCCCAAATCTGTTAATTTATAACTTCGGAGCTCGGAGCCGGGATACTCGGCAATAACTTCAGAAGATCTATCCGTCAAAGATGTGCCATCAAAAGTCACCCAACGATCATTATTCACCCCGAAGTCAAAAACTCCAGCGGCTGCATTTTTAACAATCACTGATGCGCGGTTCCATCCCACAGGGACGATGGAGCTTTGGCGTAGCTGATGCAAAACGCCGGACACGATCGACGAACCGGAAGACGTGTAATGACACGCATAGCTTCCGCTATACTTATTAACTCCGTCCTGGGCAATTGTGATAGATGCCCCCTCGGTCCATGAGGTAAGGTTTGAGGGGGATGACCAAGCCTCGAAACCTGGGTCAGTTAGGACTTCCGTAGCGGTTCCCCACTGGTCCAAGACATCTGGTTGGTTCCCTGTTATTTGCAGTTGGTCAATCTCTGTCGCATCCAACAAGCGATCATAAACTAGAACTGAAAGGAACGTCGAATTGATACCTGTTGAACTGTTATTGTTGATCTTATACGTGCTGCCCGATAAAACCGTCGCGGACTCAGCGGAAATATCAACTGTCCCGCTAGCGACACCGTTGATGTAAAGAGTAGCGTTTCCGTCGCGGTCGCCCGTAACACAGTAATGTTTATACTCGTCATGAGCCGTGATTGCGGTCGTGATGATATAATCTGTGCCATCGATTCGAACCCGTACATAATCTGAAGCTGCCCCCGAGATTCGAACGCTTAACGTGCCATCATCGAAGATTGTCTCATCATCATTGGCCGCTGTGTGATAGGCCATAACCCAAGCGATGCTGAAGTCACTTGTTCCAATGATGTCTGACACTGACCCCGACCCTGTAAGAACAGCAGTTGTCCCGTTGAAATACACCCCATTACTTGGTGGGCGTGTATTAGTGCGGTCATTAACATAGTCTTGCGTTTTGTTGCCGATCAAGGCGTTGGAAGAATCAATAAACTGGTTACCCGTGCCTGAGTCGCTGTAACTGCCTGACAAACCATTAGCCACGACATAGTTATTGGAACTATTGGCATCCAACGAAATGTCAGCCGTAATCGCAGCAGTATCGAAACGGTTATTCGAGAAGGTGGAGTTATTGACATAGGCCCCTTTAATCCCCCATGTATAAGTAGCAGCATCCCAATTGAAGTAGTTATTTTCAATAGACACCCCGTCAAACGCATCCGCAAAACTCCCTGCAAGGTCAATAAGTGCTTTACTCGCAGTGACAGTCTCGCCTGTGGTAGAAGTAATGTGATTACCTTCAATATGCAGATTCGTGACTTTGTTACTAGCTTGCGTGAGTCCTAAGAAAGTGCCACTCAAACTAACTGCTTGATTGTTGACAAGTCGTAAACCTGTGATTTCGGAGTCAGCACTAGCAATACATGAAGAGCTGCCTCCACTGCCATCAAAGTTACTATCACGAATGATCGTATCAATGGCAGCAGACGACAATTGAACATAACCCCCTGCTGTGCCCGTGAAATAACAACGGTCAATAGTAGTGTCCCTCGTAGACGTCAGCAACAACGGCGTCTCAAAGGCACAATTTGTGACTAGCACCTGATACGTTCCCGTCAACTGAATTGAATAAGTCCCACCAGTAGTGCCGTCTATGATTGCTAAGCGTTCAATAACAGTAGATTGACCTCTCACTACTGCATTGTTGACATTGAGTGCCGCCCCGCCTGTGTCATTGACAAGCACAGCACCAACCCCTGTAGTCATCAGGCCATCCCCGTAGACACCCAACAAACGCACCCCCCTGTCATTCAAAGAAGAGATAGCTGATAACAATCGATACGTGCCATAGGGGAAATAGACAGTGCCCCCTCCAACCCCAGTAGCCGCATCAATGGCAGCATTGATAGCAGCACTATCATCAGTAGTGCCATCTCCGGTTGCCCCGAAAGATTTGACGTTGAAAAAGTCACCAGTGCCAGCGGCGGTGCCGTATGGCATCAACTTCCACCTGCCCGTCCAACTTGTGTCGGACGGCTGGAGCGTGCCATAATTATCATCGGCGGCAGAACTCGATGCATCAAACTTGTAGAGCCTACCATCCGTGGTTGTGCCCAGGAACGCATGGGCATTCTCGACAGGGCGCGGGATATCCTTGACCTGCTGCGTGGTCTCAGCCTCGTAAATTGCAGGAATCTTGTATTCCCTAACGTTGGTTCCTTCTCGTGTCAGTGGCATAAATTAACCTTTGCGCTTGCGGGACATTACCTTTTTCGCAGCTTTCTTGGCAGCTTTCTTGCCTGCCACCGTGTATGGAAATTTCTTTTTACCTACTTTTGGCATAACTTACCACTTCACTTTATCTGCCCAATACGCAGCAGACATTTTGCCTTTACTGATATTCTTCGCATGGCGGGCCTTAAAGCTTTTCTGTCTCGCTTTTCCAGCAGCAGTCTTAGGACTTTTACCCGCACCACTCACGCCTTGTTGCCCGAACCGAATCAACTTCGTCTTGTCGCCTTCTTTCGCAAGGACAGCATGGCTCTTCTTCGGGTGGCTAGGGGTTCGCTTTGGCTTATTGAAGCCTGCAAACTTTTCACCATTTCGCTCAACTGCCATTACTTCAAAGGAGTTGCTTGAACTGTCGCGTCTGAGCCACCATCTCTGATAAACTTAGCAGCCTCAGCTAGTGCCTTACTCCAAGTGGCTGAGTATCCACTAGCTAGCACATGCCCGTTGGTGGTAGTCGGAGCACTACCATCGAAAGTTACTCTAGCGGGTTGGTCTTGCACGTCAATCAAAACAAATCGGCAATCATCACTAAAAGCTGTAAGTTGGACACCGCCAACGGTGGCATCTACTGTGAGAGTCTGGTCATTACCACTGGCGACCTCAGCACCTGCCAATGTAAAGCTGCTAGGAGCAGACTCATTGAGTGCCTGTAAAATCATACCTACCGCGCTATGGATGTCACGGCTAGATGCGCCTGAGCTATTTGCTCGGCTTTGAAGTTCTGCTATTTCGTAGGTCGCCATAGAAAAAGAGTAGAGGGGGGAGCTAAGTAACTCCCCCCTGATTTACTTAATTAGTGAACGTAGCCAGAGTTGGCAGAGTAACCAACAGTGACATCAACCACAGTGTCAACCTTCCAGGTCAACGGTGTAGTATCCGCAGGAGACACCCGAATCTGAATGTCATTACCGCTCACATTGAAGTTAGCATCACGGCCTCCTACTGATTCAATTGCCGTGATAACACTAGCAGTCGAGCCAATCTGGGCCAACGTTCCGCCGTCACGCTTGAACAATCCAACGAGCCAATAGAACTGGCCTTCACCGTAATTGCCTTTAGCGACGGCTGTGATCTTTGCCTCCAATTTAATGAGCGTATCATCCCCGATTTCATCAGTCGGGATAGTGACAGCCACTTGATTGGCAGTTGCAGCGGTAGTATTGTAAACACTACCCTTTCGAGTTCCGTTTGCGTAGTCTGTTGCCATAGTCTATTCCTCCTTCTGATTAGGAAACGCAAGCCGTGGTGCAACCAGTAGGATCGCAACGCAAGTGAGCAAACGCGACACCGCGCCAAGTCTCACCGGGCATAGATCCATTGGCCAACTGCATACGATGGTAGACCACCGTTCCATCAGGGTTACATGTGCGATCGAGGATGTTCTTCAACTGCACAGCACCGGTAAAATTCACCGGGTCAAACCGGAAATCAGGATGCGGATTAGTAGGAGGCCGAGGAATCAGCGAAGTAAACACTTCAGGATCGAACCGGAAGGACTCCTCAATTGCAGCGGTCTTCCAGCTAGAGTTGACAACAGCTTCTTGACCACGAGTTGCATTGCTACCCAGTGCAAATGCTGCAATCTCAGTGTAGGTCCCACCTGCACAGCTAAACCGCCGTGGGTAAGGATCTGCCAAGAACACCACATCGCCATAGCTATGAGACAACCCGAAACCACGAATCAACATGTTCTTGTCGTTCGAATACCGAATATCCTCTCGAATATCAGCATTCTGACGAGTGATATTCCCACGAGTCTCATTCGAAACGATCATGATTCCCAGAGGAGAACCACCAGCACCCCGCAAGAGTGCATCAGCGCCCGCTCCATCGCGCATCAAGTCGATGTTGTATCGATCGATAATGGCCATGTGCAACGGATGCGTTGGACAAGTACTTGGATAAGTGGTGGCCAAGTTATCACTGGAAGTGGCAGCCGAGCCACAGTCGTCAACAACAACCTTCGTCTGGCAGAGGCGGAAATACTCGTGTCGATACTTGATTTCCCACAGCATTCTGCTATAATCGCCAAGAACACCAGCAACGCTGGTCAATTGATTCCGCAAGTCGAAGGCAGGCATTGTATCAATGTTACAAATGTCAGGACCTTCTCGTGCCACACGCTCCAGGTTGAAGTTACGAGTCGTAGAGGCGATGCTGATCTTCTCACTAGGAGGCAGACAGCTGCCGCCAGCCGCTCCATCAGGGATCACATCGCTAGGGTGAATTGAATTCCAGGTCGGATTCGCCTCAGTGGGTGCACTGCGCTCATAGAACAGCACGTTGAGACTCGGCCCCATACCGTTTTCCCATTCGCCACGACGAACAAGATTCATCCAAAAGCTCCGCGCAAAAACGCGGCGCTGCATGATAGGCACAACAAACCTTCCGGTCTCATTGTGCAAGAAATTAGTTACTGCTTCGCAAGACATATTCTAACAAATAGTTAAGGGTTCTGAACACAGACCTTCTGTGTTCACTATTTGCCTCTAGACCACGGAGACGGATTAGGTCTATTCGAATAAGTCAAGCCAGCAGTTGGGCACTGCTGAGCCTATTCAGGCTCGACATGCGTATCTTGCATTGCATTTGCAATGCTGTCAACACAAAAAAAGAGCACCTGCATTGCAGATGCTCTACTCTTGAAAACTAAATTCTTCTTAATTAGTTCTTAGCCAGAAATCAACGCCCTCCACGTCAATCTTATGCGGATGGTAACCTCCAACCTTCAACACTCCCCTGATGCTATCCCGGTAATCACTCTGTCCTCCATGCTTCACAGTCACACAGTTGAACACTCTATGAGGTAGTATGTTAGCCAGGATGACGTCAGCTTGAGTGCTCACGTTCAAACTCAGGTAACCAACTATCGAGTCCTCGAAATACTGATTCAGAAATCCGTCCCAATCAATGGCAAGTGGATCTTCGTTAACATAGTCACAAGTTCTCACTTGTCGGTAGGCTTCCTCGAATTCCCACCACTCTGAAACTGACACCCCCTCCCATCCGTTAAGGTCCAGGAGGTAGGTGTCGTTGGCTTCGATTGGGTCTTTTGTGCCAACATCGAGGTAGGACAAAGTGCTTGCGTGCTCCAATGTCCAGAGGTCTTTCTTTAGTGGGCTGTAGCTTTTTGGCATTCTGCGAGTTCCCTTGAGATTCTGTCATTAACCTTTGATTGCTGTAGATAAGCGTTGCGGAATGTATCTCGTTCCATGCGTATCTCATGAAACGACAGACCGACATGACGACATCCTTCCCAGACACTTGCAAGCACAATCACGCTGAGACCTATGATAACTAGCTCATTGACATTCTTTTGTGTCATAGAGCCATTTCAGGGGACATCTTAACCTGCATGATGCTCTGTCCTTTGAAAGAAATCCCAAAGTTAAGCCACCATCCACCCAGTGGCCTAGCGGCCCTGCCGTTTTCGACGTGAAAACCGTAAGGCTTGTGCTCACACTTGTAAGCGCTCCCACGTAGAAAAAGCTGCTGACATCTCTCGATATTGCCATGCTTTGACAATCGAGTAACTACCCGATCATCCAGATTGCGCCTGTGGATGTGACCAGAATAGTAAATGTCCGCAATGTAGTCATCGCGGGTTCGGCTGTTGTCGATCATCCCGGCAGTCACAGCACCTCCCCCACCATAACCGTGATGATAATAGAGCGTTTTCTGTAATATCTGTGAACTGTTTGACTTCTGAAACTGTATCTGCACAAAGCCCCAGTAACCACCAATCATCGTCTTCAGGCCCTTAGCGTGCAAACGATCCTGCATCAACTGCATGAGATCCACTTCATGCCTCTTGGTGATAGCGGTCTCGTGATTGCCTGGTGTAATTAGGGCTAGGTTAGGGAATTCAGCATACCAATCAGCCGCTATTCGTGGAAGTTTAGAAAGGTAGTCATGGACCTGAAGCTCTGGTCGAACCTTGTCTTTAACGCCTCGCTTGTCCCACTTACCACCCATACAGTCAAAGAGGTCTCCAAACCTGAAAATAGGAGCGTTCCGAGCTTGGGCTTCGCTGAGATGCTCCCGCAATACTTGCCGATTGCAGTCTGTGGAGTCCCAATGATCGTCACTACCTAACAGAATAGAACGTTCATCACCCGCCTTCAATCCTGTGAAGCGTAGTCGATGAACGTTCGGCGCGAGTTGTGTAAACTCCCAATTCAGGTTCTTTTTATCTGCTTTCATTGTCAACCTCTGACTCTGAAGATACCATAACTTTGCATAACTCTAACAACATCACACTTGTCATGCAGCTTCCGTTGTGCCTGCTTTGTGGTCTCCCAGTCCACATCATCAAACCAAATCTGGCCCCCTGGCCGCATCAGTGGCAAGTAATTCTCTACGTCCAGACAACTGACCTCCTCGCTATGGTTACCGTCAATGTGCAAAAAGTCAATGGCACCTAGTGATTTAATGTCACCTAATGCTCCTTCGCTGGTCTTCTTAAACACCGAGCAGTAGTCTTCAACATCTAATGCCCTTCGGTGATCGTAGAACAAGTCTTGAATGTGCGTGTGGTCTAAGCTTTCCCACCACTGAGCATTCGCGTCCTCGTCTGGTAACCCTTGCTTGCAAGGTTGTGGTGCCCAAGGCTCAATACCGTAAACATGACCGACCCCTAGCTCCTTCAATGCCAGCGCCACAGCAAACAATGAACGCCCTGCAAACACTCCAATCTCCACGCACACGCGGGGCTGATCGGAGCGCACTCCCGTTATCATGTCTAATGCCTTGGCAGGCTCACACCAGCCATGTAGCTGTGGCATATACTCTGTTGCGTATTTCTCAGGTGTCATACTCTACTCACCTAACTCTGTGTCTAATTGGTCCGCGATACGGGGCACGAATGCATACAGGTTTAAATGCTCGGCGCATTCAAAAATGATCTGCAAGTCAATCGGAGCCCATACTTTCTCACACTTCTCTATCAAAAAATCTAATGCTTTTCTACGAATGAA
>Ga0208898_1001970_pt1 | contig 12985 bp, 4 predicted proteins | sample VirMetDEL_Mar_4_FD_184513 | JGI IMG/M metagenome (GOLD analysis project Ga0208898, IMG submission 184513) | Aqueous microbial communities from the Delaware River and Bay under freshwater to marine salinity gradient to study organic matter... | ecosystem: Environmental > Aquatic > Marine > Coastal...
GCAGGGTTGTTTAGCAGTCCATACGGCGACGCTAGAGGGCAACAGCCTCAAATGCAAGCGGCCAATCAACCTACAGGACCGTTTCGACGCGTTAGCGGGTTCGCAGAGGGTGGACAGGTTGAAGATGAAAATGATAGGCTGTTAAGAATACTTGGAGAAATGAAATGAGTATTTGGGATGATTTTTTAGGATTCGCTAAAAGCGATGCGGGAAAGTCTGCGCTTGTAGGTGGTGGCTCGTTGCTCCTAAACAGTGGTTTGTTTAGTGATTTTACAAGCGGCGAAATTCCACAGACAGGGTACCAAGGTAGTATTCCTGAATACACCGCCGTAAGAGAAACCGTACCTAGCACATATGATCCTAACAGACGGCCCGGAAGTGGTGGGCAACGCTATTTTACGCAAACACAATACAAACCTAAAGCAGATATGCCCGCTGCAGAACCCATGTCCGCGGAAGGGCTAGCCGCGCTAAATGCAGCGAACCCTGCACGGCAAGAACGTAGACGCCCCGGAGGGCCACGTATTCCACTTGGGGAACCTGAACCGTCAACTCCTGCGGTAAATATGCAAGCAAAACCGCCTACATCTGAAGGGTTGCCTTCTGTGCCTACATACGAAAACGAAACAGTACAAATGGCTGCGGGGGGCATTGCTACGCTCAAGAAGGGCCAGTACCTTAACGGCGCAAGTGACGGTATGGCAGACGAAGTACCTGCCAATATAGATGGCGTGCAAGAAGCGCGGTTGAGTGACGGTGAGTTCGTCATTCCTGCGGATGTTGTAAGCCACCTTGGCAACGGCAACTCAGACGCTGGTGCAAAGGTACTAAAAGACATGATGGCTCGTGTACGCAAAGAACGCACGGGTTCCGAGAAACAGGGTAAAGAAATAGACCCTAAAAAATTCATACCTGCGTAGGAGGTAAACCATGGCTGAAGGCGATGTAACCGGACCAGTAGACCCGTTAGCAGGAAAAGCAACGGGGTCAGAATCTTCTTTATCTAATTGGGCAGGGCCATACGTCACTGAGATGTTGGGCAAAGGCGCTGCACTAGCTGACGAAGGCTACAACGCTTACATGGGTCCGCTTACGGCAGGTCCATCTGGGCTAGAGACTGCAGCGTTTGAAGGTGTTGGTAGTCTTACGTTACCCACAGATGAGATGGGTACAGGCGGATACGGACAACAGCAGTTCACGGGGGACATGGCACAGCAGTACATGAACCCTTATCTACAAGCGTCTCTTAACCCACAGTTAGAAGAAGCACGGCGGCAGGCAGGAATCACAGCGGCGCAAAACGCTAATAAATTTGCAGGGGCATACGGTGGCTCTGCACAGGCGCTATTTAATGCGGAAGCTAACCGTAACTTAGGTCAAAACTTATCAGCCATAACAGGACAAGGTTATGCAGATGCGTATGATCGGGGACTGCAGCAGTTCAACACTGCGCAAGATCGTGCTATGACCGCCCAAGATAAGGTCAATCTATACGGTACTGAGGGACTACGCTCGTTGGCAGAATTAGGCGCAGTGCAGCGCGGTATTGAATCCGAGGGCATCACTGCAGATAGACTGCAGTTTGAGGAAGAACGCGATTTTCCTTACAAGCAGGTGCAGTACATGCAGTCCCTATTACAGGGCTTACCTATTGAAGCACAATCGTACTCCTACGCACAGCCTAGCGAGTTGTCTAATATTCTGGGCACTTCTGGTGGTTTGATGGAGCTGTACGATAACTTGTTTGGTAAAGAGAAGAAAGAGGCAGCGGGATAATGGCTTTAGGTAACGGCGGTTTAGACGCACAAGTAGAACAACGTATGGACGCCTATCGAGGCGACCCACAAAAACTACAACAGCGTTACGGGCAGAACAAAGAGCTTCTGGACCTGTTGGCGTTACAAAAACTCACGGCTGAAAAGAAACAAGTCGCTGCGGATATGCAGCTAAAGGCACAACAGAACCCTAACACCATAGCGCAGCAGCGCGAACAAGAAGCCCTAGAGCTAACAAAGCAGGAGATGGGTGGTACGCTCGGGCAGTTGGCGGCTAATACAAAAAGTACGCTCGACCAAAAGCAGGCGATGCAGCAAAAGAACATGGGTAAGTTGGCGCAAAACGCTTCTCGACCACAACCCGGCCCCGGCGCTGGCCTTGCAGGTCTTATGGGTGGTGGGGCAAGACCTCCTGCACGTCCTCCTGTCAACCCACAAGCTGCGGGGCTAGCGAACGCTCGTATGGTACAAGCTGCACGAGGTGGGCCGATAAAGATGGCTCAAGGCGGTATTGTCGCGTTCCAAGAAGGCGGTTCAGCGTTTGGCAATTCAGCGGCTGATTTTAGTGGTTACGGTAAGGCGTTTTCACGCAGCAACAGCGCAGAGAATGTCGGAGACGCGGTAAGACAATACTATGCGGACTACGGCATTACAAACCAAGATCAATGGGCTCGTACCCCTGCGGATGCAAAAAAACGTATTACAAGCGCAGTAAAAGCTAAAATAGGAGCCAGCGGCGTAGCGGCAACATTGGCTATACCCTTTGCGGAATTAAACGACCTGCTGGTAGACCCCTTTAAAGCAATAAGCAACGTAGGTATTGCCGCTTCTAACACAGGTTTAGGCGCTGCGCTGGGGCTGTCAGACCCAAGAAATCCAAACGAATTATATCAGTACAACACAGAACGAAAAAGAACGCAGGACACAATAGCAGCTAACATGACTCCAGAAGGCGGGATTAAACTACCTTCCGGCCCTACTGTACGTTCTGGAGAATTTGTTGAACCGCCTATGCCTCAACTACCCGGAATACCTACGGCTCGCTCTACACCCGACGAAGGAACAGGAATAGCTGCGCTACCTACGGAACCATCAGTTCCGGCGTTAGAAAACCCAAGTATGACTGCACCTGCACCTGCTGATACAAGCACAAGCGCACCGCAATCTAGCAGCGGCGTAGATATGAATACTCTTATGAGTAACATGGGCTTTAGCGCGGAAGACCCAAATGCGGCGTTACAACGTGGGTTCACTGAAGCAGACGCTTACACAGGTCGTGCAGAAAAAGCTGCTAAATACGATGATATGATTGCAGAGATGGCTGAGTTCGATGCGGAGAATTACGACCCAGACAGAGAGCGTAGAGATCGTTTGAAGTCCTTCTTAATGGGCGCTGCAGGCACTACAAATATTGGAACCACTTTTGCTTCGGCAGGCGCAGCTTCAATGAACTTGGCTAACTCGCAGCGAAAAGCTCGTAGAAGTCGTTTGATGGATAAGTTCAACATGGAAAAGGATAAGATGACAACCGACACAGGGTTGGCACAATCTGGACTTACATTGGGCCGCGAGTTGTATTCTCAAGCACAGCAGAACCAACGATCTGCACTGCAAGCCGGGGTGCAAATGCGCGGACAAGATTTACAAAACGCACAAAAGAACGCTGATCGCCTGTTACGCAAGGTTGAGGGTGATAATACGCAAGCGTATCGCGCAGCCACAATCGCGTTAGAGGAAAACAAGTTAGACCTAGCGACACTAAAAGAAGAAAATGCTACAGAAGCAGCGCGAGTCACCGCAGCGAACAACACAATTTTCCGTACATTGCAGGTTAGAGAACAAATATCCGCAGAGGCTAACGCATTAGCGGGTGTAGAAGTAGCTCAAACAGAGTTAGAGAACGCGGAACTTATGGGGTTAGATAAAGCACAGATAAAAGCCTTACAGGAAAAATTTGACAAAGCTGCGGCGCTAGCTCTTGTTATGACCGAGGATATGATGAACAAGTTTGGTAGGGGTACGGATAAAGACGGTAAACCCACAGGCACTAGCTTGTTAGACGCAGAACAATTCGCAATTCAAGTTTTGGGGCAGTACGGAATAGCACCAACCATAGAAAAAGACTCGGTCACCAGCACAACATATAACGAGTAGGCCCATGGGAATACATACACTCAACCTCGCAGACGGTTCACAGGTACAAGTAGAAGCCCCTAAAGACGCCACCTTGGACGAACTTTTACTGCTAGCGAATAGGCAGCAGAGGTTTCAAACTCCTGAACCTACTAGGTTACGTGATGAAGATATTGCGCGTAGGTTAGCAGCGGTACGCGACAGGCCCATATCTGAACCAGAAATTGTTGAGGAAGACGATGGCACTGCGTTTGGTCGGGGGGTTTCCCGAGGTATTGACGTAACACAGCAGCAACTTGGTTCCGCGGTTGAGGGTATTGGGAGCCTTCTAGGGCTTGAGGGACTTGAGAAGTATGGTGCCGATGTCGCCCTAGCAAACGAAGCAGAACTACAACGCGCTGAACGCAACGCCACACGACTAAAAGATGTAGAAGGTGTCGGCACTGGGTTGAGCTACGCAGGAGAACTTGCGGGTGAATCTTCGCCTATGATGGCTGGCGCTATGGCGGGCGGTGCCGCGGGTGCTGCTATTGGCGCAGGGTTTGGTGGTGTTGGGGCAATCCCCGGTTCCGTTATCGGCGCAGGTCTTGGCGCTGCCGCAGCCATGTTCCCATTGTTTTACGGCGGAAACCGTGAGCGTCAAAAAGAAGCTATTGAACGTGGTGAACGTACTGAAATGAGCGAAGGCGCTGCGGCCCTCACCGCTATCCCGCAGTCAGCGTTAGATGCAATCCTCACAGGACTTGGCGCAAAGTTTTTTGTCAAACCCGCCGCAGAAATAGGCGGTGGGCTACTCACCCGTGCGGCCAAAGGAGCTGGCGCTGGCGCGGTTACAGAAATCCCCACAGAGATTGGACAAGCAGTTCTTGAGCGGCTGCAAGCGGGGCTACCTGTGGCTGACGCAGAGGCTATGCGTGAGTATGGTGAAGCTGGTGTAGCCGCTGGTCTACTAGGTGGTGGTGTTGGCGGTGTAGCAGGTGCAGTTAAACGTCCCGGCACTCCAGAAGTGGACCCAAACGCACTGCCCGAGGGTATTGCAGGGTTACTACCCGCGCCGACAGAGGACGAATTACGCATACCCTCTACACGCCAGCTTCAAGACTCGACGTCTGGAGAACCAATACCTCAACCCGCGCCACCAAAACTACTTACGGGGCCAGACGATCTAGGTATTCGACTTGGCAAACCTACTGGCACGCGCACAGAGCTGCAGGAAACTAGGTCGCAGGGGGAAGGGGGAGCACCCCTTACCGTGGTTAATTACACGGGCGAACCTACAGAAGCGACCACACGAGAGCAGCAAACAGCCGCCCGTGCAGAGGGTATGAAAGTCGTAGAACGCGCTCGCGCTGAACTACAAGCCACAGGTGAAATATCCTCAGACACTATGCAGAACCTACGTACTGCACGCGTACCGTTTGAGGCTGTAGCTAGTGTGCTAGAAGGTACGCGGTATGAACCTGCGCTTGCCCTTATTGAAGGTACAGACCTACCACCGGGGTTCGCTACAAAAAACGTAGCAGTCCAACCTGTGCAAAACGAAGCACGGCTGGCTGAATTAGCGCGTTTAGCAAAACAAGGCGGTCTCGGAGGTATAGCCGCAGGGCGCGAAATGGACGCACAAGCTGCGGAAGACGCTCAATTAGAACAAATGATTGGCGAAGAGTTAACCCAAGACGTTAGCGCCAAGGTACGTAAAGCCAAAGCTACAGGCATAGAGCAAGATATAGAAGCCCGTGCCGCCCAAGACCTAGAGAGCCGTGTTGACCAAGACTTAGCGGACCTCGTAACAGAGCAAGAGCAACTGCGAGCTGCTTCAGCGGTAGAAACGGCACAAGGAAAACTTGATACTGACCGCATTGCGCAGACAACGGCTAGACGCACTAAGGTGCTACAGGACACAGTAGCTAATGCTGGAGAAGTTCGTAGGCCAGAAGCATTACGAAAACTGTACGAGGACGCCCTCACCAAAGAAGGCATCGCCGACACTAAAGCTACAGATGCCGAAATGGAAAGCCTGCGCCGCGCGTCCGGTGCTATGCGTGCAAAACCTCCCGCAGGTATTACGCCGCTTAGAGAAGGTTTAGAACGACCTGACACGCCCGAAATACAGCCGTTTAAAGACCCGCGACAAATGGAGCTGGAAGAGCGTGTGGCACCAAAACCTCTTCCTAAAGGGCAGGATTCTTTTGCTGATATGGGCAGTGAAGCAGACTTGGGTACCCCTCCCATGCGACCGGGGCAAGATGCGTTTGCCGCAACTCCTGTTGATACACCAGTAGAGCCTAGAATTATAGACGCCGCATTCTTTGATGAGTTGGCGATCCCTGCAAGTGCACCTATCCGTAAACGTGTTACAGGCAAAGACTTCAATGATCCTGACGTTAGACAACAGTTTGCTACGTTAGCGGGGAATAAATCCACTTCCGCAACAGTGAAACAAAATATCAACCGCGAACTTGCGGGTACGCCCGATGCGCAAGCAGACCTACCTTTGTTTGGTAAGACAAGGAGAAAACCTGATGCTAAAGGAACTGACGCAAAACCAAGTAGAGTTAGCACTACGAGTGATAAACCACGCAGTGCAAAGGGAAGACCTAGCGCCCCTAGTAGTGCCGAAAAGCCTTCAACATCTGACGACGGAGCAGTGGGACGAACTGTGTCTCGTGATGGAGTCGCTAGTGATAGAGCAAAGTCAAGCAGTGATCCACTAAAACAAAAGGCTAAACCCACTACCAAGAAACCCACTGCGAAGCCTGCCGCTAAAAAAATATCCAACGCGGATGCCGTAATTGAAGCAGTCACAGAGTATCGTAAGATTAAAACTCCTACACCTCAGCAGTCGGTAGGGTTTATCTCGCAGCTTAGAGAATTGGGTATCGACAACCCCAATGCGTTCTTGCTTAACTTTAAAAATATGAAGGACAAACTAAAACTGCCTTCAGACCTTACACTAGAGTTCCCAGTGGCAGACGATGTGGCCGCAGCTATCAAGGATGGTAATCTACAAGGTGCCCTTGAAGCTCTTGCAGAAACAGCGCCTGACGCCAAGGTAGCTAGGATAGCTAGGAAGCTCGCTGCAAACGTGGGTAACACAAAACTTGTAGTAAAGAAAAACCTTAAAGCTGATGATAGTTCACGAGTGTCCGGGTACTACGACCCTGAAACCAACACGATTGCGCTGGACGAAGACACTGGTATCAGCACGCATCCGCTCCTACACGAGATGCTCCACGCAGTTACATCCGCCGTAATAGCTAACAAGTCTCACCCTTTGACCAAACGTCTTAACACGTTGTTTGAAGGTGTGAAGGAGCAGCTAGCTGGAGAGTATGGCCTCACCACACTGGACGAATTTGTAGCTGAAGCGATGTCAAATCCTGAGTTTCAAACGCAGTTAAAAACCACAGTTGTCGATGCTAAAAACCCATGGCAACAGTTGGTGCGGGCAGTGTCGAACTTTGTACGTAGGTTGTTAGGGCTTGATACGAAGTCAGACACATCTACGTTCGACGCAGTAGATGAAATCGTACAAGCGATGATCGCCCCAACATACGATGGGCGCATTGCTACTAAAATGTATATGCAGATTAAAACCCCTGCAGGTGCGAAAGAGGCTATAAACAATCTAAAATCGAGCACTATCAAAGCCACTCGTGGTAAAGACTTCTACGATTACGTACAAGCGGCCAAGGAGTTTATGGGTGAGAAAACACCTTTGACAGTCAAAAAGATGTTCTTGAACCTGCAGCCTGTTAACATATTAGGGGAAATGGCCAAATCCAACATCCCCATGGCTACACAGTTGAACACCATCATCAATAACATGAGTGCCGCCCTCCGTGCACGTAACGAATCGTTAGACCCAATCGTTGGAGACTTGCGCAGGTTTAAAAAGAAGTTTCCTGACAGGTTCAACACACTGCAGTCATTGGTTCCTAACGCATCTTCGGAACGTATTGACCCACGCGAGGCCGACTTTAACAAAGCATACGGGCGTAAAAAGAAAGATGAACGGTACGACGAGAAGCAGGCACGGGAAATACATGCAGAGCTTCGTAAACAGTACAACAGCCTCGGCAAAGAAGGCCAAGACCTGTATAAAACTATCACAAACAACTTTGAAAAAAGTATGACCGATGTCATGGCGTCCATAGAGGAAAACTTAAAAGCCTCTATAGAAGATGCGGCTACACGCAAACGTGCGTTTGATAGGCTTGCAGAGCTACTTGATTTGCAAAAGGGTACGATCAAACCGTTTGCCCCTTTGCAGCGTGAGGGTACCTTCCGCCTAGCATATACCACGATAGACCCCAAAACAGGGCAGCCAGAGTTTTTCGTAGAGTATTACAAAACTCAAGGGCGGCGTGAGAAAGCCAAGAGAAATCTTAAAGCCTATAACGAAGCGCAGATTGCAAAGCTGCCAAAAGGTGACGCTCGTATCGCAGCTATAAAACAGCCGTGGGAAGAAGGGGTCGCCAGCACCGTGGCGGACTTTAACAAAGCTCCTTCTGATACATTCGTGTATAACGTGTTACAAACACTCAATGCTGCTGGAGTAGATAAAGAAGTCGTTGATAGTATTGCTGCACTGGCCTTGGATACCATGCCGGAGCGGTCTTTCTTGCAGTCGTATCGCGTACGTAGAGACGTTAGGGGTTTCATGGGTGACATCACACCCACAGGTATGGCGGGAGACGCATATAACCTAATAGACGCGGTGCAGAACAAAGGGCGCGACTACAACCGCCAAATCGTACAGATGACCTACGGCGCGAAGATACAGAAGTTCAAGAACGAATTGCGGTCCGCCGCGCCGGAAAGAACCACAGGTGTGCAAACGGGTCTATACCGAGATAAACTGCTACAAATTGCAGGGTTCGCACAACGGCCCACTACACCAAAATGGTCGCAGATTGCCACCTCTGGTGGGTACGCATGGACTATGGGGGCAAACTTATCCTCCGCTGCGATTACTACGTTCGACGTGTTTATGAGCACTGCTCCACGGCTGATGGGTAAATATGGGGATATTGAAGCCTCTAAGGCTTTGGGTAACGCCACGGCTATTTTGTTCGGCAGTCCGAAAGACCGTATGGTCGAGGTCATGGGGCCAGATGGTAAAATGACGGGACGTAAAGTTAATACAGGTCTCGCTGGATTTTCTATATCAAACTATGACTATGATGCTCCAAATTTGTCTCCTGAAATAAGAGACCTTGGTGTGTTGGCAGAAGCTGCGGCAGAGAGTGCGCAGATCAACCAATCTCTCAACCAAGAACAATTGGACATGGGCAACGCCGAAAATGTTATGGAGAAAATAAACGCGATAAACAGCTTTTTGTTTCACCATGCAGAACGATTTAACCGCGAAGTTGCGATGACTGCTACATACATGCTTGAACTACAGCGCATGAAAAACAAAAAAGATGGCCCACTTTCTTTAGCGGAAAAGAAAGAAGCCGCAAAGATAGCCATACAAGAGACTGAACTTACCCTTGGTGCGACTGCTTCGGCGGGACGTCCTGTGTTCGCACAATCGGGTATTGGTAACGTAGCCATGCTATTTAAACGCTTTGCTATAAGCAAATACTACATGATGTCCCGTATGATGGACGAGGCGTTTCAAGCGGGTAAAGGTGCAGAGGCCAAAGAAAACCGCCGCATAGCTCGTAATCAGTTAGGTAGGTTCCTTGTGTCTACTGGGTTGTTTGCGGGTGTCGCGGGACTGCCTTTGATGGGCGCAGTGGGGCAAATCTATGATCTGTTTGCCGATGAGGAAGATGATAACTTCGATGCGATGCTCCGAAAAACAGTGGGCGAAGGTCTGTATAAAGGGATTATCAACGAAGCGTTGGGTGTAGAGGTCGCCAGCCGCATTGGCATGAACAGCCTGCTGTATCGCCCACCCATCATTGATAAAGACCAATCGCAACTATGGACGCTTTTGGAGCAGTTGGGTGGCCCTGCTATAGGTATATACCTGAGTGTAGAGCGTGGTGTTGGTATGATCGGTGAGGGTGAGGTCGCACGTGGCGTTGAGGCTATTGCCCCATCTTCAATCCGCAATGTAATAAAAGGCGGTAAACAGTTGGTTACGGGCGAGGTAACAACTCGGCGAGGTGATGCTGTAATCGAAGACATAGGTGTTGGGCAAATACTCGCGCAGTTTGGTGGTTTCGCTAACGCTGACCTCATAAGACAATATGAGATAAACAAGAACGAAACTCGCAAGAAGGACTACCTACGCACTGAACGTACTCGGCTACTACGCCTCGCAAACATAGCCGCTGCGGAAGGAGATCGTGAGGGGTACAAAGCTGCGCTCAAGAAGATACGGCAGTACAACAAAGACATACCTCGTTCAGCAGGAAGTAAAATGCTAATCATGCCGGACACTCTTAGGAAGTCTCGAACAGCGTTCCAAAAACGCACCCAAAAGACGATAGGTGGTATCGAGTACACCCCGTTCATGCGACGTAGCTTGCAGGAATACGATCAGGGCATCCAGATGTTCAAATAAAAAACCCCCGCCGTTGCAGTGCGAATCCTAGCCGGGCGGGGGTATAGAGGAGAACGACAAGTAAGTGGGACTTGTCAAGTGCAATGTATCACACTGTTCTCCACATGCGAACCCCAAACATTTCGTTTTCTACGCGTACTCGTACTTCAACATTCCAGTTTTTGCGTTGCGCTATATCAAGAAACTGTTTCTTGGCTTTGACAGTATTAACGCACGGGATAAAAATAGATGCTCCAACCACCATGGCGTCCCAATCTACGATGATTTTTACCCCGTCTGGCGCAAGATCATCAATCTTCAGTGGCTTCTGATACACCGTTAAAACCTTTCAACTCCACCGCGATGGCGCGAATAGGCGGCAGATGTAAGTTAGTACCTTTAGACAAACGCATCTGTTTGCGTACAGCGCCCATCTCTTTCTGCATCCCTGCCACTACACCCGTGTAGTCTAGCTTCTGCTCTCCAAGCCACTTCTTAAACGGTTTAGGTACAATGTAGAGCATGTTTGTATCTGTCTCGTACCGTGCGACTAACGAACCCCTTGGGTTTTGATCGGGGATAACCAAAGGTGAGATACCTTCCGCGGATTGTGCGGTATCCGTACTTTTGATCTTCAGTATGCTGCCCCAATGCTCCGTTGTAAACTCAGTGACCAATGTCTGTACCGATGCAGTGCTATCATCCACGAATGATTTGACCCGTATTAACTGGTTAACCACCCACTTAAACAGCTTCCGCATGTCGTAGTCTATGATACCCGCACGTTTCGCTGCTAACGCACCCGCGAGAATTGCTGAACAACCTCCAGACCAAAAACGATTCTTTTGATCCAACCCTGCGGCTTTATCTAGTTTTGCTTTTATCTTTTCGTAGTCCGCTTCTATGCTGTCCCTGTTCTGTATAACATATTGCACAAACTCTGGCCCAAAGTGACCGTAGTTGTCTTGGACATCTGCAAACAACTTGGCGGATACAAACGGGTCTACATCTACTTTCGGCATGTCATCTACCCGCAGCTCTAACAGCCGCTGCATTTCTGCTTTGGTATCGCCCTTGGCCATAGCCATCTGCGCGTACATGCTAATGTTACCAGAGGACACAGCTATAAGACGCCAAGGTTTACCTCTGGCACGTTCGTAGTTACCACCACCCGCCATACGGTTTTTCTGTGTACCCTCGGATAGTTGGTATGCGTAGTCGGAGGCATGTCGGCCAAGAATGTTCGTCATCTCGTCTGTGTTTAGCAACATGTTGTGCATAACTTCTGCTAAGTTCATACGCGAGTTCGGTGTATCGCTCTTAGTGCCTGTAAGCCCCCGTGGCTCCCCCCATATAGCTGTGCCTGTGTACATAGCAGTTGTTTTGCCACCACCTGTTTCGCCGTACAGATGTATGCCTAGACTGTACAAACCTGTTAGGGGCATGAGTATTGTACCAAACCCCGCACACACGGTAAGCTGCTGCAGCTCCATACCATCTTGGTTGTAGAAATCTAATATTTCTTTGCTACGTTCTTTGCTGCCCGTGGGTTTAAACTTCTTTATATACCCTGCGGTTTTGCTAGATGGTGGATTGTACTCCACGCCCGTTGCGGTAATCAGTTGATCGCCCAGCACAAACTGGTCCATCTTCTTGTCATCCACCCAACCGAATTGTTGGTGCGCCTCGCTGGCGGTCGTGGTTTGCTGTAGTTCCTGTATCCATGTAGCTGTGTATGTCATCAGTCGATCTACGTCCTTCCCGAATGTTGCTATGCCCTGCATAGACATGTGTTTGCGAAACTCTTCTCTTGAAGTGACACTCGACAGCGGGACAACAAAGTCGCGTACCCCGTCTCGTGGTAAGTGCAGTGCAAACGCTATAACTTCACCAAGCTCTACATCATGTAACCTGCGCGTGACGTAAAAGTCGTGGTGGTATATACATACTTCTTCTGTGTCGCCATCTTCGTTCGTGCTACGCAAATACACGCCACCGTTCTGACCCCGAAAGTATGGTTTAGGCATCGCGGGGATTGTTATGGTTTTCGTGTCCTCCCCATCTATTTCCTCTATGACATTGTCTTCGGGTGTGGCCTCTTTGACCTCTTTGGTTAGCTGTGCAGGAGTTGTTATCTTACCCTTGTTGGGGCAACCCTCGCATCCTTCGGGGTTAAAACGCTCTATCGTGCTGCAGAACTGTGGGCCACCTGTGTCTTCCATCTTACGCAGTGTGGCTTGAGCATCATAGTCTTCATGCTCCGACGACATCACATGTGCGGCCTCCGCACCGTCCTCACACACATTAGCTATAGATAGCCCCGCTCTCCATAAGTCGTGCGACACAGTGCTCTGGTTTTTGATTATGTGTTTTATCTGCGCGCAACCCGTACCGTTCTTGGTCTTCAACAGTAGACGCCGAAAGCTACCTTTGTAGTTTTGTTGCAGGGCTTCTCTAAACGCGCTTGTCGCAGATGCCTCGCGTTTCTGGGGTACTGGTATCGGATCACCCCCCAACAAAACCGAAAACTTGTCGAAGTCTACAGTCGTCGGTTCTTCCACCCCATAAAGTTCTA
>Ga0208898_1001971_pt1 | contig 12985 bp, 9 predicted proteins | sample VirMetDEL_Mar_4_FD_184513 | JGI IMG/M metagenome (GOLD analysis project Ga0208898, IMG submission 184513) | Aqueous microbial communities from the Delaware River and Bay under freshwater to marine salinity gradient to study organic matter... | ecosystem: Environmental > Aquatic > Marine > Coastal...
GTCAGTGGCGGTACAGCCGTGCCGTCGGCAACGCCCGCTTCCCAGTCGTCAGTGCCGATCTCGGGGTCAACGTACAGTGACGTGGTACTAACGCCCTGACTGGTTCCGCCGGAGTAACGACGGGCAGCAATGGCGATAGCGGCGATCTGTTCCCGGAAGCCGGCCTGCGTGACATTGATATCGTTAATTGCACCAGTCTCGCCAGGCAGGATGATGGCAGACACGTTTAGCCCCCTATGCAGCTTCTAGCTTATGTGCCCATTCTAAGCTCAATGGGACCTGTCGTAACAAAATTCGCGGTCCCCACAATAATTTCGCCAGCCCTAGTGTTGATGGCGCTATTGGTAATTAAAATATCGCATTCATAAAACAAGTCGCCTGGCAGCAGCTCCGGCTGAGAAACGCTCTCTTGTCTGCCGTAAATCATGTAAAACTGAGCTTGAGCCTTGCAACCCTTTTCCGTTAATAGCAAGAGCTGTAGCAGCGCTGTAGCGTCATAGCTGTCTTCGCTCGCTTTTCGATCAATATCAAAGTCAAAAGTGCCACCTCCACTTACAATTGATTTTATATTTTCACCAAATTTATCGCCAACTGCTGTTGTGTTGATTCCTGCAGCATCAAGCTCAATACTCCATTCCGCAATGCAGCCTTGAATGATCCATGGGAATCCATTGATCCAGCGGCGAGGAGACAGCTCTGCATCGTCGTATTCTGCTGTCCCCGCGACTGGCTGCAAGAACAAAGGCGGAAAATCACAAATGCTTTCTAGCGTCACCTCATCGGTTACGTCACTTAGGCGATATTCACCAACCGCTGCCACGCATTCCGCGAGCGCGTTGTCGTATTCTTCGGTTCCGGCGGCGGACATAATAATATACTTAAAATTTAATTGTTTAATATCAATCCTGTCAGCAGGCGCCCCTTTGAGAGCTTTAGTTCGCGTATCGTAAAAGCTAATTCGATCAAGTCTATCCCTGTAAATATAATAAGTTCCTGTATTAACGGGTGCGCCTTGATTGTAAAAATAAACTGAGTCGTCACCAGTTACATAATATTGATCGTCTTCTGCTGTTACGTGGCTCCTATTGGCGCCAAGCTCCCAAAACGACCCAAAATAACAGCCAACCCCGCTCGGTAATGCATCTGTTGATATAGGAAGTCCTTCAAAAGATAAAAGCCTTACTTCGTCACCATTCCAAAATTCTTGGCTTCTCACCAAGAAAACATCAATATCAGCTCGAGCGCTAGACGCTGGAAGCACTATCGGACTAGGAGCATCGCGCCTAAGCCGAACAATTCCATTTGTGCCAAGAACTGCCATCCTCAGAAGCCACCGCTAACCGAACCAGAAACCTGAAATGATATGGAGCAGATTTGAATATCAGCAACACTGACATTGGGGGAAACGCTTGTCAGAAACGCAGAACAGCTAAAAGTCTTGCCACCTGACGAATCAAGGACAAATTCAACAGATTGCGCAACTGTCGAATCGTTGCCAAAAACACTGTTCAACAATGCAACCGCACCACCCTCTGACGGGTCATACATCAATTCGGCGGTGCCAGTCGTGCCGCGCAACCCTGGAACGTATGTACGATCATGCTTCCCAAGGTCTGTGGTCTCCAGTGCGTCTTTGTTGATGTTCAAAGACCAAGACCGAACCTTGCCAATTGTGCTGCCATTCCAGCGTAAGGCACCATTTTTACCAGTAAGGACTGCCAAGGCTCACTCCAATCTGAAAGTACTTTAGCTAAAAGTCGCGAGTTGCTTCAAGCGTTACGCGAACGCTGCTGACCCCCGGCACCACGCGCTGCAACTGAGGTGGTTCAGCAAAATGCCAAGAAAGCTGATCGCCACCATCAGCAAGATAAGCCACCAGTGCCGCATCGGCTCCCGTGAAAACATCGGCTGGAATCGCAAGGGTGTCTAGCTGCCCTCGAGCCCCATTCCACGCGCTTAAAAATTCAGTCGCAACAGCATCCGTTAGGTTGTCAAAGCTCAGGCTCAAAACCGAGCGTGACCCACGGTTACCGAAAATGCGGCGAGAGACGACACCGCTAAGCGAGGTGTTGGACTTGACCGGAAATTCAGGAGCGGTGAAATCCAGTGCCGTGGGCGTGACTGCCGGAAAATTTGCCATGGTTACAGCTCCGTCCAGTACGAGTCATCGCTCCATTCAGCGTAAAGCTGGAGCGTGCCATCAGACAGCATCGGAGTGTGGACGGCTTCGATCTCGTAGCCATCATCGCTCGGCTGGATGGAATCAATGCGGTAGGTACGCGTTGTAATTTCGGAAGTCTTGACCGTGAAGACGATCCCGGAGGGACTGGCGGTTGTGCCGCCATTGCTGACCGTCAGTGTGCCTTCAAGAACTTCGGCGTTTTGTTCGCCAGTCCAGTACACAACTGTGTGCGTACCATCCGCCAAGGCAGTAGACGATACCAGCTTGCCGTCTCCGGTTACAGCCCCATTGACGAACTGGTTGTAATACGTGTAATCGAGAGCGACCTTAATGAAATCGCCGGGTGCCAGCGAACTGGTTAGTGCTTCGTAGGTGGTTGTAATCTTGACTGTGTGGTCAGACAGCTTACGGGCGCCAATGATGTATCGCGCTGCTTTGATGGCGTGGTTTTCACTGGTGCAGAAGTCCGACACATCGATGCTTTCGGTAACGCCCTCGCCCCAAGACGTGTGATACACAAGGCGTTCCTGCGGTTCGGGGAATAGGCCGTATGAGGGATCAGTGCTTTCTGACGGCGCTGCACCACCATATTGTTCAGTTCTGTATTTGACCGACAACGACACTGGCTGACGTTGCTCGGCTTCTGCCATGCGCAGTTCCATGCTGATGCAGTTGCCCGCAGTAAACAGACCACGAATTTCAGGTTGCTCTGGAATCGCTTGTTCCAAGTAAAAGATTCCACCGCGCTCGATCAACAGCAGGCAGTGCGTTGCTGCAGTATCGGCTGCCCACTGACGCCAGTTCGTATTGTTCAGCTTTGGACCGTCGTAGAAGAAGCGATTGTCTAAACAGAACTGGGCAGCAGCAGTGAACGAGGCAGTATCAATTTGCTCTGCGCTAATTTCATCGCCTAAGCCGTAGCGCGTATTGGTCATGAAGTCATAGAGAATTTCAGGGAACAAATGTGTTGATTCATACCCGCCCAGTAAACGGTTCACCTTGATGCCTTCAGTAACATATGCCGAGAACTGCGAGAACTGCGACCATTCCCGTGTTGCCTTAGCGTTGATGCCAACAAGGCAAAGATTGTCGTACTGTGGCGCCGTGTCGTTTGGCTGAATTACATTCACATAGGTCACTTCGTGCTCGGGAGCAGACGAGCATGTGGTGGTAATTTCGTCATACATGAAGAACTCAGCCGCACGGGCGTACAAATCAATATATGTGCCATTGTTATTGGAACCATAATCGCCATCCTCTCCTGGCTCTGTCCAGCTAAGGCCAATCTCGCGCTTAGGACGCAAGCCTTGTATGTCAAACAGCTCGTCAAATGAAACGCCAGTTAAAAACTTGCCTTTTGTATAGGCAACACCACCGAGGAATGGCACGCTTAATGCAGGACCTGCATTTGCATCAAGCTCCACTACTGTCACCTCACCACGATCAATTCCCCAGCGCAGCTCCCAGCTTGAGACGGGCTCAATGCGCAGTTCCCAACTTGCATCACCCGCCATCAAAAAACGAAAGTAATTAAAGGTGGGTGTTTCTTTTGCGCTAGCCACTGCAAACACATAGGTGTCCATGGGGAGAAAAGCGCTATCTACGGCTGGATCACTTCGCAATGCAATTCGGAAAAAGCTATAGCGTCGTTCTGGTGATGTGACCGTCCCAGAAGTGAAAACTGAGTTGGTAAGATTATCTTCGATATCTTTACCGTCTAAAGCATCAGCAGCTTTCCAGTTGATAGCACGATATCCAGGCACCTCGTTAGTCCCAGTCTCTTCTGCTTCTACGGCATCAATTTCATAGGTGATGGTGCGCGTGCCACCACCGCTGATAGCAAGTCCGACTGTCACAGAATTGCCCACCTTATAGTCGCTGCCACCATTGTCAATTACGGTGGAAGTAATCAAACCGCCTGCAACAGTAATCGACAGTGCAAGACCAGTTCCAGAGCCGCCAGACACTGTAGGCGTAAACGTGCCATTAACTAGCCCGCCAGTATTACCAGATACAACGAGAACAGCCGTGACAATGCCGTAGGTGTAATCAGGAATCTCAATGGGAATGTCGGCAAAATTGCACATGCCTTGAATTTGCATGGCAACAGTGCTACGAATGCCTATTTCAAAACGACGTGTGCGACGGTTAAGTGTGATGCCACCTAATGCGCAGCGGAAAATTTGTGGGAATGCAGACGCCGTGTAATAGCGTTCGCCAATCTCGCCTTCAGCATAATCTGTGCCAACAGTGTGATACAACCATGGCTTAGAAGCGCGGTTGTCCCCATCTTCTGCAGGGTAAATTTTGTTCGCTGCTGGTACGTCAAAGAATCGAGTGTCTACGAGGGACGTGCCTACTACGCCGATAGTTCCGGCGCGTACCACCTTGAACGTACAGAACAGGCTTTCACCAGGGCTTCCGGGGTCATCTTCTGCTGGCGTGCCCTCTTGAAGAGCATCAAGACTGTAGTCTGATTCGCTAATAAATACAGGACTGCGCGAAATTAAGATGGCCAGGCATGAACCTACTTTGTAAAGCTCGCCTTCCTCCAATGCAGCGTCGTATTGTTTCTGCCGTCCAGCAACTGCCTGTCCAACACTAACAAGAGTTTCTTCGCCATCCATTGAACCGCGCTTATTATCGCTGTTCCTTTGGTTGACAAAAATAGATGGATTTTTGCGTTGGTTCCTAACTGCATCAGACTTGGAGCTGAGCATATATTGGAAAGTGTCGCCCACTTCAAGATCCACTAAGCCATCTGCGTCGGCTGGCTTTGATGCAGAAATAATGCCAGCTTTACTGCTATAACAGTATTTATACTTCCAAGCCTCTGCTACTGCTTGGGCATCATCCACTGCGTCATACTCATCTTCGTTGGCTTGTAGTTGGCGCAATGGGCGGATGCGTGGATTGATGCGATAGCCAAGTCCGTTTGCAATGGGAGAATAAAGTCCAAAGCTTGTGGATGTGCTGGGTTTGTATGCTCCGCAAAAATAAGGTACGAGCGTGTTGGTTGCGGGCGTATTGATTCCAGCCTCGATGCGAAAAATATCGTTGGCGTAATAACCTTGTGCGCCTACGTCATTCCGAGAACCAGACAAATAGTTGCCGATGGCCATGCGACCACCATTGTTTACGGAATAAATGGCAATACGTTGAAGGTCGCCATCAAATGAATAGGCACCGAGATTGTTGTTGCCAATGGCAAAGCTGTAAGGATGGATGGCGCCAATTTCGCCCTCGGACACCAAGAAGACTGCTCGCAGCATTTGATTGCCGCCAAGTGACCAAATTTGGCTCCAAAGCAGCGGAGTATTGATGCGGGTGCCGCCGTACCACTGACCGTTTAGGAATTCGCGTTTGGTATAAACCAGTGGGATTGGATCGCCCAATGGTGCGACATCCTGTACAGCCTCGAAGCCGTAAGTCGGCGCAAAAGATGACGGGACTTGGAGTGTGTCGCCTTGGCGCTGGCGAGTTGTTAGTCGTCCCCGAGTATCGCTAGGTGGACGCGGCACCAGCAGTGCCGACACAATCGTTAAACCGACACCTACGACTAGGTTGATGATTGCAATGGTCAGGGCAACTGTCCCTGGATCGCCAGCTATGACTGCCGGTTGCGGACCCTCCAACGCACGCCGCTGTACTTCCGCCTTGTACCAGCGCATCTCATCTTCTGTGAGCCCAAGCAGCTCGGCGATATAGCGGTCTTGGGGCAGAAGGGGTGCGCTCATTTCCAGTCGTACCAGTCGAACTTGCGAAGCAGATTGCCGGGTAGCCAGCGGACACCACGTTTATGGCTGACGTGGAGCAAACCACCGTCGATCATTACTGCAGTTCCAATCTGATCGGGCGTTTCAAACACTGTAAACGCGCCGTCACGGGGAGTCTGCACCGGAACCAAGTGCGGAAGGATCAGCTTGTGGATTTCGCTGAACGCTTCGGATTGGGACAGCAAAATCAGCGTTGCCACGTCCATGGCGTTTGGCGCCGGTAGCCCAAGGTGTTCTCGGATGCGTGTCACCATCAACAGGCAGTCGCAGCCGTCATCGCAAACAGGATCGTCACCTGTGACGTGCTTTTTGCCGATCCAGCGATGCCAGTTCATGAGATCACAAGCGTGCCCGAGCTTGGAACGCTGCCAATCAATGTGCGGGATAGGTAGCGCCCTGGTCCTTGCTTAGTAGCATCGCCTGGACCACGCAACACAAAAGTCAGCATCTCTTGGTCGTGGCTAAAACTACCGACGACCCACAGCTCGCGTGAAATCGTGACCACTTCTGTCAGTGAGCTGATGTTGATTTCCCTAGTTGTGACTTCTGCAATGTAACGGTTATCGGCAGCTTCTTTGGCGTAGTTCAACGAGATGGCGTTGACCGGCGTGACCAGATTTGCTTGTGAGCGTTCACCCGCAGTTTGCCCAGCACCTTGCCCATACCCGAATGGCAGAAAATCACTAGGGCGATCCACGTAAAAGTTTTGCCACAGTGGGCTGGTCGTGGCAAGGGTCTCGCGGTTGCGGAACTGCAAGTAGTTGACGGTAGCGACAGACATCAGGCCATACCTACGCGCTTGCGGGTTTTAACGCTGTTTTGAAGGGAGCCGATGGCCAGCTCGCGCCCCCGCAATGCAGACTGTGCAGCCATGCGTTCAGCTTGTTCGCGGGTGACGTACTCCACATTATTGATAACTTGCGACTGAAATTCTACGTTAATTTTAGCGGGTTTTGCAACTATCTCCTGAATTTGCCGCATCTCGGAGCGCCGCTCGCTGATTGAACGTTGCTCGCTAACTTGCATTCTGGTTGCCATAACGGCTTGAGCGGCAGAAGCTGTAACGGAACGCCTCGTTGCTGATACACCGCCAAGCGCCATCTCCTCTTCGTAACCAGAATCTCCCGTGGTAGCGCCAGCCATAGCTTCGGTATTTGCGACGGCCTTACGGGAAGCGGTATACATCGAAATACCAAGCCGTCCGTCGGGGCCACGCTTAAGCGGCACAATTGCCTCGGGACCGGCTTCGCCCATCAGGCCATTTCGCATCTGGCCACCATTTGCAAACTTGAAGAAGGTTGGGCGGGTGACAATGCCGCCTTTTGCAAAATAAGCCGTGCCGTTGTCAAAATACGCACCATTTGCAGCGATATTTGCAAGAGAGCCAGTGTCAAAGCCATTAACACTTGGCGCTGTTACATTTCCAGTAGAGGGAATTCCGCCAGGATTCGGCCCTGTTGAGCTTGTTGTGCTTGACTGAAGTCCTGCAAACGCGCGAGCAATACCAATCGCGATATAAGTGGCAATCATCTTGGCGCCCTCTTGGATCAAAATTTGACCGACATCTCTCAGGAAACTGGCAAATATCTCTTTAGCTGTCGTCGTGCCTTCGATTAAACCGGTGATGCCATTCGCAATTGAATTACCAATCGCGTTGCCAATATTCTGAGAGATACGAACAGCAAGCGCCTCAAAGTCTTTTAGCTCAGCTTCTGCCTGCTCAATAAACTGCTGAAGTTTACCTTTCTCTTCTGGTTGTGCCGCGGCAGCAAGGCTCTTCAGACCCACTTCTTTGCCATCCAAGCGGTCTATTAGGTCTTGTGTGGCTTTTGCTCCGCCAATATCGCCAGCTTCTTGCAGTAAAGCCTTGCGAACCTCTAACCGCTCTTTTTCCTTTTCCAATATATTTTCAATTTGAATATATTCCAAGGCAAGGGCTTCTTTCATTCCGGTTGCGATTAATTCTTGCAAACGCTGACGATCCTCAATTTGAGTCGTATAAGAGTCGGCAAGATCGCTGGATTGTTGTGTTATTTCAATTAAATTTTGCTTTTCCGTTTGCTGAAGCTTGAGCGCAATATTTGCACGAGTTTCGTCTGCCTTGAGCATCAAAAGCTTGCGCTTGACCTCGGCCTCGTCTGCAGGAATTTTTTCAAATGCAATTGCTTTAATTTCACCAGCAATTTGAGCGAGTTCTCGCTCACCCTCAAGCCTGATTTGTAAGAATTGATTTTCGGCAAGCTGTGCGTTCCGAATTTTTTCATTAATTTGCGCAATTTGCTGCTGCATTGCAAGCTGCGCCATAAGTTGCGGCAACTGGCTTTCGCGTTCTTTTTTGGCTTTGCCGGCGCCGGATTTTGTGCTGCTTGGATCGTCATATCCACGAACGCCTGCATTGAGAGGGCGCCCGTCAGTCCTGCGAACCGGGTTTCCTTGAGCGTCGTAAACAATTCCAGCAACGGTAAAGTCGACCATTTTGCCCTCGTCGTCGACCCGAATACCTTGTCTTTCAATACTGAGGCGAATTTTGAATGTCTTATTGATTCTTGCCAGCTGATTTTCTAGCTCTGCAATCTTCATCTTTAACTGCATTGCCTGTCTTCCGGTCGCCTGCATTCCAGAGCCATTGTCCTCAAGGCTTCTCCTTGCCGCCTCAAGCTGTTTTTCTAGCCGCTGCTGCGTATCTTTTAATTGCTCAGTGCTTCCGACTCCGTTATCAATCAAATCTTTGTATTCTTTTTGCGCTTGATTGTGCTTATACAGAGCAACGCTTGCGGCAGCAATTCCTGCGGCAAGTGCTACCCAAGGATTAGCAAGGGCTGCAAGGTTGACAGACATAATTGCGCTTGCCGCTCCAGCAGCAAGAACCCCCACTTGCTTTAAGGCCAATGCAATGCCACCAAGTTGAGCAACAAAAGCGACAAGTTTTGCCACTCCTAAAGTGGCAGTAAATCCAGCAACGGCAATTGCAAGTGAGTCAAAATTATTTGCCAATGTCAACACAGCTTCACCAATTTTTGGAAGAGTTGCAACCAGCGCTGGTGAAATATTTTCAATAAAATTAACAAATATTTCCTGAAATTGAGCGCCAATTGGTTGCAAGCTTTCGCCGATGGCAATCCGCATATCGTTGAAAGCAATGTTTAGGCGAGCGCCCGCTTCTTCGCTTGAGCCTGCAATTGCTTGTGCAACATCAGCATATTCCGCCCCAAGCGCTTCAATAAATTTCATCAACTCGTTCAAGCCAACTTGTCCCTGTTCAAGCGCTTTTTGCAGCTCAGGCAGGGTCATATCGTTCGCCTTGGCAAACTTGGTAACCGCACCAGGCAAGCGCTCACCAAGCTGACCGCTTAGTTCTTCAGCGCTTACCTTGCCTTTTGAGAACACTTGCACCATTGCGGTGATGGCGCCGTCAACGTCTTGCGCCGAACCTCCAGTAGCCTTGATTGCTGCCGTTACATTTTTTAATACCAATTCTGCGTCGCTAATTGGTCCTTTCGCCCCAGTTACTGCAGCGGTTAATTTTGTCATGCCTCCAATTGCTACGTCCTGAGGCACATTCAAGTTGCGCGTGACATCTTCTGCTGCAGCCATTGCACGATTAAAGTCTGCCTGGCTTTTGACTGCGCTGCGCAACGCAATCTCCATTTTTTGGATTTGCGCTGCATAATCCGCAAAACCACCAAGTTGCTGCCTCAGTCCACCAATCTGCGCACCAAAAGCGGCACCAGCAAATGCGCCGCCAACACCAAAGGCGCTACCAATTGCACCACCAAGGAAGCCCTCAGGTCCGCCAAAGATGCCGCCGCTAAGCGCAGCACCAGCTGCTTGGCTCATCTGCATGCCGGTCATGCGGCGGCGGCCCTGCCTGACTTGCAACCTTTCAGACTGAGCATCTAATTCTTGGATGCGCTTGGTTAAGCGATTGAAGTCCCCATCCGCTGGTGACAACTGGTTACGCAATGCTGCAATTGCATCGCGCAACTTGCCAATAGAATTTACGCTGCCATTATTTGCCCTTGCAGCATTGTCAATTGCTACTCGATATTGACTTAAATCAATCGCTGCGGCTCTTGCAGCGTTCGCTTGCGCTCGATATGCAGCTTCTGGATCGCTAAGACCCGTCGCACCGGAAATACCAGTAGCGGCAGAAGGCAGCCCCTGCCTCCCCATGAATTCAATAGCGCGTGGATTGCGGAACTGAGCCTCTCCAAAAGTAAATTCAGTCTGTCCAGTCAGCCGGCGAGCGCCACCACTAATCTCTTGCCCAGTGCCAGCGGCTGTTGTTTGCCCAGCCGCAGGCAGCGCCAACGGAGTAGCAGCAACACCAGCACGCACACGCTGACCAAGCTCAGCAAGCGCCTGCTCCTGTGCGCGTACTGCCGCACGATTGAAATAGTTCGCTCGCGTCGCAGCATTTGCAGCATTCTCTTGCGCAGTCGCAGCCTCCGTCGCCATCTGGCCGACGTAGCGATAACTGTCGCCAAGCTTGCGAATTTGCTCAGAAAGCTGAACGCTTTCATTGCTGAGACGAGCAAATTCAGCCTTGCCCTCAGTCGTTGAAGTGTCGACTTCCTGCAGTCGTCCCTTTAGGAAGCTCAAACGCTGAGCAAGATCAACGGCAGCTTCAGAAGTGCCACGCACACGTTGCCGATATTCCTCAAGTACTACTGCTTGACGGCCAGCTTCCTCGCGTCCAACTGCTTCAAGCCCAGCAATCTGCGAAGCCATTGAACGACTCAATGGCGTACCAGCAGGTGCAGCAGCAAAACGCTGCCTTGCCGCAGCTAGTAATTCATTGATTTTTGCGGTCGATAATGATTGAATTTGATCGCGCAGCTTGGTCAGCGAACGAATCAACCCTTGAACTTCATCGTCAATGCCCGTAAACGACTTCTCAAGCTCAACGCGAGTTTCTTCTGCGGCATTACGCAAACGGTCATAAATAATTGCAATGCCAGCACTGGCTGCAATCGCACCGGCACTTGCAGTAGGTCCAAATGCAGTAAATGCATTCGTAACCGCATCCATTGCCTGATCCAGGCCGGCGACCTTCGCCTGCAATGCAGCAACATTGCTTGCAGCCTCATTGAGCCTTGCAATTGCTTCAGGGCTGACAAGTGCTTGTAGCTTTTCACCAGCAAATGGAACAGCACCAAGTCCGCCTTTTAGTCCAGAAAGAGATGCACCAGCACCTTGAATGAGACCAGATAATCCACCAAGCGCACCAGCTCCACCACCAGCAACCGCGCCACCAACTCCAACTGCAGTGATACCCTCAACAGTTCGAGCAACTTGACCAAAAGCAGTTTTGCTCTGCTCTCCAAGGCGCTTGAACAGATTAATACTTTGCTGAATGCCAGTTTGTAGGCCTCCAATGGCGCCCTTGGTCGCATTGACAGCGTTCTTGCCAAAATCAGCAAGCTCTTCCTGCCTTAGCTGACGCATTTTGAACGTCAGCGATTCGATGTCAGCCTCGAGATCATTGAAAGCCTGAGAGCTAACCCGTGTTTGACTTTGTAGTTTTTTGAGCTGGGCAATGTATTTTGCAACTTCAGTCGAGCTGTTTTTTGTCGATGTTGCAGACTTGACCAAAGCATCACGCTGCCTGATCAAGCCTTCGGACGCGCCTTTTAGTTCCTGTTCAAGACGCTTAATTTCACCGTCAAGTTTTTTGTAAGTCGAACCCGTAATATCAGCCTGACTTTTCAGCTTACGAAAAGCTTCAACCTGACCCTTAATTACCGCTTCACTGTTATTTGCACTGCGTACATATTCCTTGATCCCATCGGTCGCTTTATTAATTGCATCATCAGTAATATCTATCGTGCTTGTCAGACCCTTGAATGCGCTTTTTAGCCGCGTCAGCTCCTCTAGGCCCTGAATGCCAACCTTGATGTCAAGAGGAGCAACCTGCTTAGCCATCTTTTTTGTTTAGCTCACTCAAGGCCGCCGCTTCCATGACTTGAATATCTTCAAGCAGGAGCCGCTTGTCCTTCACATCATAAAGCTGACTCACCCATTGGAGCACTTCATATTTCAAGCCAACGTAGCCACCCATTGTGACGTTCCATTGAGTTTGCATTTTTAGGAAAATTTCTAAACATTCCCAATTCTCCTCCCACACCTCAAAATGCTCTGATTCATCGCGGCGCTGTTCATTTGGAAGCTTGATGCCAAAGGCGGCAGCATCATCCGCAGTTTTGTCTTCTACGATTTTGCCGCCCTTGGCCCAATAAAGCGCCGCTTCCTTCAGTTTCCCTGGCGCGCGCCTTCAAATGTTTCGGTGTAAGCCTTCAGCACACCACGAATCCAATACGGATCGTCTGCCAGCTCGCGCATTGCTTCAATCGAGAACGGCACTTCCTTCCCATCCTCGTCTTGGATGCCTTCCCAGCCCACCATGATCACCTTCAACAGGTCAAGCTCGCCCTTCTCGCCAAGCTTCTGAAACTCCTTCCGGCCAACCCGCTTGAATTTCGCGTCAAAGGTCACCGTGTCAAAAGTGCCGCCATCACTAGGCTCCTCGATGCTGACCGGCCAAGAAAAGACCTTAACTTTTTTACGAACAAATGCCATGCGTAATGAACGCGATACTCCAACAGCATACACCCAACAAAAAAGGGCCGCATAAGCGGCCCCGTCTCCTTCACTCTCCGGCTACAGCCTATCAGGTGTAGACGAAGCTGAACTCATCGTTACCAGATGTTGACGGAATGCAAGTGAAGGGGATCGTCAGCATGTGGATGCCGTCCTGATCGCTGTAGCTCACATCACCAATATCGACTCGGGTAGAGGCGAAATCAAAGATGTTGCCAGCGGTCTGACCGTGCTGGAACAGCAGGTTGCCCAGGGTGCCGTCGCTCAGAGCTGCAGTGAAGTAGTCCTTCTGAGCAATGGTCGGGGCTTCGATCACAACGCTTCCGGTGCTGGCACGATCGGTCAGCAGCACCTGCTTGGTGCAGTTGATCAGATCGCGATACACAAGAGTGTTGCCGATGTCGAAAGTCACCGACTGGAGGCAGCC
>Ga0208898_1001974_pt1 | contig 12975 bp, 24 predicted proteins | sample VirMetDEL_Mar_4_FD_184513 | JGI IMG/M metagenome (GOLD analysis project Ga0208898, IMG submission 184513) | Aqueous microbial communities from the Delaware River and Bay under freshwater to marine salinity gradient to study organic matter... | ecosystem: Environmental > Aquatic > Marine >...
ATCTCCTAAACACTCACCCATTTCATCTATATGAACAATGTCAATGTTATTTTCTCTAATAATGTCTATCAGATCTGTCTTGTCTGCCCCTAATGTATAGAAGTTATCTACAAGTTTCTTAATCTGATTCTTCTGAACAACATATTCATCACTATAGTTGGCCCATTCTACAACATAGATATTAAACCCACTAAGAGCTTTAATCCTTTTAAGAAGGAATTCAGGCATACCTCCTGTAGATAGGTGAGGTGCTAAAAACAACACTCGCCTAGAAAGCTTACTAATCATTTGTTGCATTATAGTGATGTCCTTCTCTCCATGAAATGCCATGAGTTGTTCTTTCTTAGCTGGTACAGCTACCCATTCTGATTCATGACGCATCTCTCCTGTAAACTCTATACTATTAACATCTATCTCTCCCTTATAGTTCATGTACATTAAAGGAAGTCCTTCGTGTATGTTGTATTTCCATAAGAGTACGTTAGCTAGCGTTTCTTCGTGGTATGGTGCATATAGTTGTGGATTCTTTACAACAGCTGGATGAGAGCACATCCACATCCATTCATCAATCCACTTTCTAGAATGCTGACCTGCAACAAAATAACCAGTTTGTCTATACCTATCTCTTACATTTTGATCTACACCAAAGAGCTCACATGCTGCATGTTCTAAACTTTTATATAGTTCCTCTCTTGTCTCTACACCACCACGTCCATTAATAAATAGATAGTCATATATTCCCTGTACAAAGTATGGATGAGTACAATCTTCTGGGTAGTACTTAAACATCTCATCTATATACTTAGTTACAATAGTGTCTGAGTCTATGTATGCTATTGTCTTAGCATGGTTATCTAGAGCATCAGCAATCACACGAGGTCTTTCTGCCAGTAGCTTAAACACCTTTGTATCGTTTCTATCTATATACTTATTCTTCTGAACATACACACCATGTAAATCCCACTTGATTGTCTTGTATGCACCAGGCACCTTCCAATCAGAGTTGATCATATATACAATAACAGGAATATTACTAGCAATGTTAATACTCTTTACAGCCTCACACACAACATTATAGTATGCAGAATTGGCATACAAAACATAAGCCTTCTCTAGCTTTTGTTTCATATACACATAATATCCATAGTCTTTATTACCACACAATAACTTTAAATCAGGATAACGCTCACCTATCATCTCATGAGTTAGGTCAGTTTGTAAGTGTGTTTCATGTATATTCCCTTCCCACTCACCTTGTTCCATTTTATAAGGAACAGCAACAAGACATTCTTTACCTTGTTTCTTAATATTATCTATAAGAGCAATGGCATCTTGCTTGTTAAGATGTTCTAATACATCTCCTAGTATGATGAAGTCATAGTCTGATATATTAAATGTTCTTATATCTCCTACATAAACATTGTCATACTTCTCTCTTAGATTGAACTTCTGAATATATGGTGCAAATATCTCAACAGCATCCATCTGATAACTATATTCAGACAATAAATCTGCATAAGTTCCTGCTCCAGGACCTACATCAAGTATTCTTTTGTCTGTAGATACGTTGCTTTTTATCCAATCCTGGACTCTAGATTTGAATCCAACCCAACTGTGCGGCATAGTGTTTGATTTTACTAACAAAGATAGAAAAATTAATTTTACTTTATGCTATATTATGCTAAGATTTTGGACTTATAATTTCTTTTTCTAAAAAGTTTGATTATATTTGTATTCTACAACGTGTATTTCTTACACAACGCACACCTACAATCTACATTTTTAGATAACTATATCCACAAATTAACATTTGTGTGTGCTGCTATTTTATAACGTGAACCTATGAGACTATGTCAGCTACAACATTTCAGCAACAAGTAAAACAAGAATTAAAAAGCATGGATCAACGACTGTACGATCTAGAGGAAAAGATGACCTCTATCGATACAAAACTAACTCAGGTAGTTGATGCAATATTAGGAAACTCTCTTACTAAAACAGGAGGGTTTATACATGATATTGATGAACTTAAGAAGAAAATAACCGAGCTTGAAGCAAAGCTTGAGAAACAAGAGGAATTCAAAAAGAAATTCTCTTGGACCGTTGGTTTGATTACTGCTGGAGCTTTAATTATCCAATGGATTGCTAACATATACCCTAAACTTAAATAATATGAAGAACATTTTGAATTTTTTAAAGAACTTATTTCATGTAGTTAAAGCGTGGATTGTATCAAACGGAATAGAAGGAACTCTTGGCCTATTAATAGGTGCTGTATTGTGGATATATGGCCATAAGATTTGGGCTGGTGTTGCTTTTGGTGTGTTCATCCAAAAGAACTGGGACATTATAAAAACTTGGCTAAATAAAAAACGGTGAGTAGACAAGAAAAGATAGACTACTTTTTAAAGAGATGGATCAGCAGAAAGCTCACTGTATTCATAGTGGCTTCTGTTGGTCTTTTTTCTAGTGTTATCACTTCCTCTGATTGGGTTATAATTGCCACAGCTTATATAGCTATACAAGGTTTTACAGATGTTGTTGAAAGACTTTTTAAATTAAGATCATCATCATAATATGAGACGTATAGATAAGATCATATTACATTGTAGTGCTACTCCTGCTGGAAAACATTTCACTGTTGATGAGATTAGAAAATGGCATGTTGAAGGTAGAGGATGGAGAGATATAGGTTATCACTATGTTGTTTATCTAGATGGAAGTATACATAATGGAAGACCTGTTGAAATCCCAGGGGCTCACGTCACAGGACACAATAAAAATAGCATTGGTGTTTGCTATGTTGGAGGAGTTTCTAACATAAAAGATAAAAGAGGTAAGTGGCCTGCTGAAGATACAAGAACTCCAGAACAAAAAGAGGCTCTTTGGAAACTACTTATGGAACTGATGGCATGTTATGATGGAGCAACACTTCATGGTCACAATGAGTTTGCTGCAAAGGCTTGTCCTAGTTTTGACGTACAAAAAGAGTACAAAGATATAATTGAATTCCATGCTGATAATAAATAAAGTTTGGAACTTCTTAAGAGATCAATGGTTAGCTATAACTATTGTTGCTCTTCTTGTTTTTATGCAAGTGCAGTCTGATATGCATGTTAAGTTCTATCAAAAGGTTATCGAGGATTTAGAAAACCAGATAGAGGAATATAAAAAATCAGATGAGCAGCTAAAGCATAAAATTGACAGCTTATCTTCTCTTGAAAAAGAGGTGGTAAAAGAAATACAAACCATCAAAGAAAAGGAATATGTACAGATTAAAGTGGTTGATAGCATGCCTATTAGTGAGCTTCAGCAGTTTTTCTCAGACAGATACCCCAGTGGTAATTCTAACTGAGAGTCAAGCTAGGGAGGTTGCTAAAGACTTAGTTAGGTATGACGCACTTAAAGAAGTGTATTCCAAACTAGAACAGAGAGTTGATATATTAGTAAGAAAACAAGACTTACTAGAAAAACGTATAGCTACAAAAGACTCCATCATATTCAAACAAGAGGAGTATATAGGTATACAAGATGAAATTATAAATGCAAAGAAACCAATAAAACTACACGGATATGTAGGCTTGCAAACTTCTCAAGCTACATTAAACGATCCTATGATGTATCTTCAATCACATGTAGAACTAGGAAAGTTTAATGTAGGGGCTAGAGTGTTTGTACAGCCAAACAATCCTGGAGGATATGGGTTTGTTGTGGAATATAAAATATTTTAATCATGGCTAAAAAGTACGCAGCACCAGTATTTATCCCAAGAACTAGAACCAAAAGACCAGGTGTTCATAGTAAGAATGCCTCACAAGGTCAAGTGGGCTATAAGACAAAGTATAGAGGACAAGGTAGATAATGAGTAAACATTCAAATCTTCCATATCACTTCTATGTTAATGTAGACAATAAGTTTTTAGGGCCCAATATGCCAAAGGGAGTTACACCAGCAATATGGCATGCTGTATATGGAAGACCTTATCAACTGCTTTTATGTCATGTGTTGCTTGAATCAGGAGCACATTGGAGTGGATTACCACTTCATGCTATATCAACTACAACAGACTTCTCTATAAAGCATGAACAGCTGATGCCCTGGAAAACTATGGGTGATGATATGGATGTTGTACAGTTTAGCTACCTGGAAGGACTTAAAGTTGAAACAAAGGTGGGACCAGGAAGACACACTGGAATAGTTGTTGATTGGAAAGATGGTTATTCTAGATATCAGCAAGAACACAAACCACTCAACCTTGTTCACCTGAACTCAGGTCAGTTTGCTTTACAGCCAAATAACTATTGCAGATTTAAAGATGAACACTTTACGTCTGATGAATATAAAAATCAACTAAAATTCTACCGTAGGGGAGAAGAAATATATTGGGAATGAAAGATTATGACATCGATTGGGAATTGGAAATAGCGTTCCACTGGCCCCATAATAGATTTGCACTAGGTTGGGAAGTTATCCAACCTGATGAGAAGTGTAACTACACAACATTAAAGGTGTATCTTTTGATAGCCACCTTAACTCTAGATTTATAACTAAACTAGTTATAACCTATTAATCTTTTCAGTTATTTTAATTTACTTGTAGATTAAGATAATTGTTGTAATATTCATATTTTTGTATTATGTCATATATACGCAAACAAATAGGCTGGAGTAATGAAAGCAACCTTCTTTGGGAACTACTAAAGAAGCTTGATCGCCTCATTGGTGTTACTGGTAGTAGCACTGGTGGAGGCAGTAGCACTGTTGAACTAGCAGATAGCACTCAACTAGATGCATTTGGTAGACTAAGAGTGTCTGATGAATACACATTAGCGGATTATAAAAACATCTATGGCCCAGATGTTAATCTTCTACAACTTACAGGTAATGGGGGATCATCTACTTATAGCTTTGACCAGTCTCTTATTAGATTAGGATTAGATGGTACACCTAGTGGATTTTCGATATGCCAGAGTAAGATGTATCATAACTACATGGCTGGTAAAAGTCAGTTAATCTACATATCTTTTAACTTAAATGCTGCTGTAGCTACAGTTACAAAAGATTTAGGATACTTTGATGCGGAGAATGGTATATTCTTAAGACAGGCAGGTGATGGCACCCTATCAATTGTCCTGAGAACTAGCACATCGGGTTCAATGACTGAAACTGTAGTGGGTCAGTCAAGTTGGAATGTTGATAAATGTAATGGTACAGGCGCATCAACATTCAACATTGATATAACTAAAACTCAATTACTGTACATAGACTTTCAGTGGTTAGCTGTAGGACGTGTAAGAGTGGGATTTGTTCATGATGGACAAGCAATTGTAGCCCATGAGTTTTTAAACAGTAACAACCTTGCCATACCATACATGTCAAAACCTAACCTACCAGTTAGAGCTGAGATATATGGAGATGCTGAAGCTAGTATGGACTACATATGCTCAACTGTAATTAGTGAAGGTGGATATAGTGAGGCTGGTATAGACTGGTCACATGTGATAGATCCTTTAGTAAGTGTAGCATCTGGAGCAACTGTTCCTCTTCTTGCTATAAGACTAAAGGATAACTTTAATACCTACCCAAAAAACAGAATGATAGTAAGATTGCAGGATTTTAATATAACTTCTACCAATCAACCTCTTGTCTATAGATTGCTGAAGTTACCAAACGAGGCTGCACTTACAACAGCTACAGGGTGGGTTTCTGTTTCTACATCAGGTTCTGGTGTAGAATATAATGATGGCGCAACTGCTATAAACTATGTTGCACCTGGAGTTGATATATTGACATCAGGATATGTATCAGCTGCACAATCATCAAAAAGTGCGCTAACTCAAGGTAGCAGCTCATCAGCAAGAAAAAATTATATCGCACAAAACTATGACTCTACTGATTCTGAGATATATGTTATTGAGGTGACAAATGGAGGTACAAACTCTACAGATGTAGGCATCTCAATGCAATGGAGAGAAATATACTAAACTTAACACAATGGGTACACCAAGAAAACAAATCGGATGGAGCACAACAGATAATCTGTTATGGCAAATCTCTAAGCAACTAGATAGGTTGATACAGGTGACTGGTTCACAAACCACCACCACAACCACTACAGCTGCTCCCTAAGCATAAATTATAAACCAACAACTACATAATGAAAGATTTAAAATTTATCTGTGCTCAACCAGATGACACCTATTACACATGGCAAGTGCATCTTTGGTTGGAAAGCTTAAAAGAAATAGGTCAAATAGAGAACGCAATTGTTTTGATATTCACACCCTCTAGCAGACCATTCAATGATAAGTGGCAAAAGATTGTAGATCTATATCCAGAAGCTGAATTCAACTTCTATAAAGATGAAGAGAATGATGTTAGCAGATTACTAGCTATATACATTCCTGTACTGCGTCCTTGGTTGCTCTGGAAGTATTTCAAAGATAATCCAGAGATGTCAAATAAAGCAGTGTTCTATTGTGATTCTGACATCCTATTTACAGATAAGTTTGATGTAACTAAGTTCTTGGAAGATGATGTAAACTATCTATCAGACACTAACAGCTATATCAACGCTAAGTATTTTGACAGTAAGGTGAATCAGGTGCTTCCTGAGAAGCTTGAAGAATATAAGAACAGAGATGTACTGTCTGAGATTGCAAGTGTTGTAGGAATAAGTAGAGAGATAGCTGAAGCAAACAATGAACACTCTGGTGGAGCACAATACCTACTAAAGAACATAGACTATACCTTCTGGAGCAAGGTGATGAATGATTGTATACTCATCAGAACCTATCTGCAGAAGATTAATAGAGAGTTCTTTAAGAATGAGTCAGAAGGATATCAATCATGGTGTGCAGATATGTGGGCGGTGCTTTGGAACCTCTGGCTTAGAAATCAAGAAACAAAGGTGGTGCCTGAGCTTGAGTTTGCATGGGGTCCAGATCCTATATCTAAATTAGATCGATGCTCAATATACCACAACGCTGGTATTGTAGCAACAGAACAAGGAGGATATCCTTGCTTCTATAAAGGAAAGTATCACTCTGGTGCAGATCCTATGAAAGATCCTCACCTAGACGTTGTGTTAAACAACGAGCAGAGTAAAAAACATTGTACATGGTATTATGCCAATGCATTGAATAAAATAAAACATAAACATAACCTAAATTACTAACCCTTTAAATTTAAACAAATGGGAAGCATTAACAAACGACCGTTAAAGGCATACGTTAGATTTGATGGATCTGGACGTGTAGTATCAGGTTCTCTTGTATTACGCAGGAATAAACCTAAGGTGGGCAATTGGCAAGAAATCACAGCATATGAGTGTTGTAATCCTACTACCACTACAACAACTACTACCACAGCTCCGTCATAAAACTATAACTCATGGCAATTAAATCATTATTTCCAGAAGATATGATGGCTGGAGCCTCAGAAGCTCTTACACTAGATACTATTGCTGGTAAGCTAACATATTTTCATGAGCAATTGCACTTGTTACATTGGCAAACTACATCATATGCTGAACACCAAGCACTAGGAGGATTGTACGATTATGTACATGATTTCAAAGATGGTGTTGTAGAAAAATTAATGGGGTATACAGGAAAACGTCCTGGAGTTTTTAAGATTCCAGGACTTTCCACTGCCTCTGCTGAAGCATGTGTAAGTGAGCTGATGTCATTTGCAACACAACTAAAGCGCTATGGAGACATGAATGGTTTCCATGATATAGGTAATCTTGCAGATGCACTATCTGGTGAAGCTGCTAAAACTAAATACCTACTAACTCTATCGTAAATGTACATAAACAGGAAGTTTTTCCCTGAGGTGTTACGTGAGAATGAAAAAGCATACTTTGCACATCTAGAAGGAGTGATAAGCTCTGTGGATGAATACTCTAGTCTCCAGATAACAAAAACCTCAAATGCATATCTATTTAGACTGGCACCCAGTGTACCAAAATATAATGATATGCTATTGGAAGAAATCCTGAAACTACATAATATGTTTAGAATAAAGTTGGACCTATCCAAAAGTATAAAGTCAACTGGCACTATAGTGTTTAAGATAGAGTTGCAAGACTAGTGTCTTTTCACTATATTTGCTAGTATATAAACCAATAAAAATTAAAATTATGGCACAGTATGATCCAAACAAACGTTACACTTGGACTCCAGAAGACAAATTTGAAATAACTGGACAAGAGTTTGGTTTAATCCTTAACACTGTTAGATCCTATCTAATGTCAGAGGATGCAGCACGATATAACTTAATGTTGCAAACTAATGAGGTGATAGAGAACATAATGGCAAAAGGAGTGGAAGCTGATATTATTAAAGAAGCTCCACAAGAACCTGCTGAAGCACCAGCAATGGAAGTATTAAAATAGAACTAATATGTCTGCAAAAAAGAAAATGCTTAAGCGTAAGGATGGAACCTACAGTCAACGTGGCTTGTGGGATAACATTCGAGCTAATCGAGGAAGTGGTAGGAAACCCACTAAAGCAATGCTTGAGCAAGAGCGCAAGATAAAGCGTAAAACTAAGTGAAGTTGAACACTAATGGCTACAAAGAAGAAAAACTGGATTCAAAAAGCGGTTAACCCTAAACATAAAGGGTATTGTACCCCCATGACCAAAAAGACATGTACTCCTAAACGTAAGGCACTAGCAAAAACATTTAAAAAGATGGCTGCTAGACGTAAAAAGAAGTAAATATGGCTACTCGAAAAGAAAATCCTATCAGAAAAACCACTAAGGGTAAAGGTGCTAATTACAGACCTACCAAAGAAGGTGCTGGTATGACAGCTAAAGGTGTTAGAGCTTATAGAAAAGCTAATCCTGGAAGTAAGTTAAAGACTGCTGTTACAGGAGAGGTTAAGAAGGGATCTAAAGCTGCTAAAAGACGTAAGTCTTATTGCGCTCGTAGTTTGGGACAGTTAAAAAGAAGTAGTGCAAAAACTAGAAACAATCCTAACTCTAGAATCAGACAAGCTAGAAGAAGATGGAAATGTTAAACTCTCAAATTATAAAATCATGATGCGTAAAAAAGCTAAATCAGGAACCAAGCTAGGCATGAAATCTGTAAAAGCTGGATATGATAAGAACCCAAATGTAACTCGTGCGGATATTATTGTAGCTGCTAAGAAAAAAGCTAAGAGTGGTAAGATGGTAAAGAAAGCTCAAGCTGGAGGCGTAGCTTCTAAATCTAAAAAAGCTCCTATGGTGGATCCTAAAGGTGCTTGGACTAAAGTGCAAGAGCGTACAATCGCTGGAAAGAAAATGGCTAAGAAAGGAGCTTCTATAAAGAAAGCTAAGTCTGGTGCTAAGATGGGAAAGTGTAAATATGGATGTAAATAATATGTCATCAACACCACATTTTAAAGTAACAAATAGTACACATGTACCTATTTGTTATGCTGTCTACGAGCAACCAAAACTAAGTAATAACCCTTCTAAGCATGGAGTGCTAAAACCTGGAGATACTAAAGAGTGGAACTCAGGAAGCCTACTTGTAGGAAACTATGAGGTGTGGGCTATTGTTGTGGGTGATGCTAAAGATCATACAGAATACACCATGGTTGATGGAAACAAACCTTTGTTTCCTGGAGAGGATGTTATGAAAGTCTTTTTTGAAGATGGTCTAGAAAATTGGCTAGGATCTTTAGATAAAGAAGATATGGAAGCTTTTAGCGATGGAGATTTAAAACAAACGCTAGGAGAAGATATGACTGAATCAGTTTGTCCAAGTTTTTATTGGAATGGAACATCTACACATCACGTACAAGTGACAGGTGGTCCTCAATTGGTACAAGAGCAAGAAACAGGTTTATATAGAATTGGAAAACCTGGCGAAGAAATAGAAGCAACAACCTTACTCTGTTACAGATCAGGTTAAATATAACAGCCCTCAATTAGAGGGCTTTTTTTTAATCTATGGTGTCGTTAGTACCTTCTCCTTGTATGCTCATCACTCTATAAGTGAGCTCTCTGCTATTAGACTTACCACCTTTCCCTTGCTTTGTCATGTTATAAATGAAATCCCAGTCATGACCATAGTGCTTTCCATGAGGAGGTAACTTTTTTGCCAACTCTGTCTTGAGTATTATTTCACTGTGTCCTATTTGTGAATTACCTAAAAGAGCAGTGCGTTGTTTGTTCCAAACATCCACCCAAGAATTGAAATACATAAAGTCATAGCTAGTTTTCTCTATTTCTAGATAGTTTTCAAAATGATTGGGTAGTATAACATCATCATTAGCATAGAAAACCAGATACTTACCAGTTGCGTTCTGTATAGCGTAGTTTGTTAACTGATACCCACATCCTCCTCCATTTTCTTCAGCATTGAAGTAATGAATTATATTACCTCGATGAGCCTCTTGAATCTTAAGCTCTTCTAGATAACCATTATCTATTAGTTTTTGGAAATCAGGACACGCATCTCCCATTATAAATGCTTCCCACCCTGTAATATTTTGGTTCACAATACATTGTATAGATCTCAAAGTTCTCTGAGGTCTACCATAACAAGGCATTGATACTGTAATTCTAGGAACGGACATTGCTTCCTATATCTTTCACTGGCACTCCTACATACTTTCTATAGGGTTGTAGCTCAGACTTCTTTCCTACAAAAGCACTAGCTCCAATCATACACCCTTCAGGTATAGTTAACTTCTGATGTATCACTGAGTTTAAACCTAGGTTACATCCATCTTTTACAATTGTATGACCTCCCACCTTTGCTCCACATGAGATAGTGACATTGTTACCAATAGTAGCATCATGTCCTACGTGAGAATGTTTCATGAGATAGCAGTTCTCTCCTATCACTGTAGGTGCATCAGCACCTGAATCTACAGTGACAAGACCTGTGAGGATTGTTCCTTTCTTAATAATCACCCCTTTACAATCTTTTTCTCTACCCTTCCATTCTGGTGGTAGACCAATAAGACAATAGGGCCCTATAGAAACATCTTCTTCTATTATAACATTTTCCCCTATAATGGCTGTTGGATGTATGTATTCCATTATTTTGATGTAAATTCACGTAGCATCTTTGCGTAGTTCTTTTTCCATCTAGGTATAAGTTGTATCTCTCCTGTAGGAATCTTACCTTGTGCTCTAAGTTGTTCTATATGTGCTGAATGTCTTTGTATAATGTTAGGTCTAGTTTCATCATCTGTACCCTGACCTGATTGGTGATATCCTCTACCACCCCACATATAAAACCAAGATGCTTCTTCTTTAGGCATTTGAGCAGTGACTACACCACCTAAAGCATGTATTCTATTTACAAGGGTCATATCTCCACCAGCATTCTCTAGCGGACTTCTACCTATACGCTCCCACACATCTTTACTATACACTATCCCTGAGTTACCTACAGGGCTTATAGATGTAATGTATGGTTCATTATAGAACACAGCTGTATGCCAGTGTATAATATTAGTGTCTTCTTTCCAGAAGTTAGCTATGTTCTGTAGATGATTAGACATTGCTACATCATCATCATCCCAAACAGCAATGAGATCTCCTGAACATCGCTCGATAGCATAGTTTTCTTTCTCTCCTATTAATGGAAATGTCTCATCCAAATTGTAAATGATTACCTGAGGATGGTCATAGACCAGCTTCTGCTCAGGATAATCATTCACTATAACTAATTCACACCTATCACTTGGATAATCCTGTATAAGAAAACTATATAGTGCTTCTTCTAATGTGTCCACCCTTCCATAGGTGATACATTTACACGATATAAAGGGGAGAGAGCTCATTACCAAACATGCATAACATCAAAGGGAGATACAAGTAATACATCTTTATCGTCTGATAAAGGAATAACCAGAGCATCTTTTAGTTTGCTTGGATCTACAAGTACAACATCTCCTGATTTGATAGTTGTTACTAAGTCTCCTACATCATATACAGTGAGCTTAGACATTCTCTTTAGCATTTCACGCTGCAATGCTTCTTTAGTGTTCTCATCAACAATCAATTTACTCTCTTCCTTCTTAGGAATGTCAACATAAATTCTGTTGCCTAATAACTTTTTGTACGGTTTTTTAGCCATTGGTTTCAATGTTTGTCAGTGTTCTGAATCGTTCAATGTCCTCCCCATATAAATAAGCTTCTGTCTGATAAACTTCCACTTTCTTTTTAGTACCAATCATCTTGTTAGTTTTAACGTTGATGTTAGGCACCTCTGTAGTGCGTTCATGCATATCATCTAACAACACAACAATGGTGTCATCATTCATTTGAACGCTGCGTATCACCTTGTTAAGATTGATACTGTCTTTGTACTCTTTGTACTCTACAGGATCTGTTCCCTGTATAGCTTCTTTACGTGTGTAAAAGAATTGGTTTTTCATAATGTAATGGTTTTAATCTTCCCACAACTCTTTAGAGCTATGGATTTCTGTTATTAAGCTTAAGTATTTATCTTTAGATAGAAGTCCTACATGTCTGTGCACTTCTTTTCCATTCACTTTAAAAAGAAGTAGTGGAACACTTCTAACGCCATGTTCTCTTGCAATCTCTGGTTGAGAGTCAATATCTATAGCAGTTATATTTTCTACACCTTCTAGTATCTGAGCAAGGTGTCTGCATGGAGAGCACCAAGTTGCGCTAAACTTTAGCACTTCAAGACCTTCTGTCATAGTATTTGTTTAAAAGGTAATCACGTATTTTATTAATCTCATCGTAACGATATATATCAGCCTCTACATTAGCATGCTCATCAGCTGTCAAAAGTATAATATTTTCATCTAAATTCCTAAGCTCTGGATATTTACTTTTAGGAAGTATATGATGGAAGTATACACTGAGGACTTCCTTACCTAGATAGGTTCCACTAATTTCAGAAACATGAGGACGTTGTTTCCAAATCTTTCTAAAGAGTGTATGGTCTGTGTTTGGTTGGGATTTACCAACACTAGCTTTAGGGCGAGCTAGTGCTG
>Ga0208898_1001976_pt1 | contig 12960 bp, 28 predicted proteins | sample VirMetDEL_Mar_4_FD_184513 | JGI IMG/M metagenome (GOLD analysis project Ga0208898, IMG submission 184513) | Aqueous microbial communities from the Delaware River and Bay under freshwater to marine salinity gradient to study organic matter... | ecosystem: Environmental > Aquatic > Marine >...
TAAAGCACCTCTACGTCTCGGTCTTGCTGGTGGTGGCACTGATCTGAGTCCATATTGGAACAATCATGGTGGAGTTGTCCTAAGTGGCACCATTGATCAGTATGCTTACTGCAAAGTAGAACCATCTGATGACTGGTGCTTTAAGAGTGTTGATCTTGACATGGAGGACACTCATGAGTTTCTTGATAATCAGTATATGGGTGGTCCACTGAAACTTCTGATCAACTCTTATCAGTATGTTACCAGGTCTTATCCTAGAAAGACACCAGTTAAGATCACAACCTATGTTGAGGCACCTCCTGGTAGTGGTCTAGGTAGTTCTAGTGCCCTTGTAGTGGCACTGGTGACTGCTATTAGTGAATACTATGGTATTCCTTATGATGAGTATGAGACAGCAGCTGCTGCCTTAAAGATTGAAAGAGAAATTTGTGACTTGCCAGGTGGCAAGCAAGACCAATATTCAGCAGCATTTGGTGGGTTTAATTATATTGAGTTCTTACAAGATGGAAGAACCATTGTGAACCCATTGAGATTGAACTACAAGACACAGAACATGCTTGAGATGAATACCGTTCTGTATTATGTGGGTTCACCTAGAAGTGATGTAAGAATCATTGAAGGAACTTCAAGCAATCTAGAAAAAGATACGAAGACTGTTGAGATCACGCACAAGATCAAAGAGGCATGTATAGAGTTTAAGAGAAGTCTTCTTGTGGGAGATGTGAAGAAATTATCTGACTTGATGAATGACTACTGGAATCTTAAGTTACAGACTAACAGCAAAGTGGGTTCTCCTGCTCTCATAGATACTTATGAGTATGCTATGCTTAATGGAGCAACTGCTGCCAAAATCTCTGGTGCTGGTGGTGGAGGACACATGGTTCTTTTTACTGAATTTGAGAGTAGACATAGGTTAATTACAGCGCTAAAGAAAAGAGAGACTGGTAGGATTGTTCCATTTAAGTTTGTTAAACATGGAGTTGATGTATGGAGACAGTAGAAATTCACCCCAAGGGATGGGGGTGGGAAAAATGGATTGTCAATAAAAAAGAATACTGTGGTAAACTTCTATTCTTCAGAGAAGGATTGAAATGCTCTTATCACTATCATAAGATCAAAGATGAGGTCTTTTATGTTCAGAGTGGTATGATCTATATGACTCATGGAACAACTGATGACATCAGTGAGGCAAAGACTGAAATCTTAAGAGCAGGTGATACCTTCCATGTTCCTGTTGGGTTGCGCCATCAGATGAAAGCAATCAGAGATACTGAATTGTTTGAATTTTCTACACAACATTTTGAAGATGATAGTTACAGAGTTATCAAAGGGGACTAAACTTTATATTCTAGTAGGAGGAAAGGGAACTAGACTTAAAAGTATTACAGGTGATACACCAAAACCTCTTGTTGATATACATGGTAAAACGTTTCTTCAAAGAGTCATAGATAACTTATCAGGTTTTGATATTTCATTAGTCTGTTCTGATTTGAATGTAGATTGGTTCAAAGACTTTGAATGTGAAGTTATAAATGAAGGAGAACCATCAGGGACTGGTGGGTGGCTTAGGAAAGTCATCTTACCAGAATCTTTTTACGTCATGAATGGTGATACATTTTTTGGTGATGATATTAATTTGGATAGTGATAGTTCAACTGTGTTTGTCAATTGGGAAACTATTGTTGGTGATGAAGGATACATTGAAGGAAGATGGGGATCTGTAAAGAAGTTTATTGAGAAAGATCAAACATCTATTGGAAAACAAAGAATGGTTAATGCTGGGATCTATAAAATCTATAAGAAAGATTTATCTCTCCCAAATAAATTCCCAATCAGCATGGAGTATGATATACTACCTAAGATAGACCTATCCTATAAGGTCATTAATTCTAAAAAATTTGATATAGGAACCCCAGAAAGATTGGAGAATTTCAAATCATGGTTCAATACCTAATCACTGGTGCTGCTGGAATGATGGGAACTCATCTGTATGAGACCCTGAAACACCGCAACTGTGATGTACTAGCAACTTATCATCAACCAACTATTGATGATAAAGATAACTTTATGAAAGAGTTGGACAATCATGTTCAACTAGATCTGCTGTCCTTTTCAAGCACACTCAAATCAATTGAGTTGTTTAAACCAAAAGTCATCTTTCATCTAGCAGCACAAAGTAGACCTGATGTTTCATTCAAGTTTGTTAAGCACACTTTGAATACAAACATCATTGGAACACAGAATTTGCTTGAAGCATGTAGAGTTTTAAATCATAAACCTCTCATTATCAATGCATCTTCATCTGCTGTATATGGTGAAATTGATTGGTCCATACCACCAGATGAAGAGTCTCCAACCAGACCATTGTCACCCTATGGGACAAGTAAGTTGGCACAAGAACACATCATCAGAAACTACTATGAGATGGGTTGTATTGATTATGTGAATGTGCGTATCTTCAATTGTACTGGACCCAGAAAGAAAAATGATCTGGTTTCTGATATGTGTATGAAGACTGTCTCTACTAAGGAATCTATTCCTGTAGGAAATTTGAATGCTATTAGATCAATTGTAGATGTTAGAGATCTGGTAGAAGGTTTGATTCTGTGTGAGAATATTAAAAACACCACAATCAATCTAGGTGGAACAGAGACATATGCTGTTTCTGAAATTATTCGTAAGATTGTAGGTGATAGAGAGATCTATCAAGATGATAGTCTATTCAGACCAACTGATGAACCAATCATTTGGGGAAACATAAATAAGGCAAAAGAACTTCTGGGATGGGAACCTAAGATCCCACTAGAGGAAACCATTAATGATACTCTTGATTATTGGAGAAATTTGAAATGAAATTCTGTTTAGTTGGACCAGGCATCATGCCCATCCCACCTGATGGTTGGGGTGCATTGGAAAGGCAAATGTGGGATAGAGCATGTGTATTGGGAGAGATGGGTCATGAGGGCGACATCATCAATACACCTGATATGAATGAGATTACTAAAGAATGTATGGAAGGTGATTATGATGTAATTCATATTCACTATGATATGTTTTACCCTGTGGTAGATTTCCTCTATGGAAAAGTCAAATGTCCTATTTTATTCAGCAGCCACTATCCATATATTGATCAACCTGATTGGCACAGACGTGATGGGTATTGGAGAGTTGCTGATTGGATGGTTCAGAATAAAGAAAAGTATTATAACTTTGCTGTTTCTCCCAAAGATGTTCAGTGGTATAAAGAACAAGGTTGGGAAGAGGATAGGCTCTTCTGGTTGATGGAAGGCACTAATGATCCAGAGTTTACATATAATGCTGAGTGTGTCTACACAGATAAATCAATCTATCTTGGCAAAATTTCAGCAAGAAAGAAGCAAGATCAGTATCAAAATTTAATTGGTGTTGACTTTGTAGGTAAATATGAACCTGGAACTATGTTTGATAAGAACAGAGATTCTTATAAGGGAGAGTGGGGTAGAGAACAACTTTGTGGTGACTTGACCAAATATGCTAATATGGTTCTCCTTTCTGATGGTGAGAATGGAACTTCTCTTGCCATCAAAGAAGCACTAGTAGTAGGACTTGGTGTGGTTATTTCACGTCACAGTGCTGCTGAACTTGATACAAACAAGGAATTTATTACTGTTATTCCTGATGATAAACTGAGTGATATGGAGTATATCAACCAGAAGATCAAGGAGAATAGGAATTACTCTTGTGCCAATAGACAGGAGATCAGAGACTATGGCATGAAGACTTTCTCACTTACCACTCTGATTGATAAGTATGTAAAAAATGTAGAAAGTATTATCAAATGAGAATCAGTATTATTGGACCCAATACACCAATCCCCCCTAAGGGATGGGGTGCTGTTGAATCTTTAATCTGGGATATGAAACTGACACTAACCCAGATGGGTCATAGTGTTCAGATTGTGAATGTGGGTGATCCTAGGCATGTCATCCATATGATCAATGAGTTTCGTCCTGACTTTGTTCATATCAACTACGATGACTGGATTCCTATCTATCCATACATCCAATACCCCTGTGCTATAACTACACACTTTGCTTATATTGAACGTCCTGAAATGATGGGTGGATATAAGGAAAGAGTATTTGATCAGTTCTCCAGAATCAAACCTAATGTATTTGGTCTTTCTGAAGGCATCAATGATGTCTATCACAATCAATCTGGCATCCCAAGAGACAGGTTGTTCTTGAATCCCAATGGAGTGAATCTAAAAAAGTTTAGGTTCACTTCTGAACCAAACAACAGTGATAGATCCATATATCTTGCTAAGGTAGATTCTAGAAAGAGACAACATTTGTTTCAGAGTATTGAATCACTTTGGTATGCTGGAAATATTGCTGACAGTAGATTTAATAAAACAAAGAACTATCTGGGAGAGTGGGACAAAGATAAGCTACATAGGATGTTAACCACCTATGGAAACCTTGTCCTACTGTCAGATGGTGAGGCACATCCACTGGTCTGCCCAGAGGCATTCTCTGCTGGTCTAGGAGTGGTTATCAGTCAGTGGGCATCTGCTAATCTAGATACCACTAAGAAGTTCATTACAGTCATTCCAGAAGATAAGATTAATGATCTGGAATATGTGGAACAAAAAATTATTGAGAACAGAGAATACTCTGTGAACAATAGACAAGAGATTTTAGACTATGCAAAACAGTTTGAATGGTCTAGAATTTTGAGTGAATACTTCCTGCCAAATGTTGAAAAAGTAATTCATGGAAAGAGATAGAAACAAAGCAGCATACAAGCTGAAAGGTATTGGTCCTATCTATTGTATTAATCTTGATGGTCAACCAGAAAGATGGAAATATATGGAGGAGCAATATAAGTATTGGGAAATAGAAAATTATAAACGTATTTCTGCTTATGATGGTAGGGATGATGATCTGGGTTCCATCCTCAAAGGAAGGTATCCAGATTTAATGACGTCAGGTGAAATTGGTTGTACCACATCTCACCTGAAAGCTATTAAAGATTTCTATTACAATACTGATGAACCTTATGCAATCATGATGGAAGATGATTGCAATCTAGATTTGGTGAGGTTCTGGAACTTTACATGGAAGGATTTCTATTGTAAAATTCCATATGACTGGGATGTGGTGCAGATTGCTATCATCTGCACTGGTGACCTGCACGTAAAGATCCATAAACGTTTTGTGAATGAATTCTCTACAGCATGTTATCTTATTACCAGGCACCATGCTAAGAAGGTAATTGACCTTCACTGCAAAGGTGATAAGTATAAACTTGATAATGGAGTGAGACCACGCCCTGTGGCTGATGATCTCATCTATAATTCAGGTAATACTTATTCTATGCCCCTCCTTCTTTATCGTATTGAGTTAGGTTCAAGTATTCACCCAGAACACATTGATGTCTTTCATAGAGGCAATCATGATTCTCAACTTAACTTCTGGCAACAAAAAGGATGCCAGATGACCATTGATCAGTTGATGGATTTTGATCCTTACCTTGGTAGGGTGGTGGAACCATCACAAAGACAGGAGGAACCCCCAACCTATGAACAAGGGGGTTGACAGACCAGAGGTTCTGGTCTATTATAAATAAACATTCATGAGGCAATTGCTTCATGTTATGTAACAAAACTGAAGCCTCAATTACTCGCTGATGTTTTGAAGTTTAAACAGAGACACGTCGAGTCTCTTTACATCCGCAGGTATTATACTCTGCGAGAAAATCACGAGGTATCTAAAATGATCAAATCTGTATTCGCAGCAACTGCTGCTCTTTCAATGTCCGCTGGCGCTGCTTTTGCAGGTCCTTATGTCAATGTAGAAGCCAATTCTGGTTGGACTGGCAGCAACTACAATGGCACTGCTACTGACCTCCACGTAGGTTATGAAGGTGCTCTGGGAGAGAACGCTTCCTACTATGTCCAGGGTGGTGCTACTGTTGTCTCTCCTGATGGTGGTGAGTCTGACACAGTTCCTTCTGGTAAGGCAGGTCTTGGTTTTGCTGTAACTGATGCACTGGGTGCATATGGTGAAGTTTCCTTTGTTGGTTCTGGAGACAAAGATCTTGACCGTGGTTATGGTGCTAAGCTGGGTCTCAAGTACAGCTTCTGATAAACCATGCTAAAATTGAGGGGTCTTAAGACCCCTCTTTTTTTATGAAAAGAATTCTTCTATCACCAGTCACTCATTTCAATCTTGTAATTGTTGGCTCATTGATTCTTATTCAGTCTATGCATCTATATGCCCACAAAAACCATGGAAATGGATGTGGATAGTTATGTCAGAGCTTTCTGCAAACATTCAGATAAGTGTGAGTTTCATGACTGATAAACTTGACAAATGTAAAGAAAATCTATATAGTAGTAACATAACTTAATACAGGAGGTAACATGACTGTAACAACTAATGAACATGGACAGCAAAATATGTGGGCAACTGAACCTGCAATGTATATGACTGAGGAAGACCGTCAACGTTATGGTCTTGAGTCTCATGCAGAACGTGCAGAAAAACTGAATGGTCGTGCTGCTATGCTTGGCATCATTGCTGGTTTCATTTCTTATGCAGCAACTGGTAAGTTCTTCTTTGGTGTAATCTGATGACAGAACTTATGTGGACAGTCACCTCTGTGACATTTTTTGTCCTGTTAGGATACTCTGTACAACAACTTTCTGAAACTTACTGATGAACAAGTTCTATCTCTTTTCTAAAAAGTCTTGTGGTCCTTGTGCCCTTGTGGATAAATACATCAACTCTATCAAGGATGAACGCACTTCTCTTTTAGAGAAGGTAGATCTTGAAGACTTTAGTGATACTCCAATTCCTCAAGAGAATCTTGACCTTGCATCCAAGTATGGTGTAACAGCTACACCAGTATTAATTATTGCATCGCCTTCTGGATTAAAACTTGAAGAAAAAATTGGTGGTATGCAAATCACTCAAAACATTAGAAAGTTATTAGATCAATATGCCTAACACAAATGCACTCTATGAAGACATGCAAAAACTCAATGCACTCTATGAAGAGTTGTGTTGGGGGCATGATGATGAGTTAGTCTTCACTCATGATGGTGAAGAAGTTATTATTTACAACAAAACAAAACAAAATGGAACAAAGTCTGATTGAACTCCTTACTTATTATGTAATTGCTGGAGCCCTTATTATTGGAGCACCAGCAGTATTTTTTACAGTTGCTTTCATGCCTGCATTAATGAATACAAAGGGTGCAGTTGTTGGCTATAAAACTCACCGTGATTATGGTGACACTTCTATCTACACAAACATTTCTGGAGAAAAACAATGAATGAAAAAGCAGAACGTATTAATGGTTGGGCAGCAATGATTGGAATCATGGCTGCAATGGGATCATATGCTACAACTGGTCAAATCATTCCAGGTATTTGGTGATGGGATTTCTTGCAGTAGCAGCAATTATGATAACTATTTTTGGTGCAAATGCAATCCTTACACAGTCTGGCGATGAGTCATGAGCATTTGGTCATATCTAGGTTTACTGGTAGGATTCTTAATAGCATATGCTATTACATCACCAGGAGATGACGATGATGGTGGTGGTCCTGATAAAGGAATCATGCAACCAGTATATCAGGGGTCTAATTGACCCCTTTTTTATAAATATTTTTACCTTGCTCACTACCAATGCTTGGAAACAAAAACAAAGAAGCAAAAGTAGCAGAGAAGGACCATGATGAAGATAAGAGCGAAGTACTTGGTAATTTGGTGAAAGTTGTTGTACTTATTTGGTCCGCATCTCTCCTAACGTTTAGCTACGTAAGACTACCAAACGGTCAAAAGATTCTTGATTTTGATCCCACGTTCATCGCTTCGGTCTTCTCTGGATCGCTAGCTGCCTTTGGATTGTCTCCTGCCAAGTCTGGTGGTGCTGCTCCAGTTAAAAAGAAACAAGAAGATCCTCCAGTAGTTTCAGCTGTAGAACCTAAAAAATAATATTGTATAAAGAACCTCACCTTCAAACAAAGTCTAATGAGTGTTCAGTATTATGGTATATGTGGATTGAATTAAAAAAAGCAAATGACCCTAGAGAGAAGGAGATGAGAAAGATTTGGTGCAAATGTGCTGATGAACTTGGTGAAATGATAAGTCAGGAAGTCAAGACAAATAGTAGGTATAAAGACGCAAAATTAGAATAGATAGTGTAGTTGCACGAAACTCTAATGAAGTTTTTCTTTGCACTTCTTGCTACACTATTCTTTTCTGCGCCTGCATGGGCAGTAGATGTTCAAATGGGTTATGATGGCAATCTAGTTTTTGAACCATCAGAGATAACTATTTCTGCTGGAGAATCAGTTCACTTTGTAAACAACATGCTTCCACCTCACAATGTTGTTGTGGAGGATCATCCAGAAATCTCTCATGAAGGTCTCGCTATGATGCCTGGTGAAGAGTTTGATGTCACCTTCGCTGAAGCAGGAGACTACACATATTGGTGTGGACCTCATAAAGGTGCAGGTATGATTGGTACAGTTCACGTACAATAATGGAAAACTTATTTGGAAAGGCATTGCTAATCATTGCAGTGCCTTTTGTATTAACTACAATCTATTTTGGTGCCAGAAAGGGTGGTTACTATGATACAGATATGTACAAGGGAAATGGAACTGCTCACTAATCTAATTTAGATCAATGATGCTATTTGTAAGACATGTAATGAATAATTCCTTTACCTTAGGAATTTTATCTTTTACATTGGTTTTTGTTCCTATCTTAGGTATATGGGCAGTCCATAAATACAAGTGGCAACACTGGGATCCTTTTATAAGGAGAAACAGATGAAACCTTTTATCTTAATTGGTTGTTTTTTTCCATTAGCAATTATATGGATCATAATGAAACTCAGTCTGTGGGTCTCAGCAGTCAATGGCGAACAGAAGTATGTCAGACAAGAATCACTTAAATCACACGGACCATATGTGGCAAATCCATATGAAGACGTTGATGCAGAGGAAGAAGAATATGGAGATCGCACAGACTATAGATGAGGCACTACATCAGTATTATGTTGTAGAACGTGGGAAGGAAGTTCCTAACTGGAGATATATGAAAGATGCAGATTGGTGGCTTGAATATTTAAAAAACCTAGGAATTGATCCCCAAAATCCATGAACTTTGAATTGTCAATGGAAGATTTTATCATCATTCAAAATGCTCTACACTATTACAAAAATGTAGAGAAGAGAGGAAACTTTTCCAAATATGATGTAGAAAAAATCAATAAATTAAGAGATAGACTAGCATATCAAATGATTCCTAGTAAAGATAGCATAAGATGAATTTGATACTTCACCCTTTAAAAGATGTGAATGATGTGACATGGAGTATCATTATTTGTATGATACTCCTTTTATCAGGAACTGCTTACTACATATATACAATCATGAGTATGGCTTTCAAGGAGTTGGATGATGAGCGATCTGACGAATAAAGATGCAGAACAAGATTCAAAACTTGCTGTATTAGAAAGTAAGATTGAAAGTTTTCGTGAGAGAATTCATGCTCTTGAAGCAGAGACATCAGGTGTTTCTGTTATTGATAGCACTTTAGAGAATGCCATTCGTCGTATTGAGATGGTTCACAGTCGTATAGATAAGACTGAAGAAAAACTCAAAGCACTTGATAATGAACTGCGTGGAAGAATCCGTAAAAATGAAATATGGATTGCTGGTGCTGCTGCAGTTATATCTGCTGTAGTTACTATCATAGGAATTGCTGTATCAGTAGAATCAAAGGAGATCAATTATGGGAGCAATGGTTCCGCCCAGCAGGAAGTCTTGTTACAACTTTCGCGTAGTTGAAATCAATAGAGTTGTTGATGGTGATACCATTGATGTAACTATTGATTTGGGATTTGATTTATTTAAAAAAGAACGTGTTCGTGTTGCTGGTGTTGATACTCCAGAGAAGAGGACAAGAGATGATGAAGAGAAAGCATTGGGGTATGATGCAACAAATTGGTTAAAAGAAAAACTAGAAGGAGCAATTAATGGTGATGATGACCTTATTATTCGTACTGAGCTTGTCGGCGGCATGGGCAAGTATGGTCGCTTACTTGGGTGGCTGTACATTGGTGACGCGGAACTCTCCCTCAACGAACAAATGATCACTGAAGGATATGCATGGGCATATGATGGTGGCACTAAACAGAAAAACTTTGAAGAACTAAGAGAAATTCGCAGACAACATGGCACTTTAGTATGATCACATTTATATACATCCTTTCTTTTATTGTTTTATTGTCAGTTACTTTAGAAATGTCTTCTAGTAGGAAACCTAAAAAATGGTAACACTTTATAGTTTTTACATCACAGCAGCTATTATCATTTTAATGGTTGCATATGCTGGTGTTGAAGGAACCATGAATCTATTTGCATATATCAATTTGCAAATTAGATACCTCCCATTAAGAATAAGGATTGAGTTTATGAAACGTAAACTTAAAAAAGAGCTAGATAGAGATATGAAAAGGTTTATGGGTGACTACAATGATTAGTCCTATGAGTTGTGTGAAGAACACAAGACAATCTTATAATAAACAACTTGAGCAAGTAATTACTGAAGTTCAAGTTCAATTTGCTGATGAGCATCCTACATGGATACCATATGCAACTCTTCTCTCCATTCAAAATTACAAATGCAAAAAGTAATTAATTGTATTGCTCTCCTTTCTGGATTAGTATCTCTTTCTATTGTTGCTGGTGGTGCCTTTCTTTACACAAGTAAGGATAAAATTGTAGAGGATGCTAAGGCACAGATCACTGCATCAATTACAGAGTCAATTACAAATGCACTTCCAGGCATTGTAGATTCTGCTGTGACAGTTATTCCTGAAACAACTGGTCCTGCTATCCCAACAATAAAATGACTCTCAAATCTCCCCTTAAATGGTTTGCTGTTACTGTGGGTGGTGCTGTGGCATTTGCTCACATAGGCATTTTGGGTCATCTCCTCAATCAAAAACCAGAGGTGACACAAACCCCCACAATTAATATTCCACGTGGTCCATACTCATCCTACAGAATCAAAGCAGGTAAGGATGGATATGAGATTGAATATAGAGCGAATGATCCAAAGATTCTTGAGTCTGAAAGGTCACTTCAACTAGATCATGAGAGGAGGGGATTATTTGGAGGAGGGAGAGAGCAAAGAGAAGAATTTCGTCGTGACCAATACACTATGGATGGAACTAGAAACATTGGAGGTGCTGCAACAGACAGCGAGGGAAAGTCTGCAAAAGAAATAGAGTGTTTGATCGCGGACGCTGGAGCACGATCACAAGGTGCAATGGCAGGAACCTCAATTAGTGCTGGTGTTATTGTGCCTGCTGTGGCAAATATTCCTTATGTTGGATGGTTAGTCAGTGGTTGGGCTTTGCTCCTAGGACAGAAAGCAGGATCTGAAATCGGTGCTGAAGTTGGTAGTGCGTTTAATGATTGCTGAGAGTCTTATTAAAAGTTACTGTTTATCGTTAAATAAGATATATCGTTATTAAAAGATATGGCACAATCAACTTACAAGAAACAGGTAAAGAAAGAAGCAACTGAAACTTTCTTCCTGTATGTGTTCTTTCATTCTATTTGGACTGGTATTTTTAAATTCTTTGAGGACTAATGGAAATACCTAATATTACTTCTCCCAATATCAATATCAGGGAGATTGATATTCCGCAAGTAGTAACTGCTAACGAATATTACACATCAACTCCACTAGCACCACCTGTAGTGGTAAATATTGGTGTACCAATTGTTGATGTTCCTGGGTGTATTGAAGCTCATGAAAGTAACAACAAATCCAAAACTGTAGGTCAAGATGACAAAGCAGGACTGGTTACGTATTGTGATTCTGGTATTCCCAGTTTTAATCCTATTTCTTTTGAACCTGAACAGATAATTCCTACTGCTCCTGCTGGAGTTGATACCAGACGAAAGGAAGAACCAAAACCACCAGGACAAGTAGAACTACCCCAAGCAGCACCACCTGCTACTGCCAAGGTAGATTGTCCCACGCCAGCACAGCAGGCAAAGGAACCTGTCGGCACATACATTGAAGGTTTCCGAAAGAAAGTTACTGAGTATCAGTTAGTTGGCAACCAGTGTATTCAGATTACAGAACCTGTGCCTCTACCAGAGCAGATTGTTGCTGGTATTCCTGCTCCTGGTATGGTAGTGACAACGGGAGGTATTGCTGTCATTGCTACATCATCGGCACTGTTAGCAAAACCGCTGGCAGACATCCTACTAAAGGTTGTCAAACCAACGGTTAAGAAAGTTATGAAAAAGATTGCTACTATCAGGGGGAAGACAGTCCCAGTACTGTCCATTGCTGAGCGTAGACAGGAGCAAAGGGACCGAAACCATGCTATTATGGCATTGAGACGCACCCTCAAACCCAAATGAGTATCCCTAATTTCAAATCTAACCACGACTGGGAAGAATTTACCCAAATCTTTGATAGTCAGTGGCATTGTAAGAAAGCATTGTTAGATCGTGTCAAAGATGATCTATTTCCTGGTTATGATTGGCAAACACTTCAACCAAAGACTTTGGAAGTCATCAATGACATGGTGCAAACTATGCTGTATGATGTAGAGCGCGAGTTCAAAGAAACTCACCAGGACTATAAGACTGCTGATGATGATCTCTTCATTCCTTATCGTTCTTTCAAGGAGAATGTAACAGAAGCACTCAAAGAAGCACTCACTCCTTACCAGTTGTTAGAGCGGGACCAAGATCCTCAACATTCTGAGACACAGGACTAGGAATCCTATGAACGTGTGGGTGAGTATGACCTGGAGGATTATTCACTACGACATCAGCACACACTCTATAATAAGGAGACTTGGGGTGAAATTGTATTCCTTTGAGTTTTAATTCTCCACAATTTTTTAGTCTGGCAATTTCAAAATCT
>Ga0208898_1001977_pt1 | contig 12959 bp, 15 predicted proteins | sample VirMetDEL_Mar_4_FD_184513 | JGI IMG/M metagenome (GOLD analysis project Ga0208898, IMG submission 184513) | Aqueous microbial communities from the Delaware River and Bay under freshwater to marine salinity gradient to study organic matter... | ecosystem: Environmental > Aquatic > Marine >...
CACATCATCAGCGACTCCATTGAGGGGTGGGCTCACGCTGTGCAGCTCGTCATAGATAGCTATCTTCATCGAGGCTACTATGAGGACTACTATGATTGGCGCTTTGACTACTCGCAAATCCGTGAGCTTGGCGCGCCCATCTCAAGCGGTGGCTTCGCTCCAGGCTCTAAGCCTCTCAAGCGAGCGCTCGACAAGATTGACGATATGCTCAGCGGGCTCGTCAAGGATCGCCTCAAGCGGCTCCGCTCCATTGACTGCTTTGACGTGATGATGTTGCTGAGCGAGGCCGTCCTCTCAGGTGGCGTGAGGCGCTCCGCCTCCATCGCGATCTTTGATGAGGATGACGCCCTCATGATGAACGCCAAGACGGGCGATTGGTGGAAGGAGCACCCTCAGCGCGCTTACGCGAACATTAGCGCGGGGCTGTCTATCACGGACGCTGAGCGCTCGACCGTTGACCAAGTGGTGGCGATGGCCCGCCAATGGGGTGAGCCTGGCGTGTTGTGGCAAGCTGACCCTCACCACGGGACAAACCCATGCGCTGAGATTGGGCTCTTTCCATATCTCGTCACCGATCCCAAGGGGAACCACGTCCCTGAGATCACCCTCGACCTGCTTCAGCGCCGCGAGTGGTATGAGGCGCGAGGCTATGACTTCACCTCTGGGTGGGCGGTCTGCAACCTCACAGAGATTAACGGCGCCAAGATCAAGAGCCGTGAGGACTTCTTGGAGGCTTGCAAGGCGGCGGCTCACATTGGGACGCTCCAAGCGGGCTACACCCATCAAGGCTATCTCTTGCTCGTCACCAAGGTCATCCTCCAACAAGAGGCCCTCATTGGTGTGAGCATCACTGGCATGTGTGCAGCGCCTGAGCTCCTCTTTGATCCGCAGCTCTTGGAGGAGGGCGCCAAGGTCTGCATTGAGCAGAACGCAGCCACCGCCAAGGCCATTGGCATCAAGACCGCCTCACGGATCACCACGGTTAAGCCAAGCGGGAACACCTCCACCGTGGCGGGAACGAGCGCAGGGGTTCACCCCTTCCACGCTCGCCGCTACATCAGGCGAATGAGGATCGCTCGCGTCAATCCTGTATGGGATGAGATCGCGGCCAAGGTTCCTGAGGCTTGCCATGAGTATGATGAGCACACGGGGATTGTGGCCTTTGCGTGTGCTGCACCTGAGGGAGCGCTCACCCGTGAGGATGACACGGCTCTTGATCACCTCAAGCGTGTGAGGCTTATCTATCAGCATTGGGTCAAGCCAGGCTCAGCACCAACAAGGGTCGAGGGGCTCACCCACAACGTCTCCAACACCTGCACCGTCAAGGATGATGAGTGGGGTGACGTGGCTGACTTCCTGTGGGAAGCTCGCGGGGAGCTCCGTGGTGTGGCCCTCCTTGGTTGGTTTGGTGATAGCGCCTACAACCAAGCGCCCTACCAAACGGTCGAGGAGGGGAGCGAGGCTGAGACAATCTGGCTCAAGCTTGCCTCATTGGATTGGTCTGAGGTAGACCTCCAAGGGATCGCAAGCGACTACTACGAGACAACCCTTGACCCCGCTTGTTCATCAGGCCAATGCACCTACACCCCCTGAACGCCGCTATCTTCCTCATCCTCATCTTTGGCTTTGGCTTCTTTGGGGATTGGATCGCTGACCAAGTGGGGGAGCTCACTTGGCTCCTCTCAGTCATCGCCCTCATTCTCTATGGGGTCTTGGCGAGCTGAGATCAGTCAAGCTTCTTGTGGCCTCGCCTCACAAGAATACGCTCCAGCTTTGGCCCCATCCACCAAGCAGAGCCCAAGAGACGGATGGCCAAGGCCCGCTGGAGGTCTGTGTTGTTGTAGGTCTTGAACAGCTCATGCTTACGGCGCTGAGCTTGAAGGTGGAGAGCGAACATATCAAGGTCACTCACCATGATCGTCCTCAGCGCTTGATCATAATCACGGTCGAGCGCGAGGTCAGAGGCGGCCTTGAACTTACTCAAGATGAACTTCTTCATCTCAATGAAGGTGCTGAAGTTGAGATTGACCATGATGACGATAGGGCTCCCAAGCGACACCTTGACTGGAAGGGTCACGCCGCTGCTTGAGTAATCCTCCTCGTCCTCTGAGGGGAAGGTGATCTCAACAGGGTGATCAGTCTTGGCGTCTCTCTCCTTAGAGCCTCGCGGCGGCTTTGGCGTTGGCTCTGGGGCGGTTGTGCCTGGAGGCATCCAAATCCCAGGGATAGATGGCTCGATCACATCAGGCTTGACCTCACCGTCAGGAGCGGGCCTCAAGTCTTTCCCTTGATGGCTACGCCTTGCATTGAAAAGGCGCCTCCACTCATTCCTCAAGTCGCTTGTGTCAATCTTGATCTCAGACTGATCCGCCTCATAGGCTTCCTTGATCCACTTCTTGAGGAGCTCTGGCTGCTTCTCAATGAACTCCATCTTGACCTCACGGAGATCGAGCGCGCGGTTCTCAGTCTCCACGGTCTCATCAGACCACAGTAGCGCGTTCCGCTTCTCATTGGGATAGCATCCCCTCATCACTCCGTCAGTCTGCATCCCATAGTGAGGTGGCTTGATGATCAAAAGAATGCAACTCATCACGTCCTCGTGAGAGATGCCCCAGCTCCTCATCTCATCCTTGCCATAGGCTGAGTGATAGAGCTCATCTTTGTACTCTACAGCGCTGTATCCTTTCCTAATGATAGCAGGAGCGTAGTCTCCTTGATTTTTGGAACTCTTTCTAGAGCGGGATGTTTTTTTCATGTAGTGAACATCAATAGAGAAGCCATTGTTAAGCTTTATCTTGTCCGTGTGTTGGATGCTCTTTTCTAGTACATCCAACAGGCCACGAGGTTTATGACTGCCAAATGAAGATCGAACCTCAACGACAAGGCGGGGGAACCTCGTTGAGAGGTAGTGATTTAAATTGCGATCTGACCAATCCGCTCCAACGGAATCCTCATCCCTGCCTTTGCCGAGCAGCATCACAATGGTTCCATGTCCATCAATGCCAGACTGCTTTTTACAGTCCCACCACTTGACGCCCTCAAAGCCATTGGAATGATGCTCCTTCAGCTCATCAAGGCTCACCACGTTGGCCATTGATCCATCACTCATCTCTGTGGTGAGCGCAATCCGCTCTTGGTAGCCATCCTCATCCTCGATATATTCAAAGGGCTTGAGGCCCACCATGTCCTTAGCCTCGTCATAGACAAACCAAGCCATGGCGCCGCCTGGATTGGCCTTTGACCAACTGAGGAACACCACGCCATAAGGGTTGGCCAAGAGCGTGGTGGTCTTGACGCCAATTCCAAAGTTATCATGAGGGCCGCCTGTGGTCTTGGAGCTGCTGTTGAGGTGGGCCAGGTACTCATACATCTCAGCGGCGGTCATCCCCTTCCCATTATCTGCAAAGCAGAGCTTCTTGGGGCCTCCCCCCTTTAGGAACTGATGGTCAAAATAAACCTTCATCTTGGTGGCGTCCGCCTCCTTGCTGTTCATGTAAATCTCTCTCACGAACTGCATGGGGCCAATCTCAGCCATGAACCGCTTTAGGCTCGCGGTGGGGTTCTTGTTTTGCAAGGGTTGAATCATTGTCATGTCCTCCATTCGTTAAGGGGTGGTGTCGTATGCCCCGCCACGTTGTGTCAATGGTTAAGGTCTCAGAAGATGCCCAGCTTCGCCTCAGAGTAGCCAAGGCTCTTGATCGTCTTGAGGAGCTCATCAATCTCGTCCGCGCTCCCCTGCTCTTGGGTGAGCGTCCAAAGCCCTGTGGCGAACACCTCAAGGTCAGTCCATGAGAGCACCTTGGCGGCGCGCTCCGTCACCTCATTGAGCTTGTCCTCATCCCACTCAGTATCCTCTAGGCTCCCATCCTCAGAGTTGATCTTGCCCAGCGTGGCCACATCGAGGAGACGCTGCGCCACATGCTGAGGCGTGGGGCGATCCTGCGGGGCGGTCTGAGTGAAGGCGGGAGGGAGATGCTGATCAGCGGGGGGATTGCTTGGGATAGCGCGGTGCTGCTGAGGTGGGGTCTGTGCTCGCGGAGCCTGTGAGGGAGCGCGGAGCTCCTCACCCAATGAGTCAGCGCTGATCTGAGCGCGCTCGTCATCGCTCATGTTCATGTTGTCAGCGAGCTCATCAGGGGAGTAGATGCCACTCACGGCGTCAGGATAGACCGCCCTCAACATCAAGGTGAGAGCGCGAGCGCGGAGCATCTGCATAGGCATCTGCTGCCAATTGCGGTTCCTCGTCAGCCCCTGGGCCTTCGCCATCTCAAAGGTATAGGTGAAGGTGTGGACGATCTGCTCAGGCTCATCAAGACGAGCGCACTGATAAGTACAATGCTCATGATCCCAAGACGTGATCACCATGAAGCGGCAGATGCCAGAGCGCCTCACGATCCCGCTCATGGCGTCAGCGTTGAGTGAGGGCTTGCCCTTGAGCATGAAGCTGTTGTTCTGAGTAATCGCCATGTCCCCGCCAAAGTGAGCGCCAAAGGCGGCGTGAAGGCGGAGGCAATCGCGGGGGCTGTCGCTGATGAGGGTGGCGATCTCTTTGGCTTGGTCGAGGTTCTTTGGTGTGTAGATAGTCATGATTTACCTGCTTGTTTGAGTTGGGTTGGGTTGGTGGTGGTGGATTAGACGTTGGCTTGGAGGCGGAGCTTGAGGGATGCCACGCGCTCACGGTGGGGAAGATCACGAGTGACATACCAGGCGCGAATGATCTCAAACCAATCGCTCATGGGGATGATGACCTCACGGCCCAGGTCACGCTTGAGGTGGCCCTCGATCTCGTTGACCATTTGGAGGTTGTGGTAGTGCTTAGGGCCAAGGCCCATCACGCTGTCATAGATGCTGAGATGCTTGAGGAAGAAGCTGATCTCATCGCCCGTCATGCGGCGCTCAAGCCAGCCGTCACGCTTGGGGAGCTCCCTGATCTGTGGCTTGTCACCAAAGAGCAGTTGAAAGAGATGGGCAGCCACCGCGAGCATCAAGGCGGCGATGGAGAGGAGACAGAAGATGATGAAGGCGTCAGCGGCGGCGTTGCTCATGAGTGGTGAATCCTTGTGATGGAGGTGAATTGGTCTGGGGTGTAGGTCTCAAGACCTGTGAGGCGGTTGGCGGAACGTGCCAATGATGTGGCAACAAGGAGAGAGGGGGAGAGCTGCCCCGAAAGGATGCGAGAGAGATAAGACCTGTTGATCATGGCCTCACTCGCTAGATGGCTTAGCGTGTAGCGCTCAGCTTCAAGGTCAGCTTTGAGCTGATCTCTAAAAGTCATAACGACCTCCTATGTGGTTGATGAGTACTGTGTAGCCTCCCTTTGTGCCATATGTCAAATGAAAATTGTCATATGGCGAAAGATTGTTGACATAAGCCACAGATGAGCCTACAAATGAGCCTCCACCACATCAAGGAGTTCATCATGAATGAAATGAATGCTCGACTGGCCATCATGGCGGTCGAGGAGCTCACCGCAGCTCAGAAGCTAATCATGCTCTATCTACTGACAAGGGTTGACTGGAGCTCATGGGCGGGATCAGTCAGCACTAATGAGATTGAGCTTGGGACGCGCCAGAGTGGGCGCAACATCAAGAGGAGCCTCAAGGCGCTCGCTGAGCTTGGCTACATTGAGCGCGAGATCATGAGGCGAGATGATGGCCTCCATCATAAGTCAGCGATCAAGGTCATCATCTCCAAGCTTGGTGACAGAAAGTCACCACCTACCAAGAAAGACACTAGTGACAGAAAGTCACCACCCATAGTGACAGAAAGTCACCACCAAGACTCTGAGGGTAGTGACAGAAAGTCACCATCAGTAGTGACAGAATGGCCCAAGGGTAGTGACAGAAAGTCACAAGGGGTGGTGACAAATTGGCCCGAGGGTAGTGACAGAAAGTCACCCAATATCAATAAGGATCAATATAATATCAATATAGATCAATCTAACATCAATGAGGCTGAGCCTGAGGCTGAGAGCACACGCGAGGCTGAGGAGGAGCTCAGAGCAGCTCAGTGGGATCAGATCATGGCCAAGGCTGAGGAGCTCCCGCCACCACCTCCACCGCCAACAATGTCACAGCGTGAGGACGGTCTTTATATTTTATCTCATATCAATGATGATCTTGAGTACAGGCGGGACGTCTATCGTGAGATCACTCATCACAAGCGACAAGACATAAGGGACGCTCTGTGGGCGCGGGGGAATGATGAGCTGTTCATCAAGATGATGGGCGAGCTCATCGCTCCACGCTCAGCCATTGACTGGGTGACGTCTATCGCATCAGGTCACAAGCCAAGCATCTCAACACCGCCCGCTCCACCTCCCAAGCCTACCTCATGGACTGTCACGGTTGACCAACAACAGAAGATCAAGGAGGCTGACAGCGCATGGCTTAGCGCCGATTATGGACAAGACAAGAAGAATGGAGGATGGCATTGATTGATTATCACAACATCACAGCTGAGAACTTCCCCGCTGAGGAGTGGCTCAGCTCCTCAGGCTACCTCAGCACAACGCCGCTCCCTTATTGCGGTGAGTGCTTTGAGGGGATTGTCTATGAGAAGCCACCACCACCCACGGCTCCCATCGCTCGCCGCTGCCCAACATGTACCCCGCTCCGCTCAAGGCTCAAGCGATTGGAGGAGGCCCGCCTCCCCTTCCTCGCTCATCAGCACACCTTGAACGGCTATGAGTGGGACAGCCAAGAGCAGCGGGACAGGGTGGGCGCTGTGCTCGATTGGATTCATGGCAACACCGACCCCATTGACAAGCCCGCCGTCATGCTGTGGGGCAAGCCTGGCAACGGCAAGAGCACGATCCTCCATATCTTAGCCAAACACGCGATCTTCGAGGGCAAGCGCGCTCTATTCCTCACCCATGAGGGGCTCTTTGCTGATATTCGCGCCAGTTGGAAGGCCAACAGCCTCAACCTCCATGAGATGCTTGAGAATGTTGACCTCCTCTGTCTTGACGAGCTTGGCGGCCTTGGAGGTGGCGGGCGGTGGTCTGAGTGGTACAGGTCACAGACTAGGGAGATGATCGGCGCCATCTATGACCGATGGGCAGCCAAGACGCTCTCCGTGGTCGCGACCTCCAACCTATCTCCCAAGACGATCATCCACGACCTATGCGACAACAACAGCGCGGTGAGGTCGAGGCTTGGCGCGATCTTTGGGCGGCCTGTGCAGATGATAGGCCATGATCGGCGCGCTGGCGTTGATGACGGATGGGGTTAAAGCGTCATAGCCAAGAGGCGGCTCATCCCCTCGATGCCCCAAACTGAATCACGGACGGCGCTGGCATAGTTCCTTATCTCAGCCTGAGCGTGACCATCCAACCTCAAGCTCAGGAAGTGGATGAGCGCGTGGAGTGAGCAGCTCCAATAACACTCGCTCATCAGCGACAGCGGGAGCACCGTTCGAGCTTGCTCTTTAGCCACACCCACGCTGAGGAGCTCCTCATAGCTCTTGAAGGCTTGCTCCATCGCTCGCTGATAGATGAGCTGAGCGCTGAGCGCTGCGTCATCCTCAAGCGGCCCCGCTGATCCTTGCTTGACGCTCGCTGAGCCTTGCCTCCACTCACTTGGCTCCCACGCCTCATGATCAAACTGGACATAGCGCCCGCTGATCTCATTCCAAGCGCAGCCCACTTGATGCTTCATCCATTGACGCAGCACAAAGACAGGAGCCTTGATGTGAAATTGGAACTGCATATGGCGGAATGGTGAGGTGTGCTTGTGCTTCCATAGGTAGCTGATCAGCCGCCAGTCATCCTCATTCAGCTCATCACTCATACGTCCCATTGAGACACGGGCGCTGTTCACCACGCTGAGGGGTGAGCCCATCACAGCTAGTAGCTTCACGCTCCCTCCATCTATTGCAATCTGATCACTCATCAATTACGTTCACCTCGTTGATGTGTTATAGGGTCGGACATCGAGGGCGGCGCCGTGTGAGTGTTGCGGCGCCGTCCTCACTAATCTAATGGAGGACACCATGAATCATGTCATCTTGATTGGCAACCTTGGACGCGACCCAATAGCCAGGGGCTCTGAGCGTAACATCGCCAGCTTCTCCTTAGCGGTCGAGCACAGGAAGAAGGGCGGCGAGAAGCAGACCCAATGGTTTGACTGTGTAGCCTTTGGCAAGACAGGGGAGGCGCTCCTCAAGAATGCCAAGAAGGGCGATAAGCTCGCCATCACAGGAAAGATCAAGACCAAGGTCTGGGAGCGCGATGGTATTAAGCAACAAGACCTAGACATTGTGATCGAGACTTGGCAGTTTGTGGGGAGCAAGCCCACCTCAAACGCCATCGGCAACCAAGGCCCAGCCTCATGGACACCTGATGGAGATCAATGGCCTTGACCACTTAGCTCCTCGCGGAGCTCCCCAACGAATGGACTAGAATGACGAATGAATTGAAACCCCAAGAGATCATTGGCGCTCGCCTCAATGAGATGCGCTCCGACATGATCAGAATGCTTATGTTTAAGCTACGGCTGGAGCCTCATGACGCTGAGGACGTATTCTCTGAGGTCACGCTTTACCTCCTAGAGCATGGCCCCCGCCTCCTCGATATGGAGAAGGAGATGGGCGGTGCGATCCGCAAGCTCACCCGAATGAGGGGGCTCAATCATATCCGCGATAACAAGCGGATTGTTCATGGGTGGCTTCATGTTTGGGAGGAGTGGGGACTGTTGCCAAGCGATGACAGCCCTGAGCGCTGGGACGAGCTCATTGACATGAACGTAATAGCGGATGATGTGCTCGAATCTGTTGAGCGGCCTTCTCACCGAGCTCCATTGGCTGCCATCATGGCAGGGGAACAGATCAATGTTGTGGCGCGTGAGCAGGGGTGGAATCAGAACACCCTCCACAGCGTGTGGAAGCGTATGAGATACAGGATGAAGGCAAAGTATGAGCAAGAAGAAGTCTAAACAAGACCTTGAGGCGCTCAAAGATATGGCGGCGCGTGAGGCCCTCATCGTTGACTCTGATGATAAGTCACAGGAGACAGACGTGGGCGCGGGTGGGCGCGCGCGCGCGACCCCCAAGCATGGCCCATATTCCCGCAAGTATGAGGAGAAAACCCATAAGCTCCTCACCTATCTAGCTCAAGGCTACAGCAAGGAGGCGGCCTGTATCGGCGCCCACCTCAACCGCCCCACTCTTTACAAGTGGCTGAGCGAATACCCAGACTTTGCGGAGGAGGTTGAGGACGCTCAATTCATGGCTGAGGGTCACGTCCTCGCGGAGCTCCGTGGCGCGATCCAGCGGAAGGATGACACCAAGGCGCTCATGTGGCTCTTGGCCAAGCTTCGCCCTGATCGCTATGGGGACAGGAAAGAGGTCGAGATCACCACCAAGACCAATGACGGCGTTCAAGAGGTGGTGGCCATGTTCGAGCAGACAAACGATATGCTTGAGGACAAGACTGACGAAGAACGATGAACCGCCCTCTCTTGACTAGCCACCACAACTAGCCAAGAGAGGACAACTCAAACAGGCAGGAGCTTGTTATGACATACGCCAAGCTTGAGATCAACCGCCCCGCGCTCACCGCCACTTGGACAAAGGCCCAAATGGAGGCCGCCGTGGTTCGCATCCATCAGCGCTTTCAAGGTTTATTCACCTCGATCATCGAGAGCGCAGACTGGGCCAATTATCGCTTGGTCGATCACCCGCTTGAGGCGGGACGTCCATCATGGCCTGACCCTGGAGAGTATTGTGACCTAGTGCTCCAACACCGCGAAGGTGAGGCGGTGGCAGCAGTCGAGATCAAGACGCGCCACATCAAGATGAGGGATGAGCGCACCGTTTGGATGATCGCTGATGACGTGCTCGACCACATGAGCTCACAGCTCACCAAGCTCCAGACCATCGCTCATAGGAGTGACGCGCTTTGGCTCGTGGTGATCGGCCTCTATCGCGTCCCCTTCCAAGCGGCGGCGATCAACTTCAACACGCCCTTTGATTTGGTCTTGGTGTGGGGACGTGACGTGGGGAGAGACTCACCAATGGGTCGAGCGCGCTTCAACAGCCTCAGCGACTTTGACAGGGCGGTCTGTGACTTCAAGGAGCCCACTCGGTTCTTCGAGGTCAAGAGCCTCCCTCGCTCAACCTCAAAAGCTCCTCCTCCTCAGTCTGTGACCCATGACCTTGAGGCGCTCATCAGCAAGGCCCCGCTCCATGAGAATTGTCGGCTGGCTTTGCTCTGCATCCTTGATTGGCCTGACGAGCTCCTCAGCTTGAGGACGTACATGAGGGAGCGCGCCACAGAGGACGCCACAGAGTACAGCCTCCAACATTGGGCCATGAAGATGATTGATGAGGGCGTGGTCAAAGGCTATCGCAAGGGGAAGCGCTCCCACCGCTTGAGCATAGACGAGCCCGCGCTCAAGGCTTATCTCAAGGAGGTCAGCGGTGAGTGAGGAAGAACCACGGGAGCTCATCCTCAATGACCTTCAACGTGAGATCATTGGCGGGCTGAGGCGGCGTCAGAAGATCATCGCGGCGCGCTGCGGTTGGGGTAGTGGTAAGACGAGCTCGCTCATCTTCGCGCTGTGGTTCATCGCCAAGGTGAGGCCAGGCACAACCTCCCTCCTCATCACCGACACCACACCGCGCTATAACTCTGTTCTTATGCCTGAGATTGAGAAGTGGCTGGCGCCTCGCGGTTGGGTGTATAACCACACGCTCCACAAATGGACTGACACCCACACAGGCTCATCTGTCCTCTGTCGCTCCTACTATCGCCCAGGGACGCGAGACGCGAGCCACAACCCTCTTGAGGGGATCAACGTCACCTCAGGCGTGGCGCTCATTGACGAATGCCAAACGCTTGGGGCTGAGGTGGCTCACAAAGCGCTAGGCCGCTTGAGGTCTGGCCCCACTCCAACGCTCATCCTAGTTGGGCTCCCTGTGGCTGATGCTTGGTGGTGTCAAATGGCTGAGGCTGCGGGGCTCCATCCGTTGCTGTTCACCTCATACGTCAACCAAGACAACCTCAGCTCTGAGTGGTTCGAGGCTACCAAGCTCCTCCCTGAAGATGAGCGTGAGGCCATGGTGATGAATAAGCCAAAGCCTCCAAGCGGCTTGGTTTATCAAGAGTTCGACCTCGAGCGCCACGTTATTGATGATTTCCAATATCGCCCTGAGATGACAGGGCGAATCGCTATAGATTGGGGCTTCCGCAAGCCCTCAGTCTTGATCATCGCCTATGATGAGGAGCGTGAGGCGTCCGTGATCGTCCATGAGATCAATCCACAGGAGGTCACTATCGCGGAGCTCTCAGAGATGATCTTGAGGGTGGCTTGGCCCCGCGCTCACAAAGCTCAAGCGCCAGGTCAACGGATATGGCTCGATACAGGCGTAGCAGACAAGGCGGGCAAGGCCCGCTCTGACCACACGGGGCGCTCAGCCTTCCGCGAGATGGGCAAAAGCGTTGAGCAAGGCGGGCTTGGCCTCCCGCTCAGGAGTACCACCGACCCCGTGAGGGTGGACATACTCAACGGCGTCCAGCGCCTCAAGCGGGCCTTTGCTCGCGACCGCTACCTCATCACCAAGGAGGTTTGGGACAAGGGCGAGCGCGCCATTGGGAACAGCTTGAGGAAGGCGATCATGAGCTACGCTTGGGACACCAAAGAGCAGCCAAAGAAGGATGGGCGTGAAGATCCGCTTGATGCTCTGCGTTATGACTGCATCTTTCATTATTGGGCTGACGAGGTGGCCCGCTCCTCATATACTCCAAGACGCAGACCCAACCGCGACAAGCGCGCTGGCATCTCCACCAACTCAAGGAGCTTCTGATGGCTGATCCCACCCTCACCCCTGGCCTTGCTGATAAGGTGCTCGACCCCAACAACTTGGTGGCGGTTGTCACCGTGGGCCTCCTCTACATGATGTGGAAGTTCATGAACCGCCGCTTTGACTTAGAGCGGGAGGAGCAGAGCGAGATTATCAAGCGGATCGAGGAGCTTGACCGCGAGCTCCTCAAGCTTGAGGCGAGGATGGATGCCAAGGATGACTGAGCACCCAATGCTAGACCGTATTGACCTCACCGCTGATGAGCCAGCCACCTCCAACGTGGATCACCCCAACCACTATCACAAGGAGAGCGGCGTGGAGGTCATTGACGCCATTGAGGCTTGGGGCCTTGGCTTCGCCTTGGGGAATTGCGTCAAGTACATCGCCCGCGCAGGTCATAAACACAACGCCCGCGAGGACTTGCAGAAGGCGCTTTGGTATCTCACTTGGGAGCTGGCCAAGTATGAGGACAAATAGGAGGTCAGCTCCTATTTAAAAGAATGGCCTTCATGGAGTCGCGAACCCCATGAAGGCCAATGCTTCCCTCGCCAGGGAAGAATTGTGAGATAGCATGGCGTTTAAGGATTATCAATATTGTTTAACCTGTCTCCGCTATGTGAAGCGCGGCGAGCCTCACCGCTACAGGGGGACGCTCACAGTCTGCACCTCCCAAGCTGGGCTTGACCTCAGCGCCCTCAAGCCTCGCGGTGAGTGGCCAAAGACTAGCCTTGACAAGCGGCTATGTTATAATGACACTAAGACTGACTTAATGGACTAGCCTGACGACTGATGGAGGACTAACCCCCCGCTCATCAGAGGGCTCATGAGAAAGCTCGATTATCAAGCTGACACAGATGAGGCGCCCCGTCACATGAGGGCGCTGCATCCTCGTTTCTCTGTGAGGGGGATCACAGGAACGCAGCTCAGCGGTGGCATGATCTCAGGCTATGAGCGCAACGCTCAGCTAACCGGGCTCAACTGGGTGCGCGAGGCAGAGGACATGCTGCGCACTGATCCGGTCGTGCGTCGATCATGGCACATGCTCAGGCAGACTCTGCTCTCTGCGACTTGGCGCTTTGAGTGTACTGATGACAGCGACCCGATCGCAGTCGAGCTCGCTCGCTTTGCTAATGAGGCTTTCGGCTTTGATGGCTATG
>Ga0208898_1001981_pt1 | contig 12951 bp, 21 predicted proteins | sample VirMetDEL_Mar_4_FD_184513 | JGI IMG/M metagenome (GOLD analysis project Ga0208898, IMG submission 184513) | Aqueous microbial communities from the Delaware River and Bay under freshwater to marine salinity gradient to study organic matter... | ecosystem: Environmental > Aquatic > Marine >...
CATTAATCAAAAACCTATTATGAATGAGAAACTTTGTGCAAATATAAGGTAAATTAAGGTTCTAATTCCAACCCTTATCTTCCTTATACGATTCGTAATCGGCTATCATTCGATGTATATCGTAATAACCTTCTCCAATTAGTATTCCGTCCACCTTCAATCCGAGTTCTTTCGCTTTGGCTTCGGCTTCGGACCAGGTGAATGCAATAATCCGTTTTCCTTCGTGTTTTGAGTTGTTGACGTAGTAGTATGTTGTGAAGGTCATCGGTTTAATATTTGGTCTAATTGTTTTAATTCATTAAAAGAACAGGTTAAAATTTCGTCACAAACAAGGAATTCAAATGTATCGTAATAATCATTACGATAAGTTACCTCCGCTTCGATTATTCCTTTTCTATATCGATATATAGTATAAACGTCATCATCATCTCCAGGATGTTCGTATTTTTTTACAAATTCAAAACCAATAGATTCTAAATGTTCTTGTCTAATAAAATGTTTCATTTTGTTTTTATTTAAGGTTTTTAATTAATATCAAAACGGCATCTCTCCAAGATATACCCCATTCTCATCCCTATCCGGATCCTTATCCGGCTTTGTTTTCCCTTTCAAATCCACAACATTGCCTGGAGTCGCATTCGGATTTGGCGCGTATCCGTACAATTCCTTGAAATAGTCTAATTTAATGGTAAATACTCGTTGAGAATACGCATTATTATATAACTCGAAGGAAGATACGCAATACGTCATTTCGGAATCCAATCCGAATTCATCCTTTAATGTCTTGGATATGTATCGGTTCGTGTACTTTACGTTTTTCATTAGTAAGTTATCCCAAAGCTGACCAGAAGTTGCCACAAGTTCGGTCTTATTCGCGTTCTCATTGAACCAATTGTTAATGGCTTCGGACAAGGCATAAAAACAATCGCTTCGATTCGCTCGTTTCGCTTCCTTGGTCCAAATGGTTTCGATATCTTCAGTCTTGAACCACGCCCGGCTTTGTTTGGTTTTCGTGTTCAATTCTCTATTCGCAATAAACGAAACGAATCCTGGTATTTCCTTTTCCATTTGTAGATGGAAATCGCCTTTGAACTCTTGTAGCTTCGGAACTTTTCGGACCCAGTACCTGATATCTTCTTGCTTTATCGAAAGGAATCCGCGCTCGTCATTAGATACGAGAATTAACTTTCCAAAAAAATCAATCTTGCGTTCTTGTTGGAACTTACCCTTTATGAATGTAGTTCTCTGGGTAGCCATTTGTTTGATCCGCGAAGCCGTAAATGACTTATGCAAGTCGGATTCGTCAACCATTATTATATGCTTACTTATGTAATGCTGGTTAAAATCACCTTCAATATCAGCAGTTCCGATAATTGCCGTATTGCCTTTAAACAACATCTCCAAGAAATCCAAGAACGTAGTCTTACCTGTGTGATTCTCTTTAGAAACTAAACACAAAACCGGAAGTATTTGTGTTGGTTTCGTGTAAAGTAGCTGAAGATAATCTAACCCCATTTCGTATTGATCCCCAAATATGTGTTTTAACATCGATTCGATTGTGGTCCACTGCGCTGCCATTGGTTCGTGCAAAAACGGTTGGAAGAGATTCACGGCTGAATTTACAACCGGCTGGTAATCGGTATAACTCGGAACGTTGCAAAACGATTTGAACTTGGGAATTTCCTTTAAGAATCCTTTACCAAAATCATCTACAATGGTTTGCCTTGACCGTTTCTCGATGTGATATGATACGCCACCTTGCATATCTATATAGGGAACATTTTCATAATAATCATCACCTACGCGAATGAAACGATTCTCACCAAATATATCCGATTTCGATCCGGTTTCGCTTCCATCATCGATTTGATTAATTAAGGTTTGAATTGATTTTCTTTGCGCTAATATCTCATTTGTAACCGGATGTTGACGTCCATAATTGAAACCATCATAGATTTGTTTTTTTGCAATGGTTACATCATCAACGAATGGATTTTGCAACGCAGCGTCTTGCAACTTGTCAACAATCTCAAATTCATCAAGATTTGCAAATTGATTGCCTTCATATAAACCTCCAGCTAATATTGCAATTTTGTTGAAATAATCCCATTTACCTTTTTCTTGGTTCTTGATCCTTGCACAAAGCGAATCTAATATTGCATTGTTATCGCTAACAACCTTACCATTTATTATTTGCGTTTGACTTGCAAACGGATTTGAATGCTTCAACTCGTATTTAATTGCACCGAGTTCGTGGTAATTAGAATTGTAATAAAGCTCCGGATCGTGAGTAAGAAAAAACGGTTGAGATAAAACTCCTTGCCGTTCGTCCAGCTTGGCATTCCATTCCGATTCCAGATATGGAACAATACATTGCTTATAAATATCATAATGGTTCACAATCTCGTAAGCGTTCTTTGGCAGAGAAACAAACGCCTTGATTCCTTTCCCGGATGGAGAACGGAACGCCAAAATCACGAACTCGGATTCGGTTATCTTTTTAAAGGTATCCGTTAACTTCCAACCTTGAACCTGGTCCTGTTCGTCTATGTCTATGGCAGCAATCCAATTAAAACTTGATTCGATTAAACCTTGATTGTTTCGTTCTCTAAATTGACCGTGTGGAGTAATATAAGGTAATTTCGATTTCGCTTTCGTGTAGTTTTCCTTGTCGCCTTTAGATTTGTATTCTTGAGCGATATGTACGGATTGCTTCAGCTCTTCATCGAACTTGATTAATCGAATTAAGTCCGCTAACGTAATCGGATTCGGTTCTGGTGTGGTGTTAAATGATCCGTTTTTGAAAATGGAGAAATACATATTAATTCGTTTTCATTGTTGGTAATTTATTTATCTATCCGGAATCCTAATTTTATCTGCTCAATACATTCTTGAAGCGCATTCGCTCGGATTTTATTCCCATCCGATTTCGCTTCGGTTTGCTTTTGGATTAAATTCTCAACTACAACCATTGCCAATGCTTGAGCGTATTCGTGCGCGAATTGGATTGTTTGTTGTTCTGTTTGCATTTGTTTTTGATTTAATGATTAATTAATTTCGATTGATAATAATCTTCTGCAAATTGTAGCTTCTGTTCGCGTTCCATTTCCTTTGCTTTTTTAAGCCACCGTTCGCGATACATTTTGATTATTTCATCATCCAAATCCTTTCCGAATTCTTCTTTTATTAACCAATCGTATAGGTTTGCTAAATATTCAACTGCGGTCATATTGATTTAGTTTTGATTACGATTTATATCAAATAAGTAAGTTTTAACCTTACCTATCCGATACAAAAGATAAATGGTTATTATTACAATTTTCCTAATTCTTCCCATACTTCTGCCCAATATTCAACGGTCAAATCGTCCTTAATTTCATTTCTATTACTTTTATTTTGATACGGAACTCTTCTTCCGACCTCGTATGTAAGTATCAACGCATTCTTAATGGCAATAGAAGTGCATAGTATTTCATTGCCACAATCCGTATCCTCATCCATTAGAATGTTTTTAAATTGATATACTAAATCCTGTGCCTTTTGTTTCGGTGTCATATCCTTTTTAGTTTTTAATTAATTATATCCTTTCCAAAATCGCATCCAGCTCGGATTCAAACGCAAGGTAATTTGCTTTCAACGTTTCAATCGTTTTCTCAATCCTATCAACCCGATCTATATACAAAGGCGATTTGTGATAATCCGGATTGTAAACAACATAATCGCACCATTTACGACCAGATATAAACATTCCCCATTGCATTTGGCAAAAGTATTGCTTCGGAATTTCATTGGTAATTATCTGTCGCATAAATTCTGAATTGCCTGGACACTTAACCTCAATCAATCCATCTTCGCCCACTAATCCATCTGGACTGTATCCGGCATATTTAAAATCCGAATTAAGAATATATCCAACTTGATCCACCTTTACCATCTTACTCAATTCGTATTCGTGAATGGCTTCAGGTTCTAAATCCATTCCACGTTGCATCGCAAAGGTTACGATGTTTTCCTTTACAGGTTCTTCTTGAATTATCTCGTATGCCTTCTCATATAGCAAGGTAAACGCAGCCGCACCTAATCCGGATTCGGATTTGCCTTTGACCGATAATACGCTTGATTCAGAACCGCCAACGCGTCCTAATCGGATGTTATACCATTCTTCGCTACGTTGATGGATGTCATTATAAATGGTTACTTTCTCTTTCATCTTTCATAAGTTTTTATACCGGTTTCGAATTCGGCATCGGTTAGGAATATATTAGTTAATATTTGGTTGTATTTCGCTCTTGTTTCCTTGCTCTTGTCTTCATCAAGCTGACATATATAATGTTTTACACCGTGTTTACTCAATCCAATGGACGATGCAAACACGCTTAAAGAAACATTAAAGTAATTATTCATAAAAAAACAATACCAGCTTCGGCACTTAATAATTGCCTCTGGCTTATTATATGCCGATTGAATTGTGAGCCATTCGTTTCGATGTATTCCATAGGTTCGTTCAATCCCGGTTACCAATATCTCCTTAAATATATTAAACATCGCGTTATACTTGGCAATATTCGTAGAATTAATAAATATGTAATCAATATTCGAATACTGTCTTAACTTTTTACGCATCTGATTTAGATGCAAAAGGTTACCTTGTCTGTCTGTCATTCCAGAATTGTTTTTTTGTTTTTGATTTGATGAATCCCTTGCATTCGCGCAAGTGTTTGTAATTAAGTTCAGCGTAATTATACATATGCACCTTTTGAAGATTGTTCCATATCCAATCCTTCATCAGTTTGTTATTTGGAAACGCTTCAATAACGGATGTATGGAATGGAAATCGATTAATTGATTTATTCTTCTCGTTCCAAAACTCGCGTATGTGCCAATCAATCTTATCTTCGGATTTAATTACGTCCATTAGATTTCGTTGCATCCACACAACAAAGGTATCGTGAAAATTCAATGGCAATAAATGAGTCATAGCTGGTCCGTGAATTACCAATTTATCATCCAATGTCAGATAATTTAAAAACATCATCTCATTATGTACTTTGTATTCATCCTCGTCAACAAACCTATAGCCTAAAATCTTCGCAATCGATTTGGCTGCGAAGGTAGTTCCGCTTCGTTGCGGACCAGTAACCAAAACCTTTTTATACGATTTGCATTGTTCGATTATTAATTGGAATTTAGTCATATCTAAATCTATTTTTAGGCTTGTAACAAAATTGACCTTTGCGCATCGTTCAGAACAAAATTAGACAAGGCATCTTCCAAGCTATAACTACCATCGGATACAGCTTTTACCAATTTCTTAAAATCGTCATCATTCAGTTTCCTTTTCGATTTGGCTTTAGGTGGAACGGTTCGAACCCTAATCGCTTCCACCAATTCTCCAAACGCTTTCACATTTGATATATACAATGCGATTTGTTTCCCTTTCCAATCTTCAATGTAGTTGGATCCGCATACCTTCGCGATTGCCTTGGCATTGGTTTTGTTTACAATTAATGGCTTCTGGTCCTTTAAGTGAGCCACTAAACATTCTTCATTCCTTCCATCCGCATTCATTACGGATTCGGTTTTTACTTCGGTAATCTCCACGATTAGATCCTGGTTCGGTTCAAGCGCATACGCACCAAGGTAATTAGGATTCATTGTCTTTTTCCAGTGTGTTTTCATTATAATATGGTTTAGATTTAAAATATTTATCAATCTGATTTAAATGCTTTTGTTTTAACTTAAACCACTCTCTATCAATTCTGTATTTATCAAACTTTAAGTGAATTATTTTTTCATCTGCCATAAACCCAGGATAATAACTTAATAATTCTATACTTGCATTTGCAGTTTTAAAGTTATTCAATCTCTCGTGTGGATTTACTGCTTTACCAATTTTATATAAATTATTAGACGTATCGTGCATAACATACACATAGAATGGTATTGTATTATTTTCTGTGTAATCATAATATTGTTTCCAAATAAGTTTTTCCATATTTTTTTTTCTTAAATGGATCATAGTTATTTCGGTTAAAAATTGACCCCAATTTATATAGTCATTTTTATTTTTATAGTTATCAACATTATATCTATAATAAGCTTGAAAAAACAGCTCTGCCAACATACCATAAATCTTAACTCCATCTTTTTTTTGTGTTAACATTGTCTTTATTTTTATTTTATGAAATTCGTGCGGTCACAAATCTAAACATTTTGTTGTATATTGTGCAAATAATTAATAAAAAAATATGGATTACAACGAATTATCAGATATATACAAGGAATTGCAAATGAAACCACGCGATGTAATTCAGTTCCTAATCGAAGCCGGAATGGACGTACCACCACATTTGCAATCGGAAATGATCCGGCACAAAAACGGTAAGAAAAATATTACGAAACCTTGGGAAGCATTTTATCGGTCCTTATATGTTAACCTTCGAGCAAACCTTAACAAATGAGTAGATTAATTTTATTCGATTTGGGACACGGTGGAATCGACCCGGAAACGCATCAATATGTAACCGCACCCAATAAGCAACATTTTCATCACGATTTCGGATGGTTCTACGAAGGCGAATGGAATCGAAAACTTATGAAGCAAATCGATAAGTTATTTAAGCAATACAATTCAAAGGCGAAACAAAACGAACAGATACGATATAATTGGTATCCCTACGACCACCAGGATATACCTTTGTATTCTCGTGTTCTGTCGTATAACGAAATGACCAATGCACAATCAAGAGCCGTAATCATATCCCTTCACGCAAACGCATCTCCGAACCACAACGGACGCGGATTCGAAATCTTCACGTCCAAAGGCGAAACCTTATCGGACCAGTACGCAACCATAATCGGAGAAGAATTTAAAGCAGATCCGGTATTGGTTGATTCCTTTGCTTTTCGTACCGATTACGCCTCTGATGGTGATTTAGATAAGGAAGCGGATTTTTACGTATTACGCAAAACGGTTGCTCCAGCAGTTCTGGTCGAACACGGATTTTTTGATAATCTGGAAGATGCAGCTCTGCTTATTAATACAGATATAATCAATCGATTTGCGAATATGTATTTACGATTTGCGATAAAATTTATGTTTTTTAATTAATTTTTATGGTATAATGTGCAATAATTAAAAATAAAGTGTATATTGCATCATCATTAACAATCAAAAACAAAAACAATGAAAAAAACAGTAAACTTCAACGGAGAAAAAATTAAGGTAAATTTTGAAGCAGCTAATCAAACAAGAGTAGTTGATAGGATGGATGGAATAAGAATAGCTGATGCACACGGTACCCGAGATTATAAAATTAATGACAAGTTTTATAAAGTGCAATGGGTAATGAAGTACAATAAAACACATAGCACACAATTACATTTTGAAGGATTTACCTGTGGTGATTCAGAAAAGAAAATGATTGAACATATAATTAGTAAATACGGATTATAATCAATGCCACTTTAACCACTAAATCTAAAACAATGAAAAACGAATTTAAAAACGGATTAATCTACTTCACAATCGGATGCGCATTCCTTCTCGGATTTGTCCTTGGAGTAATATCAAAAGTACAAGTAACCTGTTTATAATATGGATACAATTTTAGCCGAATTGATTAAGAAATACGAACAAAGGTCCGAAGCTGGAATTAAAAAATACGGCACAACCTTGGATCGAGATGATTTATTATTACGCGATTGGCTAATCCATCTCCAAGAAGAATTAATGGACGCTTCTTTGTACGCAACCAAAATCATTAACTATATCAACCTATTAGAAAAAAACAACGACAATGAAAACCTTTGAAATTAAAGCAAACGAATTTAGTCAAAGACTGGTTACGGTAACAACCGCATTAACACCAGCTTTCTTAATTATCTCCATTTTATTATTAGCCTTATTCAATGGCTTTTTGGAATACTTGCACTATCGCGAAATTATTGGCACCTGGTCCGCAATCTTACCCGGAATTGTTTTTGCAATATTAAGATTCGGCTCTGGTCTTGGTGGCATTAAAATGATTCAGAACCAAGAAGCACCTCGCGGTGTTTTCTTTGTGTTCGTATCGATTGGATTGACCAGCTGGGCAACTTCACACGTCACCGAAATTGCACAATCAATTGCAATAAATACCGAACAAGTTGCAAATGCAAAATGGTTCGTAATTACCGCGCTTTGGGTAGCATTACTTGGAGAATTAATGATTGCAGCCTATATGCAAAGTGTCCAAGAAAAACTCGATAAGGAATTGAAACTGGCAACAATAAGAAAGAAACCATTGAAAAGAACGACTACAAATACACAACCAACCACAACCGCAAGTAATTTAAACGCAATAGGATTCAAAACCAATTCGCAACAGTTGGTTGCAGATTTGCAAAGGGCAAAGAATAACCTTGCAGCTTACGAATCTAAATTGCGTAATGGCGTAGGCAATCCGGATTCAATGCAAAACGGAATTGAACGTTGGAAAAACAAAATAGCTTTAATCGAATCCGCATTGGGTAAATAGTTTTCATTGTTTTATTTTATGAAGCCGGGCAGCACCACACGGATTTTGCTCGGCTTTTTTAATCCGCTTTCGTAAATGATATTTTAGGAATCCATTGTCTTGTTTTTCCACTCAACTCCATCCACCAACCTCCTAATGGTTTCGGCATTACTTGTTTCTCGATTTGGAAACCATTTGGTTGTAGATACTCTTGCTTAAACGTTCCAGTCTTTACGTGATGTTGTATCTTTTGATGTACGATACAATTTTGGTCCATCTCGTAAAACGGATGTTCAACCAACCAACTATCGTGCGTATGACCAGATACAACCACATCCGATTTGACAATGGATGCGTATCTGTTTACGGATAAAACACCTTTTGAAACCGCTCCACCAAACGCGCCGTGATGGTAGAACATTTCTATTGAACGCGTTTTACTCGTGCATTCGCTAACGAATCGAACAAAACCTTGATAACCGCCGTGCTGAATCGATGGATTGTATTTGTGTAAGTAATTGAGTAAGTAATCAATCGGATCAACTTCGATATGTTTTATAATCGATGTTTCGTGATTCCCATCCGCGATTAATAAGATATTTTTCGCATACGGTTTAAGAATCGAAGCCGTATCTTTTACGACTGCATCAATGTAATTCGGTTTATTGTGTTCTGGTCTAATATCGGCTTTACTTCTTCTGGGATCTCCCTTACCTTGCATAAGGCAAAACAAATCTCCAAAGATTAATATTAATGCGTTTTTATCTAGAGCTTGATTCAAAACCTTTGTTAATAGCTTCCTGTCGCATTTAGGATTATCAATATGCAAATCAGATAAAAGCAAAAACATTTGTTTCGAATCACCTTTCCTGTCCAAATCCACCCTAAAGGATAAATTTGACATTTTCTGTATTTTTGTTAATTTCATTTTGTTTTATTTTATAAAAAAATGGGCAGATGCGATATTGCACCTACCCAAGTCGAAATCCACACCACACGGATTTTTTAAAGGGAAAAATACTTTTTCGTGGTCACAATTGCATCCGCAATGTCATCAATTACAAACAACCACTCCTCGATTAATTCTTCGGCAGCTTTGTTCTCCAGGTTAAACGAATCCGCGAACGCTACGATTAATTCTTTTCGTTCTGCACTCTTAACGTCTTTGAATTGCTTTATAGCGTCTGGGAACGAACCGTACACAGATGCTATCTTCATTACCAATGTCTGAACAAAGGTAAAAATCTCGGTCAATTCGATTTTCCCATCCTTATCCGAATCTAATTTAGCTGCAGCCGTAATCAAATCACCAAATGCGGTTACTAACGATTTTAATTCTTGTTTATCCATTTTATTTTATATTTAAATTGTTTAACACTTCTTCCATTACCTTTGTGTTGCGCTCAATTATGCCCTGGTTATGTAGCATATTTTCTTTATAGCATTCGATAACTTCTTGCTCCAGCTTCGTCAATCTTTGGTTCATATTATTATACTGATTCCAAAGCGTATAAGCCATTGCAGCCATCATAGCGAACATTACGAATACGGCAAAACCATTGGATTTAATGACTGTATCGAAATTGGGAATTTTATCTATTAGTGCTTTCATTCTAATCTATTTTTCGCATTATTACTTTGTTGCCCTCGGATTCGATAACGAAGAAAGGTGTGTCTAATTCCTTATTCCAATACTCTCTGAAGTCAATAACGTCATTAAATACGTTTTGAACCTTATATCTATTCTCGGTGTAAATCAACATCTTTCCTGTTCTGCCATTTTCGATTGCTTCTCCTTGCATTGTCGTTTCTGTTACGTTCATCAGCCTATCTACTTTCAACCATATAATATCGCCTCCATTAATACGAGCAATCCATCTGCCCTCAAATGAATCTCCGAATTTTAGCCTTGTCTTGACAAAGAATCCGTACCCTTCCATTTCTCTGATTATGTCATTAACTGGAGCATACAACCTTGCGAGTTTTTCACGTTTCATTAATCGAGCAGCGTCCAACCAATTAAGGTTCTCGTTTCGATAGATTAAGTTAAATGCGTATTCGGATACTTGAATAGAATCCATTGTTTTGTCTATCGCCTCAAACGTCATTACGCCTGTGTTTGGCAAAGTTTTGGATTCGTATACGATAAATGCCTGACTGTCCAATGTGCCTGTGGTTGATTCAATTGTGAACGTAAATGGAACATAATAGATTGAATCTGGTACTTGCCCTTTTAAAGATTTAGCAAATAAGGCTATGATGATGAACATCACTATCTCTAATGCTTGTCGAAATGTAAATAAAATTTTCATATTAGTTATTTTCTAAAATTGTTAATCTATTGCTTAATTCTGTTATTAGTGTTTTTAATTGGTCGATTTCTGTTGCTTGGGATTCTATTATTGCTTGTTGTTCTTGTATGGCTTTGACTGTGATTGGAATAAATTTCTTGTAATCTAATGCTAAATAATCTTTAGTTTCGATTACTATCCCATTAATATAGCTTTTACCACTTAAAGCATTTTGAACATCTTGGGCAACAAAGCCAAGCTGATTATATATTGGAAATTTTTTGTCTGTATTTTGAATAAAATCATAAGTTACAGGAATTAAATTATTAATTACATCAAGACCGCTATTCAATGGGTTTATATTTGTTTTTAGTTTTCTGTCAGAACCGTTCTCGGTTATTGTTCCACTTGCTAAAATATTACCATTAACTTCCAATTCTTCACTTGGCGATGTCGTACCTATTCCTATGTCGCCATTAGCTTTAATCATCATTAAATTAATATTATAATTATCAAATGCAAAAGCATTAGCGTTTTCAAGGGCACTTGGGGTGCTTTTGGTTGATAAAGTAGCATATTGTCTACTCTGAAAAGTTGTTACCGCTCTATTTTGTGAATATACATCTTTGGAATCATCAAGAGAACCTATATAAAATGCGCCAAAAGAATCATAACCATCAGTTGACCCTTCTAACTGACCCAAAAAACCACCTGTTGTGTTACTTCCAATAGTAAAAAACCCATCATAATTGGAGTCTTTTATTTTTAATAAATCTGGATTAGGATTAATGCTTCCTGAAATTTCTAATGGTGTACTCGGCGATGTCGTCCCAATCCCAACCCTATCCTCATTCTCATCCACAAACAAAGTACCACTATCGAAATTAACATCGCCACCGATTTGAGTTAATGTGTTGGTAAACGTCTTTGCACCTGTTATCGTTTGCGTTCCAGCTATGGTAACGTAATCTGATAAATCTTGTTTTGTAGCTATAACCGTTGCCGTATCCACCTTCAAAGGCGAACCAACTGTGCCATCTCCGGTAATGGTAACGCCATCCGATAGTACCGAAGAGATAATTCCAGATGTAGCCGCTAACGTATCTCCGTTCAGAATCAGAACCGTATCAGCTCCGTACGATATAAACAAATCACGCGAATAAACCATTCCAGAATCCGTTGGAGAAGAAATCAGAACCGAACCTGTAACCGAATCCTTTGTGATTTGATTTAATTTGATTCGTGGCGATTGAGCAAAGGTTTGTATCGTTGCCGTTATTAGTGCGAGTATGAATAGTGTTTGTTTCATTTTTATTTCTTTTCGATTAATATTTTAACCATTTCTTCTAATTGCTTTATTCGTTTGTCTTGGGATTCGATTATGATTTGTTGCTCTTGAATTGCTTTGGTTAGTGTTGCGGTAATGGCTCTATGTTTATATCCTAATATCTTAACGTCTTTTTCCTCATATGGAACTGCTAATGGAATTGCTTCTTTTACTTCTTGAGCAATAAAACCTAACTCGTTATGTCCATCATAATTTGGCATATCTTCATCCCATTTGTATTCTATTGGTTTTAATTTCATTACCGCTTCTATTCCTTTTATTTCTGTATTTACTTTTGATTTATATCTGCCATCGGAACTGTAAAATATTAACTCACCTGAATTATTAACTCCTATTTCTTGGCTTCCACTACCAGCATAATGAGTTAATTCAACATCGCCATCATTTTGTAAGATTAACCTTTGCGATGCAGAATTATTAGTAGTAAGAACTATATCAGTATTTTCATAATTGTTTAAATGAACAGTTGAGTTATCTAATAACATTACAAAACCATCTATCGATGTAAGTCCAGTACTTGTATTTCGCATATAATATCCACCATCTGTTCCAGGGTCTTTAATTAATACATCTCCATTAACCTCAAGAGAAAACCCACTCCATCTTAATCCACTTTCCCCATTAATAGTATCAGCCTTACCCGTGGCCGTTAAAAGATAAGCATCAGTGTTATTATTAATCGTAACGCCTCCCCCACTAAACAAAACTCCATTATCGTATAAATCTCCAGTAAAATTAATATCTCCATCTACGTCTAATGTATAATCCGGGAAAGCTGTTGATATACCTACCTTATCTCTATCGGCGTTAACAT
>Ga0208898_1001983_pt1 | contig 12941 bp, 14 predicted proteins | sample VirMetDEL_Mar_4_FD_184513 | JGI IMG/M metagenome (GOLD analysis project Ga0208898, IMG submission 184513) | Aqueous microbial communities from the Delaware River and Bay under freshwater to marine salinity gradient to study organic matter... | ecosystem: Environmental > Aquatic > Marine >...
GCAAGGGAAGTGCCAAATGGGTCAGTAGTTGTATTTGTACTAATTGTCGCGTCAATCAAAATATACTGCTGACTAAAATCACTACTATATGGAGCAAGATTCGTCCGCACCTTTTCAATGAGGCCGTCCGCATTTACTCGCGTAGCATTAGAGGCGCGGGTAAAGGTCAAATCACCAGAACCATCAAGAGGTTTAGTACAATAGACTTTTCCCGTATCATAGATACCGGGATTTAGGATTAGACTTGCTTTATCGTATAAAGTTTCCATAAATATCTTAACGTGATAGTTCTACAATGCTGCTCTTCAAGCAATCTACAGAGTCAACATAGTAAGTGGTTGTAATTCTATCGGTCATATTCTCAATAACGGCATCAGCAAAGTCATACAATGTATCAAGCCCCATCTCAGAGATAGCAGCAACCATACAGTCGTATCCCTCATAGATAGAGGTGTCTGAGGCTCTGCTGATAGTTAAATCAATCAAAGCCCTTGCACCCTTTCCAGAAGATACAATTGACTTGGTGGGAGTGCCACCAATACTCGCTAATGAAATGCCTAATCCAAGCATCTTCTATTAACCTCCAATGTAGGCAATCAAACGACCTGAAGAAACAGAAATCGTATTGAATTTACCATAAATAGTAAGTCCCGCAGCGAAAGTCTCAGCAGTCAATCCATCACCTGAACCACAAGTGACAGTAACAATGCTATCCTCAACGAAAGTGATAGCGCGGTACACCTCACCAGCGGGCTGAGAGAATCCAGACTCTACAAGACGAAAGCCATACTCCCCAAAGGAAGAAGCCTGAAAGTCTTGATTGCGTACAATAGTATTAAATGACATAATAATTAGTTTTGAAGAATATTTTTAGCATCGTCAATCAAGCACTCGCTCTGCAATTCAATTACAGCATCATCAGCAACCGCTCGGTTAATCATCTCCTCGCCATAACGAGTGATAGAGGCAATGCCTAAAGATGTCTTACGAAAAAAGAATCGCGTTTGGGGTTCGTATGTAGCCATTAGTCAAAGATTGTTTTATCAACGAAGTAACTCGTATCGTTAAGAACCACAGAACCAATTCCGGACTCGCAAGTCAGGATGAGGTTGATGTAACTTTTTTCTGATATGCCTGTTCCGCTGTCAGCATCATAGGTCATATCCATACCATCCATAACGCCAGTTACGGTAACGGTATCATTGTTATGCCAGCATACGGCAACAATATCTTCTCGGACACCCAACATATCAATCTTGTTGAGTGACTCGTTGATGTTCGGTAATTGAACGGTGATTGTGGTGGTAATCAATCCAAGGTTATTGGTCTTACTCTTGGACTCATTAAAAGATGTTACGCCATCTCGGTTGTTGAACTGGATGACGCTTGGGTTTTCGGCTTCAACAGAAAGTATAATACTCTCATCAAAGGGGTCGGTGATAATTTGGACATCACTCTGTTTGTAGAGGATGACACGCTTCAAACCACCAGAAGTTTTGTTACAGATAGTATCAATATCCGTAAGCACTATTCCACAACTAAAAGCCATAGTTTTATAATTAAAAAAGGGACTGAGGCTACTGCCCCAGCCCCCTTAAATTAATTTACAAAATTCCCTTATGCGGGAACAACATCACCGTAGAACTGAGCAGAAGTGATTCCGATAGCAAGGCTATCTTCTTCGCCAGTCAAGGTGATTTGGAAACGGTTTTTCTCAGCACGACCCGTACCAGAAGCACCATCTACAGTAGAGACATAAAGACCGAAGTCATAGCCCAAGATGTGGTGAGTACCAGCAGCCGTTTCAACGAAAGCAACAACGCGACCCAAAGGAGCGGAGATAGCCTCGAGTTCGTCACGCTTGGCCTTGGTCATCACAGGGAATTCCAAAGAAAGGGTGGGAACAACGGAGAAAGTACCGTCAGCATTAACCGTCTTCACATCGGTGAAGGCAGAGAATCCATCGCGGTTAGAAAACTGAAGGTCAAATACGTCATTGTCGGTCAACAAGTCAGCAGAAGCGGGAGTAATCGTAGCAGTACCACCCGTTACAGAGACCAAAGAACGTACATTATCGTAATCACCAATCAAGGCGCGAGTGATACCACCCGTAGGGATATCAGTACAAGCGTAGGTGATTCCAGCAATAGTTACAGAACAAGCCATTTGTTATTTTATTAAAGGGTTAATGGGGGAGAACAAGCCTCCCCCTATTAAATTACACAGTGTAGTATACAATCTCAGAACCCTTCAAGTAGGAGAAGCCCAACTTGAACTGACCCCAAATCTTGTCAGAAGACAACTCAGATTCGTACTTCATATCGATAGCGCGAACATCGTTGTAGTCATCGGTAACCATCACCAAGTTCTCAGGAGCAGAGATGAAGAACTTATTGGCAGCCAATGAAGGGAAGTGGATTACTTCCATACCGTAGTAGGTAGGAATGTTACCTTCTGCAACACCCTCAGGAGTGGTGGTGTACAAGTTAGCCATAGCGATTTGGTAGTGCTGGATGGCAGTAGTACCCATAAAGAAAGCGGGGCGGTACTGACGGTCAGCGTCACCATAAACACCAGCCAACATAACTGCGCTCATAGTCTGGTAAGCATCCTCCATTTTGTCAAGGATGTTAGAAGGAGTCAAAGCAGCAGCACCAGCAACGTCCAATACGTCAGCATCAGCAGCCATCTCAACAACCAACTCAGAACCAGCAAGTTCCAAAGCCTTCTGAGCAGACAACTTAGCGAAGTATTCGAATACCCAATCCTTGAACTCTCCGTCCATAGTCTCGGGGTTGTGTTGACCCTTCTTCAACAATACAGAACGGTAGGTAGCCTCGAGGACAGACTTACAGTTCAAGAAAGACCACTTGTAAGTCTCAACGGTCATCTCCTTGTCAGCGATAGAAGCAGAAGAAGAAGCGTCAAATACGCAAAGGTCATTACCAAAGTTCAATGCTGCATCGAATACAGGAACATTTACTTTGTTTTTAACACCGTCAATCAAACGGAAACGATTCAAGACACCAGCAGACTTGACCATCGTATCGATGAACAAGTTTGGCTGTAGATTGTGCCAAGGAATATTAGCAACTGAAATACCCATTTTATTTTAAGATATAAATATTAATAATTAAGAAAGGGCAGCCGTTTCAACATCGGTGATGGTAACAGCAGCCTCGCCAGCCGTGGTGGCAGCAACTTCGCGGACACCCAACTTAGAAGAAGTAGTGTTCCAGTAGATTTCATATACGGAGCCGTCCTCTTGAGAGATGGCACTTCCGAAAACCAATTTAGCCATTTTAGAAAGTATTTACTTTTAGTAATTTACAAATTAATATAGTTTAGTACCGAAGAATTTGTCAATCATATTGACCTTATCGGGACTGATTGCGTTAAAGGAGATAGTCTTATCTTCTTTAGCAACCTCTTGCTCACCTTCTTGCTCAAATTTCAAGGTCTTTTCAGCCTCTTCCTCTTCGCTTGAAAGGTTCTCTTCAACAGCAACTTCCGCTACTTCTTCCTCAGCAACTTCTTCAGTCTCATTTGAGACCTCTTCTGCTACTTCGGCTTCAGCCTCGGGCTGCTCCTCAGAGTACATCTGCTTATCCTTTTCCTCATCCATATGCTTTCCCATATCTTCGGGCATATCCGTAGATGCTGGGTCTTCCATCATACCAATGTGGTTTTGAATAAGTTCAACAGCCTTCTTCAAATCCTCGTAAGCGGAGAAACGCTCTTCATTAGAAATCATAGTCTCTAACAATACTTCGTTATGCTCTTCAAGTTTTTGGATTTGGCTATTGAGTTTTGCGATTTCGGCTTCGTACTTGGCTTCAATTTTGCCAAGTTCTACGCCAAATTTAAACTCACTCATTTCCTCTTGTTTAGAATGTTTAATATCAGCTTTAATCTCAATAGAGAAACCATTGATTTCTCCAGTTTTGATGGATGACCAAAGACTCTCGTCTTCAATCTGAGCCTTAACGAATACCGTTCCATCGGGAAGGTCGTATCCATATTTGCTGCTCTTGTCAGCATCGGATTCTTTCTTCCAGATTTCAAGCATCGTAACGCCATCAAAGTTTTGGTCAGTATGCTCAATGTTGAACAAGTTAAACTTGCCGTCCTTTGAGTACTTGTACATAATATCGTCAATCGCCTTTTCAGTAAAGCGAATATAGTATTCACCCACATCCTCATTTCTGCGGTAGATGGGTTTGTTTGGAATCATAATCGGACCAACGACCTGTCGCTTCTCCTCATCTTTGAAGAACTCAATACGCTCATCCTTGAAATGGATGAAGTTCTCTTCAATAGCGGGAGCAGCAACCAAAGAGATACGGAACATTCCGTTCTCTGAGTTGAGGTCTCCAAGGTCAATATCGTATAAAGGTAAATCCATTATATATTTTATAAAACGCCAACAGCCTTTAAGAATGCATCCTCATCAAATGGGATTCCTTGACTCCTCAAGTCCTCAATTTGTACAAGTGCAATTTCCTTTCTGTTGTCGAGGTCTTTAATACGCAAAAGCAAGTCTACAATTCCGTCAATCATATCCTTGTCCTCGGGTCGCTGTGCGATTGAGAACTCTTGCGTTGCCATCTTTCGCTCCTTGCGGATAGACTCGGCTTTCTTAATAGCCCAGTTCACTCCACTTGTTCCTCCCCAAATAAGCCAAGCCACATATCCTCGGTCTTTCCAGGGTTCGGATTTGTACTGAGGGTCGATTGCGCTGTTTGAGCGGTGGCGAGCAAAGGCAGCCATTCTTGCAATCGTTTCGTAACTGAGTCCTTGTCTGTTGGCTAATTGCCTTGCTCTGGTCCACCCAACGATGGTCCCCCCTTTTACTTCATCTCCATACTTCTCCTTCCAAGCCAACGCTTTCTTAGCATTGTTGGTGGCAGATACAGGATAATCATTATAGGTCTTAGCCATCTACTTAATTTACAAGAATTTTATCTTTAAGGTCGCATATACTACATCTTCGTATACAGTTCCTTCCATAGATTCAATAACAAAGTCCTCTCCCGTAGATGTAAACGTAAAGGTTCTTGAGTATTGATAGTTATTGGAAATCCAAGAGGTGGGAATGACAGCATTAAACTCCATAGATGTTCTTCCATTGGAGGCGATACGCTCTAATCCCACATAATAGTTATAAAATGCTTGAGTGTTTCCATCTCTGTCCGCAAAGCGTAGAGTACCAGATGAACCAGTATCACCAAAAAGTCCTTGCATCTTTACATTGGCAAGTAAGTCGTAAGTCAAACCGTCTACAACTTGACTGCTTGATGGGAATGCTGTTAGATATGTTATTCCTAGGTACTTTGGATATCGGATGTTTGTGTTATATGCCGGACTGCCTAGGTATCCAAAACGCAAACCAATTAAATCGTAGTCTCGTATCTCATTTGTAATAAATCCCGCTTGCTGCTCAGTAATTCCTTCTTTCTTTAGGATGTCCCAATTTTGCTCAACGGGGTCCCCACATACGGTCTTATTGATTGGATTGATTAACCCTCCTTCGAGTTGTACTGTGATATCACCACTTCCACTCGCATCAAATATTCCATCATAGGAGCCGACAGCCAAATCATTTGGAAACTTATCATACAACCCACCAAAATCTTTATTGAGCAATCTGATTTTGTTATATGGTAATCCAGCAGAATAGATGGTGTATAGATTGATATCGTCTACTTGAGGGTCTATGCTTTGCGTAGATACACGCATATCGTCCATAGTGTCCAAGTAGAACTTATTAGAACTATAATTATAAACCAACGAAAGGCCAAAGCGATTTACAATCTCAATGAATAGTTCATATGGAGTATATGTATTCGCTGTATCTAATGATAGTCTATATTGGAATTCATCATCTGGCAATGCTGCCAAGAAGGCATCATCTGTAACGATACGGATATCAAGATTTGAGTATGTGTAGTCAAACACACGCATCTTTTTGATATCATCGTAATAGATATTTTGCGTTATGGAAGAGGTGTGAGCGTGGTTCTCAAGTTGGCAATCCAAGTATCCTGTCATCTCCATCTCAAATGACAGTTGGTATTTATTGGATGCAACGAACTCCCTTACTTCATCAAGATATCCGGTAAAAGATTCAAAGTATAAGATGTTGTTTGGTGCGTGAGTACCGCCACCAGTATGGTCATCTTGATAATCAATTGATTGAGTTGCTTGCTCAATAGCAGATGCCTGTAATTCAAGAATATTACCGCTAACATCTTTCAATGGTAGACGATACTTAGGTACTCCCGATTCCCAAATTACAATTGTAGGAATAAAGTATGCGCTATTTGCATCGTTGATATTTTCAACTACATAGGGCCTTGTATACGTTCCATCAAAATAAGAGACAGAATACACACAGACTCGCATATCATCAATGCTACTTGATGTTGCTCCACCACCAAATGTAATACGACCATCAAATCCTACAGAGTATCCCACAAAGCCACTTCTGTAGTCCACATCAGCAACTCCTATATTAGCTGGAGTCTTAAACTGTGTTCCATAATCATACTCGTCTATAGAAAGCGTAGGGTCGTAGTTTGTAGGAATGTATGGAGTGTATTCTCCAGCCACCACATATCCTTCTACATCCCAATCATTATCGCCAACAATCTGACTTTGGTTTTTGTAGATGTTGCTTGTATATGGAGCCAAGTTTGTAGACTTCTGGTCTGCTGTATCTGATAGCAAACGAGAGGGATAAAGCATATATAAATTCGTTGAGGACCAAGTAGGAGTCCCTGTGGTTCCTCCAAACTTAGATACATAACTACTTACATATCCAAGGGCTGCAAAGCATCTACGAATGAAATTCTGCACATTGAGTGCTGGCATCAATCCTACCTTTTTGTCAGTAGTTCCCCAAGCCGTAAACTGACGAGCATTATATCCAAACTTTGATTGACCGTTGTCAAAGTCTACATATGGAAGTTCAATATCCCTACCAGCATAATCGGTCTCTGTGGTCAGCCAAGTATAGAGTGTTTGAGTGGTCTCTGAGATGGTGTCTCCAGCAATAGCATCAATAGAAGAGCGATAGATATCTCCCATTGAAAGAGCCTTTAGTCTCTGAACAAAGTCAAGAGATAGGTCGTTGAAGTTGCATTCAAAGTAAGGTTCGGCAGCATTGACAACAACAGAAGATGCATTAACAAGACCCTTAGATATAACCACACCTCCCGAGTAAAGCGTATACTCGTATTGCTCATTGGTCAAGTCACCAAACGCAGAAGTATAATCATAACCACCAAATATTCCTTTGTTGGTTGATGTATATGGTAGGTTGTTTGAGAAGTTAAATGGGTATCTTAACTGACCTATTTCCTCAGATGAGAATGCATCAAAGTTGATAGAAATCTCATATTCTGGGAAAAGGTCGGCATCTGTGCCATCAATAACTAAGCGATAACTCATTGAGCAGCGAGTCTAAATTCTACAGAGTTCTTAAATGCATTGTTGATTGAGTCAATAGTTGAACTCTCAGCAGCCAATGAATATACTACACCATCAATATATGTACAATCGTCTACCAAGAATAATGGATTATTCTGAATCAAAGAATGGAAATCACCGAGGTTGATTCTTTTCTTATTTCCGATTGTAAGCGTATATCTCTTGGTGGTGTTATACTTGATATAACTCTGTGAGTAATATGCTTGCAGAACCTCTGTTTGGAGGTTGTATGAGGGTACAGAGATAGTTATTCCGTTTGCTGGCAATGCAGCCTTTGAATAAACGGAGAATGCACCCGAACCTGATGGTACTGCGTAGATGCGGTCATCGTATCCGCATTGATACTCATTCCCGAATTGGTCTTGAACTACACCGTATGTAGAGCCAAACTTTACAACATCTCCGGTATTGATTCCAGAGGGTGTCCCAAGGTCAATGGTAAACTGTCCTTGTACGGCAAGGACGATACTTCCCGTTCCTGTTGTTGGCGCACCATCAGCAACAAAATAATTAGCCATTAGATAAGTGTATTTCTTTCTTTAATCTTACGCTCTGCAGTATTGCTACTAAGGTCAGCACTTGTTACATATGCACGAACTGGCTTAGAGGTATTTTGGGAGATGTTGACATTGGTCTCTGCGATTGCTCTAAGGTAATCTAATTGTGCTAAAGTAGCCTCTGCTCCTCCCGCTGAACTCTGCAATGTAGATGCTGTGATTCCATTGATTGGAATAACTCCACCAGTCTCAAACATTAACTTTCCGTTCTGTACCGTTGGCCGTGTAGAGTTATTGATTCGCTCAAGCACGTTCTTATGCAGTTGTGCTGCTCGTTTGTTTACGATAAACTCGCCACCTTCCATCTCATATCCTCCGCGACCTTGAACGGTAAATGGTACACCTCCATCATCGTGAGAAGGACCACTTACGAAACCACCCTCTGCAAACTTCTTGGGTATGAATTTACGTTGACCAATAGCAGCAAGTTCAGAACCGTATGCAGCCGTAGCCAAAGCACCAGTAATAATGGACTTAGCAGTAAGAGTTACTGGGTCCGCTGTCTTATCATACAGAATCAAGTTAGGTATGATGGATGCTAATGCCTGTAGATAATCAGCCGTAGCATTTTGCTTGTCTCTACGCTGTGATGCATCAAACAAAGCCTTTTCAAGCGTGTTCTCCTCTCCAATCTGCTTTCTGCGAAGTTGATTCTTCTTGTTTAGATATTCAGCCTCTGTAATAAGTTGATTGTCTAACTGAGCCTTTAAGATATCTTCTTCGGCAGAGTAACGAGCATCTACCAAATCCTGTTCTCTTTCGATACGGTCTTTGGTATTTTGATATGCAACATCATTAAATCTATTCAAAGCGTCAATAGCCGTCTTTAACGCATCTTCAAGTCCATCGATATAGAGTTGGCGATATTGCTCTGAAACATCCTCAGCAACATTTTCGGCATTCTCCTTAACGGACATACCCATTGCATTAAGACGCTTTTCAGCAGTATCAATTGCAGCAGACAAAGGTCCAAGGATAAGTGCTGCTGCTTGTGGTCCAAAAGCAACCTCTAATCCCGCCTTCATTGAATAATATTGACCAACAAGACTATCAAGACTGTCCTTTAATCTTTCAAATTCTCGTACAGATGCATCAGCAAAATCTACTTGGCCTTGTGCAGTATCACCATAATAATCCTTTAGTTCGGCAAGACTCTGTTCAAATCCAGACATCACATTGTTCAGGGATGTCAAGAGCTGATTAGCGAACTCCGTTGGGTCCATAATCACACTCTCTTGCGCTATGCTTATATCAAATAATAACTTCTCAAACTGTGTTGCGAAATCATCAAATGCATCGGGAAAGTCTTGATACTTTTGTTTTAGTTCAAGAGTATCGTCTGTGAGTTTACGAGTCTTATCTGCGACTACTTTTAACTCATTCCCCAATTCCTCATTAGCCTTCTTGATATCCGCAGCAGCCTTCAATTCTATATTTGCTCGTTGCTCTGAAGTCGCTGCTCTTCCGGATTCAAGTTTTCTACGCTCCTCAATAGATTTTATTTCTTCATCCCGAATCTTCTTGATTTGGCGAAGACGCTCTTGAAGTTCAGCCTTACGTCTTGTAATTTCTCCTTTGTCATCATCGAGTTTTTTCTTGCGGGCAGCCAACAACAATTTATCCGCTTCTTCTAAGTCCATATTAAACTCAGACAACACGTTTGCATACTCCTCAAGTCCAGATATCTCTGCTTGATATTGCTCAAGTTTTGCTCTACTTGCAGCAGAACCCTTGTTCTCCTCTTCTTTTAATTTGTCAAGGACTTCACTTTTCTTTTTAAGAATTGAATCTTCAAGAACCAATGCTCTCTTTTGTGCTGATTCATTTTTAACACCAAGCGCAACAACCGCATCGTATTCCTCTTTGAACTGTGCTTGAATATCTACGCGAGATTTTTCCGCTTGCTCTGCGCGCTTTAGAGATGCGACACCATCATCAATTCGTTCCTTATATCCCTTAAGAGTAATAACTTGGTCTTTAAAGTCCCAAGCACTTTTATTTGGTCTGAAACCATCAAATACATCTCCTATTTGTTCGAGTTGAGATGCAGTAATCTTACCTTCTGTGTTTACCAGTTTAAAGTAATCTACTGCACCTTCGGAGCCATCTTTAATACTTTCAAACAAAGCATCAAAAACTTGGTCAATTGTAATGTCCTCGCTTATATTTTTTACTCGCTGAAACAGTTTGCTGATTGACATAGATGTGTCATTAAATCCAGGAACAGATTCTTTGACAGTCAACATCATTTGCTGATATGCTGATTGGCCTTCATATACAGCCTTTACGTTGTCACTTAATGCATTTTCATTTCTCTTGAATACCTCATTAAGTAATTCATATCCTCGAGCAAGAGCCTCTGAGTCCTCGCTTAAAAGACCGATAAGTTCAAAGAAGAATTCTGTGTTTACAATTGCTTCTCCAATCTTTAATTTGAATTCCTCAAATGCACTTTTTAGAATATCTACCCTACCAGCAGAGGTAGACATCTGTGCAGATGCTGCTTTTAAAGAATCTGCAAGGTTGTCTGTGGCGATTGCACTTGAGTCCATTGCATCAATCTCTCGCAATATGACAAGCAACTGAGCAGCGGCTCTACGACCCACCAAATCTTTTGCCTCTGCAACGCTAATGTTAGCATCAGCCAATTCCTTTAACGTCTTTGTAAGGTCCTCTCCCGGCTTTTTTAAGTCGGTAAAGATGGAACGAAGTCCAGTACCAATACGAGATGCTGTAAAGCCGTTATCCGCAAGGACCTTCATATACTCAGCAGTCTCGGCAAAGGTATATCCAACCTGTGATGCTACTGGACCAATGTACTGAATCGCAGTATTAAAAGTATTAAGAGAAAGTGCTGATTCGTTGATTGCACTAACAAGCGTTTGTGCTGTCGTTGCACTCTCTCCAGCAACAAGACCAAATTGATTATTGACTTTTAATATCGTCTCTCCTACGGAATCTAATGATTCACCAGTTGCTTGAGCAGCAAGGGCTATTGGTTGGAGTAGGTCTGGAATCTCATTAGAAGTAGCACCAAGTTTTGCTAATGATGTTGCAAGTGCTGCTACCTCTGTTGCTGTAAAACGAGTCTCAACTGCGACTGTTCTAATGGATTCGGATAAAATTTTAGATTGCTCTCCTGTAGCAAGAGTAATAGCATTTAATTTTCCAATAGCATCCTCATATGCGATAAACGCTTTTGCTGAACCGAGGATAAGTTCTCGAACTCCATCAATTGCTGCATAAAGTAATTGGTAGATTCCAACAAACTTTAATACATTAGCAATCGCTGACCCCCAAGCCTGTGGTGAAAATGCTTGACGGAATGTGTCTCCAAAGGTCTTAGTTCTTTTTGAAGCCCTTTCTGTTTGTTCCGCAAGACGCTCTCTTGAATTGGCTGCTGCCGTATCAATAGCGACTTGTTGCTTCATCCCACTGAACTGAGAATTAAGGTCTGCTACTTTTTCGCCTCTTAAGCGTTTTGCCGCATCCTCTTCTTGTTCAATTTGAAAAAGTCTATTTTTTTGCTGACGGATAAGTTCATTAATGATATCCGTTTGGTCCTTTGCTGAGGTTACCTCAACATCGTGAAGTTGCTTTGCTCTTTTTCCTTGCTCTTTTTGAGCATTAGCAAGTGGACCATTTAGTACTGAAGTTAAAGAACCATATGTGGTCTTTAATGAAGAAACAGAACCAGCAAGTTTTATTAGGTCATCGTTTAGACCTTTGTTGCTTTTTCTATTTCCAGCATTTGCATTGGTATACTTTGATACCTTGTCTATTAGTTCAGTATAATCCTTAGATGCTGTTTCTAAGGATTTTGCAATGATATTATTAACCTCGGCTACATCCTTTCCCTCTTTGGTATACTTATCAATTTCCGCAGTAAGCAGTTGAATAGCAGCCTTAAGATTTTTTATATCTTGAGAAATCTGTTCAAACTTTTTTGTAGCCATCTTAGAATATAATCGTTAGCTTATCGTATACCTTTTCAGCAATTGCCTCGTTCCATATATCTTGAAACTCATTTACTGAGTCCAGAATTGCTAACTCATATCTGAGTTTTCCTTCTGTTAGATACGGTGACCTATTTTTTAAATAACCTCTGTCCTTAATGCTTCTGGCAATCACAAATGCCAACTTCCTTCTATACTTAAAATCAGTAAGAGGGTAGGAATATGACTTCCCCCCTCTTTTTATAATGTACATATTTTCACCCTTCCAAGTACCATTAGATAATTTCTGCATTATCCATTGTTCAATTGCCTGAATAGATGGTGACATACCGCTTGCATCCCTACCAAGAACGGTATCTACAGAGGTAGCGTATGGTGCGGATGAAAGGTCAATAGTATAGACAATCTGAACGTCATAGATAGCATCAAACTTATTATCTATTTTATATCTGATGCTCGTATTCTTAGACTCATTCCTGTCCAAGATTGCCTGTATAAGGTTTCCACTTGCCACTTGACCACGCTCTTGCAGCGTATTAGCCATAGCCTCTCTTATCCTTGACTTCTTAAAATTACGAATAAGGATTGCTCTAAGTTGCCCAGCCTGTTGGCGTGCGCTCATACCTCACGGACAATGTGTCCTCCGCAACGCAAACAACGCTTTACACCTTGCTCGTTGCCACACTCGCTACACTTATAGCGGACAGCCTTAACTTCTACTGGTTGGGTTGTTTGTGCGACTACCGTCTCTTGCACCTCTACTTTAGGGGCAACTGTTTTCTTTTTACGGGTAGCCTTTTTCTTAGGTGTTAACTCTTCGCTCATTGCGCAATATCTTTAATATAGGGAGACCTTGGTAGTTCAATGGAGAACTCACACAATGCTGAAGTGATATTGTAATCATCTCCCCGAGTGTTAATAATGTCGATGTTGTTGA